>Ga0315298_1008537_pt1 | contig 13033 bp, 9 predicted proteins | sample WHS_1_MG_FD_203077 | JGI IMG/M metagenome (GOLD analysis project Ga0315298, IMG submission 203077) | Extremophilic microbial mat communities from Washburn Hot Springs, YNP, Wyoming, USA - WHS_1_MG | ecosystem: Environmental > Aquatic > Thermal springs > Hot (42-90C) | place: USA: Wyoming...
GGAGATACAACATGGGTTTATATAGGCGGAAAACCTGCTAAGATTAAAAGTATTTCTTCTGATAGAATTGTAATTTATAGACCTGCTTTAGCAGATGATAAATATGGTAAGCCAATTCATATAAGTGTCCTTAATCCAAATGCACTTGGCACTGCAAAAATTACTAATTATAAATTAGAACAACCTGTAATTCGTTATGGAAATTTCAGTAACTATATTTATAATTTATTTGCTGTAGAAGTTGACAGGCAGGAAAATTTATTCATTGCAACTCGCCGATATGTTCTTAAATTCGATGGACGAGAAATTACTCAATCACCTCAATTAACCAACGACTTTGCAAGAATTACAGATTTAAAATTTGGACCTGGTGGATATCTCTATATTCCAGTTGATAAAGCAGATATTTACCGCATGGATGTTTCTACCTGGAAAACCGAAAAATATGTGACTCTTCCAAATGTAACTTCAAGAATAGATTTTGATGAAAAAGGAAATTTATACACAGCAAAAGCAAATGGAATTTATGTAGTTAATCCTGATAAAAATATAATTTCTACACAAAAGCTCAATGGAATTACAATTGTTGAACTGCGGGTTTACAATGGTTTTGTTTATGCAGCAAGTTCATCAGCACTTTATAAAATTCCAATCTTGGATTCAAAAGGCAATCTTGGCGAACCACAATTAGTAATTGATATTAAAAGTTATCCAGAATTTAGTAATTGCGATTTAAGTTCATTTACAATCAGCAATGATGGTTCAATATATCTATGCTTAAAGAATCATCCAAGTTACTCAATTTTTGTTTTAGAAAAGGATAATACAATAACTCCATTCTATGTGGACAATATTTTGCCTCAAAGAGTAGATCAAATTATTTGGGGCAATAGCCGGTTTGTTTATTTAAATCGAGGCACTCTATTAAAAGATTCTGTTAGAGTTTACAAAATGGGAATGGATAAAAATGGAGCTCCTTATTTAGGAAGATAAAATATTAATGAAAAAAGTGTTAGAGAATTAATCTTTTATTCAAAATCCTGAATTAAAAAAATATAATCAAAAAACAATATGGAGGTTATTTTATGTTAATCAAAAAACTATTACAATCATTTGTTCTTATAGTTTTTGTTGCAGGAATTTTACAGGCACAGAATGGTCAGCTGGCAAAAGTTAAAAACGGCTGGCTTTATGAAATTCCTAAAACATCAATCGCACCTGTAATTGATGGCAAGCAGGATGCAGTTTGGAAAACTCTTGATTGGAATTTCCAGACATCATACGGCAATGGAGAAAAATTGCCGGATAGCTGGGCAGATTTATTTGGTGCTTCAAAATTAATGTGGGATGATGAAAATCTATATGGCCTTTTCTATGCTCAGGATGATATCATTGTTGATGTGCATAATAATTCCTGGGAAAGAGATGCTATAGAATTTTATACTGATGCAGATAATAGTAAAGGTGCAAGCTATGATAATAAAGACGACATCCATCTTGCATTCCGTCATGAATTTATTGATAATGAAGCTGCCAATGTTCAAAACAAAAATATTAATGCTGCAGGATTAACAAAATTCGATGGAATTGAATTTAAAATTCTGGATGACACAACATCAATGGGAGGATACTGGCTTGAATTTAAAATCCCATTAGAAAATCTTTTAATTCCTCCAGTTGCAGGAACATTAATCGGTATTGAATGGCAGCAAAATGATAATGACGGCGACCATCGTGAACATATTAGTAAATGGTGGCTGCAACAGGGCGATAACTCGTGGTTAGAACCAAGATTATTTGGAACTGCTGTTCTTAGTGATAGAGTAGTTAGTGATAAATTTGAAATCCAAAAATTACCTGCAGGCACTAAAATAACTGTAGATGGTGAATTGGATGAAATTTATTCTCAACTTAATAATATCACTCAAAACTCACATGGCAATGGAGAAAAATTCCCCGATGATTTCCACGATGCATTTGTAAGAACTTATTTGGCTTATGATGATGAAAATATTTATGGAATTTGCATTGCATATGATGATGTTATTATTGATGTTCATAACAATAGCTGGGAAAGAGATGCTGTTGAATTATATTTCGATGCAGATAACAGCAAAGGTGCAAGCTATGATAATAAAGACGACATTCATCTTGCATTCCGTCATGAATTTATTGGTAATGAAGCAGCCAATGTTCAGAACAAAAATATTAATGCTGCAGGTTTAACAAAATTCGATGGAATTGAATTTAAGATTGTTGATACCGACTTAGGTTATAATGTAGAATTTAAAATTCCATTAGAGAATTTATTAATCCCAGCTGTTGAAGGCACTGTAATTGGTCTTGAAGTTCAACAGAACGATAATGACGGAGACCATCGTGAATCAATTAATAAATGGTGGCTGGAAAAAGGAGATAATTCATGGCTTGAGCCAAGATTATTTGGAACTGCAGTTCTTGGTGCACCATTAGTAGTAGGTGTTCAAGAAAAATCGCAACCAATTGTTACAGATTATAGACTCGAACAAAATTATCCAAATCCATTCAACCCGACTACACAGATTACATATTCAATTCCAAAAACAGAAAAAGTAAAACTTGCTGTTTATGATATTTTGGGTAATCAAGTAGCTGAATTAGTAAACGAAATAAAAGATGCAGGAACTTACACAGTTAAATTTAATGCACAAAATCTTTCAAGTGGAGTTTATTTCTATCAACTCAATGCTGGCAATACAACAATTGCAAGAAAGATGATGCTTCTCAAATAATTAATTATTGATGCATACTTGTCTGTGCCTATTGCCACAAGCAAAGGCACAGACTTTTTTATATTAATTTTTTCAATCTTTGGAGTATTCAACATGCACCTTCATATTATTGATATCGCTATAATTCTGCTTTATTTGACAACAACAATTTTTATTGGATTTTATATTTCAAAAAGAGCTTCTAAGGATATACATAATTATTTTCTTGGAGGTAATCGTCTTCCCTGGTGGATGCTTGGAGTATCAGATGCATCAGGTATGTTTGATATTGCAGGAACAATGCTTATAGTTTACTGGCTTTCTGTTTATGGATTAAAAAGTATGTGGATTCCCTGGATATGGCCTGTCTTTAATCAAATATTTTTGATGGTTTATTTATCACCATGGCTTAGAAGGTCAAATGTAATGACAGGAGCCGAGTGGATTAAAACAAGATTTGGCACAGATAGAGGAGCTACGCTTTCTCATTTTATTGTTGTGATTTATGCTTTAATAAGTGTAATTGGATTTTTATCATATGGTTTTAAAGGTATTGGAAAATTTGCTGCTGCATTTTTGCCACCTCTAGTTACAAATCCCGAAACATTAGCTCAATACCCTCAAATAAATGCAAATCTCTATGCACTTATTTTAATGGGATTAACTACTCTGTATGTTGTAAAAGGTGGTATGATGAGTGTTGTTGCTACTGAAGTTTTGCAATACTGCATTCTTTCAGTATCTGCTATTGCAATTGGAATTATTGCAATGTATCATGTTTCTCCTGAGATGATAAATAGTGTTATACCTGAAGGATGGAAAAGTATGGCTTTTGGATGGAATTTGGGATTGGATTGGTCAACTGTGAATTCTGCTGTTGCTACAAAAGTTAAAGCATTCAATAATTGGATAGCAAATGATGGTTACTCACTTTTTGGATTATTTTTTGGTATGATGTTATTTAAAGGATTTTTTGTTGCTGCAGCAGGACCAGCACCAAATTATGACATGCAGCGAATACTTTCTACAAGAAGTCCTAAAGAAGCAGCAAAGATGAATTCACTTGTCAGTGTTGTGCTTAATCCAACTCGATATTTTATGGCAGCTGGATTAACTGTTCTTGCTTTAACAAATTTTGATTCATTATATAAAAGTTCAATTACAAGTCCCGACTTTGAAGCAATCTTGCCAGAAGTTTTAGCTAATTATGTTCCTGCGGGATTACTTGGTCTTTTAATGGCTGGATTCATAGCTGCATTCATGAGCAACTTTGCTGCAACAGTAAATGCTGCACCGGCTTACATAGTTAATGATATTTATAAACGTTATATCAATCCTAACGCAGAACCCAAAAAGTATGTAAAGATGAGTTACCTTGCTTCAATAGCAGTAGTAGTTGTTGGAGTAAGCATTGGATTTTTTGTTGAATCAATTAATCAAATTGCATTGTGGATTGTTGCATCACTTTGGGGTGGTTATACTGCTGCTAATGTTTTGAAATGGTATTGGTGGCGATTTAATGGATATGGTTATTTCTGGGGAATGGTTGCAGGTATGTCAACATCTTTAATTTTATTGTTGCTGGAAAAAATTGGATTAATTACATTCATTAATAATTGGCCCTTACCTGCAAATCCAAGTATGAACTCATTTCCGATTATATTTTTAAATTCAATAATTGGCTGTGTTGTTGCAACTTTATTGACTAAACCAGAAGATGATGCAGTATTGATAAAATTTTATCATAATGTTCGTCCATGGGGTTTTTGGAAACCAATTTATGAAAAAGTAAAGAAGATTGACCCGCAATTTCAAGCAAATAAAAATTTCAAACGCGATATGTTTAATATTCTTATTGGAATGGCATGGCAAATTACATTGATGTGTACACCAGTATTTTTGGTTATTCGAGAATTCAAATCTATGTTAATTAGTTTAACTGTTTTATTAGTAACTTCTTTGATATTAAAATTAAACTGGTGGAATAAACTCGAAGAAAATTATGGTCAGCAACATAATGAATTAGTTGTTCCAGCTAAAGAACCTGCATTGATTGAAGAAAAATAAAAGTAAACTAATTTATGCTTACCCAGTGAACCAGCGGAAAATCTGCGCAAATCCGCGGAATCTGCGAGAAACAAATTTTCACGCAGATAGCCGCAGATTGTTGCAGAGTTCGCAGAGATAAAAATAATCAGCGGAAAATCTCGTAAATCCGCGGAATCTGCGAAAAATAAATTTTCACGCAGATAGCCGCAGATTGTTGCAGAGTTCGCAGAGATAAAAATAATCAGCGGAAAAACTGTGCAAATCCGCGGAATCTGCGAGAAATAAATTTTCACGCAGATAGCCGCAGATTGTTGCAGAGTTCACAGAGATAAAAATAATCAGCGGAAAAACTGTGCAAATCCGCGGAATCTGCGAGAAACAAATTTCATTTTTTACTTAAATTTGTTAAATAAAATTTTTTATGAGAAATATAAATGGTGATGATATGAATATTTCAAAAGAAAAATTTTTTACCAATACAGTAATAAAATCTATTCTAATAATTTTTCTAATAATAATTTTTTCAACAAAATTATATCCACAAACCTCAAAGACAGTTGTGGATAAATTTGGTCAAATACGTGTAGAAGGAAATAAAATTTTAGATAAGAATGGTAATCCTGTGATATTAAGAGGAATGAGTTTGTTCTGGAGCCAGTTGATGGGGAAATATTATAATTATGACTGCATTAAATGGCTGCGTGATGATTGGAATTGCACAGTAGTTAGAGCAGCGATGGGAATTGAAGAAGCTGATGGAAAAATGGGATACATTGAAAATTCAGAAGCTGAATTTGAAAAAGTGAAAAATGTAATTAATGCGTGTATTGATTTAGGAATTTATGTAATTGTAGATTGGCACGACCATAATGCTCATAAACATCCTGAACTTGCAATTAAATTTTTTAAACAAATAGCCGAGCTGTATGGCGATAAACCAAATTTGATTTATGAAATTTATAATGAACCAATGAAAGTATCCTGGAAAGATGATGTAAAACCTTATGCCGAAGCTGTTATTAAAAGTATTCGAGAAATTGATTCAGATAATCTTATAATTGTTGGCACTACTACTTGGTCGCAGGATGTTGATATTGCTTCGGACGACCCGCTCGACTTCGACAACATTGCATATGCACTCCATTTTTATTCGGCAAGTCATAAACGAGAATTAAGAGACAAAGCCAAAAAGGCTCTTGATAATGGAATTGCAATTTTTGTAAGTGAATTTGGAACCTGCGAATATACTGGTAACGGTTATCTCGATTATGAAGAAGTAGAAAAATGGATTAACTTTATGGAAGAAAATAAATTAAGCTGGTGCAATTGGTCTATTGCAGATAAAAAGGAAACATCTGCTGCATTAAAAGTTGATAATAAACCAAATGGTAACTGGAAAGAATCTGACCTTTCTGAATCCGGATTATTAATTAGAAACAAAATAAAATCGTTGAACAAAACAATTTTTGATTCCTTAAAAGATTAAAAAATTATACAGGAGTAAAAATGAAATACGGATATTTTGATGACAATCAAAAAGAATATGTAATTACTCGACCAGACACTCCATTGCCGTGGATTAATTATTTAGGAACAGAAAACTTTTTTGGTATAATTTCAAACACAGCAGGAGGATATTGTTTTTATAAAGATGCTCGTAAACTGCGTTTAACTCGTTATCGTTATAATAATATTCCAATGGATAGCAACGGTCGTTATTTGTATATCAAAGATGGCGATGTAGTATGGAATCCGATGTGGAAACCAATGCGTGTTGCACTTGATAAGTATGAATGTCGTCATGGTTTGGCTTATACAAAAATTACAGGACAAAAAAATGAACTCGAAGTTTCAGTTCTGTATTTTGTTCCAATTGGATATAGGAATGAAGTCTGGCATGTGCAATTAACAAATCATTCTAAATCAACAAAGAAAATTAGAATGTGGAGCTTTATTGAATGGTGTTTATGGGAAGCTTATGATGATATGACAAACTTTCAAAGAAATTATTCAACAGGACAGGTAGAAATTGAGGATGGAACAATTTTTCATATAACAGAATATCGCGAACGAAGAAATCATTATGGTTACTTTGCATGCAGTGAAAAAGTATCTGGTTATGACAGCAGCAGGGATGCATTTGTTGGATTGCATTATGGATTAGAATCTCCTTTAGCAGTTTTAGAAGGAAATTGTAAGAATAGCACAGCTTATGGCTGGGTCCCAATTGGAGTTCATCAAATTGATTTGGAAATTCAACCCGGAGAATCAAGAGACATTAATTTCATTTTAGGATATGCAGAAAATACGGATGATAAAAAATATTTAAGTGATGGAAAAATTAGGAAAGATGAATTTGAAGAAGTAAAATCAAAATTCTTAAATACATCAAATGTATTAGCTGCATTTGATTCATTAAAAAATTATTGGGAGAATTTGTTATCATCTTACAAAACTGATACACCAGATGTAATTGTAAATCGAATGGTGAATATCTGGAATCAATATCAGTGCATGGTTACATTTAATATGTCACGCTCGGCTTCTTTATATGAATCTGGAATTGGAAGAGGAATGGGATACCGGGATAGCAATCAAGATATACTTGGATTTGTGCATATGATTCCATCAAGAGCTCGACAGCGAATTTTAGATTTAGCTTCTACTCAACTTTCTGATGGAACCTGTTATCATCAATATCAGCCGTTGACAAAAAAAGGTAATACAGAAATTGGCGGCGGATTTAATGATGACCCGCTTTGGTTGATTTTATCTACTGCTGCTTATATCAAAGAAACAGGTGACATTAGTATATTGAAAGAAAAATGTGGCTATGCTGATGTTCCAAATTCTGATGCAACTTTGTTAGACCATTTACATTTATCATTAAACTATACTTTGAACAATCGCGGACCACATGGCTTGCCGTTAATTGGTCATGCTGATTGGAATGATTGTCTTAATCTAAATTGTTTTTCTACAACTCCAGGTGAAAGCTTTCAAACAGCTGGACATATCGAAAATGACAGAGTAGCAGAATCTGTTATGATTGCAGGATTGTTCTGCAAGGCATGCAATGAAATGGCAGGAATACTAAAATTTATAGGAAGAACAGATGAAGCTAATGAATATTTAACTCATGCAGAAAATATGAAAAAAACAATTTATGAACACGGCTGGGACGGCGAATGGTTTCTTAGAGCTTATGATGCATTCAGCAGAAAAATTGGATCGAAAGAAAATGAAGAAGGAAAAATTTTTATTGAAAGTCAGGGTTGGTGTGTTTTAGGTGGTGTAGGAATAGAAAATGGTTATGCACTCAAAGCATTGAACAGCGTTAAAAAATATCTTGCAACTCCAAATGGAATTGTACTCCAGCAGCCGGCATATTCAAAATACTATGTTCATTTAGGCGAGGTTAGTTCTTATCCTCCAGGATATAAAGAAAATGCTGGAATATTTACACACAATAATACCTGGATACAAATTGCCGAAACAATACTCGGAAGAGGCGATCAAGCAATGGAATATTATAAAAGTATTTGTCCCCCAACCAAAGAAGAACAAATTGAAATTTACAGAGCTGAACCTTATGTCTACAGTCAAATGACTGCTGGAAAAGATGCTCCAACTTATGGCGAGGGAAAAAATTCATGGTTAACTGGAACAGCTGCTTGGTCTTTTGTTTCAATTTCTCAATATATACTTGGTATTCGTCCCGATTTTGATGGCTTAGTTGTTGACCCATGCATACCAGCAAACTGGGAAAGATTTTCTGTAACAAGAAAATATCGAAATAGTATTTATCAAATAACAATTTCTAATCCAAATAAAATAAATAAAGGTGTAAAGAGTTTATATCTTGATGGTAAGTTGATGAGTGGAAATAAAATTCCCGATTTAAATGATGGCAAAACACATAACGTAGAAGTTGTGTTAGGATAGTAAAGATATAAAATGGTTATAATTTTGTTACATTAAGGAGAAATAGATTTGTTTTCAGAGTCTAATAATTTATTATGAAGTTAGTAGATTTAATTGCTTTCATTAATAAAATAAATTTACAAAGATGAATAGATGAGGGCAAAACCAAAAGTCTCAATTTTAAAATTTATACGAGGAAGTAAAATTAAGTTACTTCTCTTTTCATTTATTATCAGTAAATATTTTTTAATTTGCAGAGTAGCATAATTTCTTAAACAGAAAATTACAATCATTATTTTTAGAGTTCTTGAAGTGAAATTAAATTCGAAATAGGTTGTGTAAAAAATTTTAATTATCTGCGAAAGAAGCATAAAAATAATTTTTATAATCCTTAAAAGAGTACTTTCATAAAAAGTAAGCAGTTTTTTATAAAATAAATTAAGGCTGTTTTTAAATGAGAAATAATAATTCACAAAAAATTATTTTAATATTATCACTTCCTTTATCATTGTTAATAATGGTAGTGAGCTGTTGTGGTGTTTTTATTGAAGAAACTTATATTCGGGAAGTAAAATATTATGCTGTCCAGGGAATTGGGCAAGATATTGTTAATTTATTTGTTGTTGTTCCCCTGCTTATTATCACATCATTAAGATATACGAAAAGCAAATCGGCAATGCTAATCTGGAGCGGTGTAATTTTATATTTAATTTACTCATATGCTATTTATTGTTTTTCTATGCACTTCAATTTTCTTTTTTTAGTCTACTGTTTAATATTGGGTTTATCTTTTTATTCATTTATATATTTTGTTTTCTCACAAATCTATAAAATAAAGATTGACATTAAGAATTATGCGGTTACTAAAACAGTAAGTGTGTTTTTAATAATTTTATCAATTCTATTTTATTTTCTATGGCTTTCGGAAATTATTCCTGCTATTATTAAAAATGAAATTCCCAAAAGTATTTTAGAAAATGGAGTATTAACCAATCCTGTTCATGTGCTTGATATTTCTATTTTTCTACCTGCATTTATTATCACTGCAATAATGTTAATTAAGAAAAAAGAAATTGGATATTTGTTAACTCCCTCAATGTTGGTTTTTGGGATTTTAATGTCAATAGCTATAATAGGAATGGTAATTGTGATGTATCTGAATAAATTAATTTCAGATTTGTATATAATGACAATATTTATTTTAATTACTTTAATCAGTGGAATATTATTAAGGAGTTACTTAAGGAACATAGAAATTACATATTAAAGAGAAGAATAAAAATAAATTTCTTTGAGAGGACACCCACTTTTTGAACCCATAACGAAATTTCACAGACTTTTCGACATAACTTTTAGAATGAATTTTTGCAATAAAATTAATCTACTTTCTTCAAAATCAAATAAAGTTTTTAAGAAAAAATTTTTTTTGATTAATTCGCCCTTGGCGAATTGATTAATTCTTTCAATTGAGTTAAAAAGCAGAGAGTTTCAGATTTAATATTATATAATTTTATTTTGTGAAATAATTAGTGAGATGTCAGAAAAATTAAGTAGTATTCTAAAAGTGTGAAAGACATAATAAGAAAAAGATATTTGCCCTCATGAATTTGAAGGATAAAAAGTAGTCCATCAACCCTTTGAGAGAATAAGAACTTATTATTAGTTGTTTTGAAAATAAGTCTACTCTAAATAAAATATTGTGCTTTGTATTTGATTTTATTAATTACTAGTAATATCTCTTGCAATGATATTTTGGTCTTTACACAATGTTAAGAAAGTTATTATTTAATTGTACTATCATTAAAAACCTTAATACCAGATTGACATAATGGTTTATCTTAAATATCGTTCCGACAAACTTTACGAGCTAACCTACGAGGAAGTTAAGATTATCGATCCGGAGATTGAAAAAATAATAAGTAAAGAGGATTATCTGTCCGCCTTTGAAGGATGAGAGTTTTGAGATTAAGCAGTGAAAAATTATTGTAAATTGTATAAGTTTGTTACAAATGAAAACGCAACTTGAAATAAATAGTGATATACTAATTTGGGCTGTTGAAAGAGCTGGATTTGATGTGGGTGATTTTTCCGAAAAATTCCCTCATTTATCTGCCTGGCTTTCTGGTAAAAAGAAACCAACATTAAAACAATTAAAAACTTTTTCTCAAAAAGTTCATATACCGTTCGGTTATCTTCTGCTTGGAGAACCTATTGTAGAACAATTTCCAATTCCATTTTTTCGAACACTTCAAGACGGAAGTAACAAATTAAGCCTTAATGTTTATGATACAATTTTAATACTTCAAAAACGACAGAACTGGATAAGCGGATATCTTCAAGAAAATGAATACGAACAATTAAGTTTTGTAGGTAAATTCTCTCAAACTAATAATATTCAAGAAATTGTTGATGATATAAGAAAAACATTAAACCTTGAGGATAACTGGGCAAGTAGACTTTCCAGTTGGACGATAGCGAAAGACTTCCTTACAGAAAGAATTGAGGATATAGGAATATTTACAGTATTTAGCAGCATTGTTGGCAGTAATACTCACCGTAAGATAAAAGTTGAAGAATGCCGTGGATTTGTGCTTGTAGATAAATATGCACCATTTATGTTTATTAACTCTGCGGATAGTATAGCTGCACAAATTTTTACTCTTGCTCACGAGTTAGCACATATATGGTTAGGTAAAAATGCTGGTTTTGATCTTCGTCAACTTTTACCAGCAAGTGATCCAACAGAAATATTTTGTGATAAAATAGCTGCGGAATTTTTAGTACCTCAAGTTTTATTATCAGAAGCAATTCAAAAAACTCATAATATCGAAGAGCTTGCGAAACAATTTAAAGTTAGCCAGTTGGTTATAGCGCGGAGATTACTTGACCTGAAAAAAATTACTCGAGATAATTTTATAAATTTTTATGAAAAGTATAGACAGCATGAATTTGAGAAAAAAGAAAACAAAGGAACAGGCGGTTATTTTTATAAAACAGAAAAAAAACGTTTAGGTATTCGTTTTGCAAATTTTATTTATCAAGCAGTTCAAGAAAATAAGCTTCTTGTTCGTGATGCATATCGACTAACAGATTTATCTGGGAATACATTTCATAAATTTATGAAGGAGCTTTTTTACTGATGCCTCCTTTCATTGTTGATACAAATTTTTTTATTCAGTCTCATCGTATTACTTATCCTTTAGATGTAGCGGTTAATTTTTGGCAGAAAGTAAAAAGGCTTTCTGAGGAAGAAAAAATAATTAGTATAGATAAAGTAAGAGAAGAAATTTTTAAGAATGATGATGAAATAAAAAGTTGGATAGAACAAAATATTAAAAGTGATTTTTTTAAATCTACCGAAACGCAAGAAGTGCTCGATGAATATCAAAGAGTTGTCAATTGGGCTAATTCAAAGTCTATGCACTATGTAAAAAAAGCCATTGATGAATTTTTAGAATTTGAAAATGCAGATGCCTGGTTAATTGCTTATGCATTATCTATCAATAAGAATTGTCAAATTGTAACTCAAGAAAAAAGAGAACCTAATCGCAAATCTAAAATAAAGATTCCCGAAGTCTGTAATGATTTTAATCTTCCATATAAAAATATCATTGAGATGTTCAGGGAATTAGGCGAGACATTTTAGCTATTGTTAAAATTATCTCAAATAATATTTGAAGTGAAACCCACAAAGATTGAATATACAGAAAAAGTCTTGTATCCGAGCAATGGATTCAGTAAAGTTTATTGGCAAAGAATGGATGAATATCCCAAATATATCAGCAAATATTTTATTAACAGAAATCAAAAAACGATTACAAAAAGTACATAAACATTTATCCAAAGAAAGATGAATCTAAGATTCAAATGAATAAGGGTATATAATTTCCTTCAGTTCTGGATAAAATTTTAAAAGCTCTCTCTGAGCAACTTTTATAAAAAATTTTTATTATTGCCAAAAATTTTATAGTTAAAATGGAAACCCCTAATTATCATAAAATTGAGGGTTCATTATTTTTTGGTTTACAACTCTATTCACTTAAAATTGAACCTCACGATAGAAATGCAGTTGCTTATAAGAAAGAGTGGATTGATAATTATAGAGAAAAGTATGTTCAATTTATTAATTCATTAATTAAACTTAATGATAAAATTACTTACGAAATTCGTATTGTTAATTCTCTAATAAAGTTCCTAAAATTGTGTAAGAGCTAATTTTTTAGAGAAAGAGGCATTACCGAGAATTTCGTTAATAAAGTTGATTATAAAGAAAAAGATTTTATTCAGACATTTTCTATTTTCAAAACATC
>Ga0315298_1008538_pt1 | contig 13031 bp, 11 predicted proteins | sample WHS_1_MG_FD_203077 | JGI IMG/M metagenome (GOLD analysis project Ga0315298, IMG submission 203077) | Extremophilic microbial mat communities from Washburn Hot Springs, YNP, Wyoming, USA - WHS_1_MG | ecosystem: Environmental > Aquatic > Thermal springs > Hot (42-90C) | place: USA: Wyoming...
TGAAACTGAATGATTTGGCCAAGAGGTTTAATGTTCCTGTTTTGGTTGTTTCGGAGTTGGCCAGGAATGCTTATAAGTATGGGCCGAAGTTCACTTTAGGTTCCTTTAAGGAGTCGGGGATTATAGAATATGAGGCTTCTTGGTTAGGAATTTGGGATGAGGATGAAGATCTTATTATTTTTAAGGCTGAGCGGGGTACTGGGCAGTTGGGAAGATCATTTTTAAAATTGGACAGGAATAAGATGACGGTTATGGATAGGAATATTGCTTTGGGAATAAAATAAACATTTTCTAAATTCAGGTGCGCATGCGATGCTTATAGAAAGCATTAAATATTTTATTTTTTAACGTAAAAAGTTTCGCTGCGAGAGAAGCGAGGTCAAAATGGCAGCTTTTAGATATGAATGTATGAGGCGATTTTGGGGACATTAAGGAAAAACGCAGGTCCTGTTTTTTTTATCTATTCTTAAATCTATGTCCCCATCCGCTTTGGCACGCTCAGCAAGGATTAGAAGGGTTTTAGGGATAGAGGTGGGGGATCATTAAAAACCCACCGATAAGTCGGGTATTTCTTTTCTTCGCTATTAAGAAGTTATTTCCAATTCGGCTTTCCTGACCAAGTGGGGGCGGCGCAACTTTTGACTGAGGCCAGCTGCTGTAATTAAAAAAAATCCGATTAAATCTGTAGTCAAACCGGGTTTAAAGAGGCAAAGCCCGCCAGCAATGAAAAGGAGACGTTCCCAAAAATTTGTTTTATAAAGGAAATGACCAAAAATTCCCGCAGAAAGGAATAAAACCCCCAATAGAGCGGTTATAGTAGTAGAGATAATTTCCCAAAGAGATCCTTGCATGAGGAGGGCTGGATAATACACAAAAGTAAAGGGAATTAAATATGCTCCTAAACAAAGACTCATAGCAATGCCCGCCATGCGTAACCAATTTCCGCCAGCGATAGTCACGGCAGTATAAACTGCTACACATACCGGAGGACTAATGTTGCCAAGGACTGAATAGTAAAAAATAAACATATGGGCGGGCAAGCCTTTTAAATCCAGAGCCATCAATGTGGAACCTAAGACAGCGGCGCCAATGATATAAGCAGCGGTGGTGGGCATGCCCATCCCCAGAATCATAATGATTACCATTGTGAGAATTAAAGCTAAGAGGACATTTAATCCAGCCAATCCCAAAATAGCTTCAGACATTTTTACTGCCAAACCTGTCAGGGACACTAAAGATACAGCCATTTGCACACAAACGGCCATCACCATGAGAGAAGCCACGGCTGTTATTGCCCCTTCCGATAAAGCCGAACCTAAAATTGTCAACTTTTCTAAAACTTTTCGTTGGGGAATTCCACTAATTAAAAATGTAGCCATACCCGCTATCAGAGCCGAGCCCGCGGCCAGTTGAGCAGGAAGAAGGAGAATAAGAATAAACAAGAGAATTCCAATGGGGATGATAAGATTCAGCATGGCCATTGGCTCAAATACTTCCCGGGCCTTGGGAATAAGCTCTGGAGGTAATTTACCTAACCCATATTTTTTGGCGCAAAAAAATACTCCCGCCCCTACCCCAAAAAAATATATCAAAGCAGGAATAATAGCCGCCACGCAAATATAAAGATAAGGTATTCCAAGTAACTCGGCCATGACAAAGGCCCCTACACCCATGATAGGGGGCATAATTTGACCGCCCGAGGATGCTGAAGCCTCTATCGCCCCGGCCAATTCCGGCTTGTAACCCAATTTTTTCATGGTGGGAATAGTAAATGTTCCAGTAGTTGCTACATTGGCCACGGCTGAGCCAGAAATAGTACCAAAACAAGCGCTTGAGATGACAGCTATTTGACCAGCTCCGCCGCTGAATCTGCCTCCAAAATACCGCGCTAAGTTCATAAAAGTATTTCCTACACCTGTGGCAAATAACACTGGCCCTAAAAGGAGAAAGATAGCAATTACTCGGCTGGTCAAATCCGTAAGCATCCCCCAATACCCTTCTGTCATCATATAATAATGGTAAAGAATTTCTTTTAAAGGAAATCCTGGATGGCCGAAGGACCCAGGAATTAAATCTCCTTCCAGGGCATAAAAAAGAAAAATGAGCGCCATGATAGGGATTATTTTCCCGGTTGTCCGCCTTGTGGCTTCTAATAACATAAGACCCAAAAGAGCACTAAAAAAAAGCTCATAAGGCCTATACATCCAGCGTTGCTTAGTTATCTCCTCCCAGTTCCCAAGCACATAACAGCAAACTACTATGCTGGCCCCCATCATAAAGATATCAAGGAAGGCCGGCGAAGATTGGCTACCCCAGATTAATTTCTTCCAAAAGGCCGGAATTTGGTTTTTAGGCCCACTTTTACTCCAGGGCACATAAAGAAAAATTAATAAGAGGGAAAGATTTAAGAAAAGAGCCCCCTGAATTACAGGATGCCAAGCGCCATGTAAAGAGGTATATACAGTGATGCATACGAGAAGAGTTACTACCAATCGTCCAATGACTTTCCAGGGGCCGCTCAATGACCGCATTCTTACCTCCTCATTTTAAAAGGGGGTTAAGAGCCCTCTTTCGCTGAAAATACTTATTTTTTCTTCTCTTCAACTTCCAGAGGAGCCACTGCTACTGTACCTTTATCCCCAATAGCTTTCACGGTATAAATTCCCGGTTTAGCATTAAAAGGTATACCACTTTTGGCTTTAAATGCCCCATCTCATTAGCTTCTTTGATCATGGGTTCCTCTCCTAATTCTACAGGGATTCCATCGACTATCATAATTATTTCAACTTTTTCTTTGGGAACAAAACCTGAACCGCGAATTGTAATCACACTCTTAGGAAGAGCGCTGATAGGAGTTATCACCAAGTTTGCTGCGGCCCTCCTCTCTCCCGCCTGCTCAGTAAGCGTGGCACAGCCCATAATCCCAATAAACAGAAAAGAAAAAATCAAAATTTTTACCAAGGCAAATTTTTTGGTCATTTTCCCCTCCTTTTTAGATTTTTTATCTCATCTCCGGAGGGATGAGTTTATCAGGAATTTTTATGCCTAATTCTCTATAGAATTTTATGGCTCCTGGATGCAAAGGGACATCACAATATTCCATAGTCAATTTAGGGAAGTTTTCAAAGCCCCCATCTCGGAAAGAGGCATCTACTTTAATCATTTCCATTCTTTTCGCGTAAATAGCTTTAAGGATTTTGTAAATCAAATCGGCGGGTAAATTCTTATCCGCCATCTCTCCTTCAACAAAAGCCAAGGTTAATTAATCCTTATCATGCCCTTTATATTGTCCAGCAGGGCTAATAATACCTTTTCCATGGGCCGGATATTTTTCATTATATTTCTTTAAGTGCTCTTCAGTAATGGGGAGAAAATTAAGAGGCCTGGTTAAAGCCAGCTCCGTAATTCCTCCATCTCTAAATCCAGGCCTTGACCAAGCATCAACAGTTCTAGCCTTCATAGCTTCCAAATTAGAAGCTGTGCCTCCCCATTTATAATCAGGAAAGATGCCATTGGCCTCTAAGAAAAGTCTGGCTAATCTTTCCGAAGTAGTTAAAGGATTCATGGCCATTTTCCGGCCGTGTAACTGTTCGATAGTGGTTATGCCGCTGTCTTTTCCTGCAACAAAAGTATGAGTAGTTACAGCTGTGGCAGCCAACATTCTAATGTTGGGATTCTTTTGGTCTTTAAAATCAAAAAGCCCATGATAAGCAGTGTAAGCGGAAATAGGATTAACCTGGGCTAGTTTTAGAAGACCTTGACGCATCCTACTTAAATTTTCAATCCATCCTCCAGTTTCCACTACAGTAATAGTTATTTCTCCAGGATACGCCTGATTTACAGCTTTGGCAAACAAAACTCCGTGAGCATACCCCGATGATCGCACACTCGTTGTCCCCCACTTTAAACGGATTTCTTTAGCCTGAGGCATAGACAGGAAAACAAATCCACCTAAGAAACTCCCCATCAAAGCAAACAAAAGTATTTTCTTTACCATCTTTTGTACCTCCTTAAAAATTTTTGCTGTGATTATTTTTTATTTTTCTTTTTCCTTACCTCCTTTCTCAAATAAATAAACAGATAAAATTTCTTTGACCATGAAATAAGCGGCCACCAGTGGAGATTTTTATTTTGAACTTGTGTGATTTCCCTTCCCACAGATTTTTCCACCTAGCGACAGTTGAAGAGGTTAGTCAAATAATCGCGAATAGATCGCAGATTTTAATATTCTCTCAGATTCAAGTTAAGAATGGCCTGAGAATTCTGTTCTGAAATGGAGATAGGCAACTTTTCCTTATCCAATTAATTCTTACTCCATTAGCACTTTCGAACTCGGGCCTTTAAAATTATCGGGCAGGCAAGATAAACTACCTCGCCAAGGCGATAATCTCAAAATGCCCTGTTCAACTATGGGAAAACCCAAGCTATAATTAGGGAGCGGGGATTGAAAATTATTAACATGTTTGCAAAAAATTGTTAGCCTAGCGCCCTATAACTTTTTGTGCTTGACTCTGCCGTAAAACCCAGCATTGGGCAGAACTCAAAAAACCTCTGTCTCTTATTAGCTGCTTCACCCCCAAAAATGATCAATTCTAAAAGAGAATTGGACTCATTGAGCAGAAAGAGACTCCCCTGAAAAAATTAGGAAAGATCAGACAAGTATACTTGCCAATCCTCATCATATCTTTCCCTCTAAGAATAACTGGCGAAATAAATTTTTCCCTTATCGTAAAATGAACAGATTAGTTTTCCCAAATTCCTGGAAGTTTTTATACCACTCTCCCTAATTTGTCAAGAGGATTTTATCGCACCAGTTTCCGATGCTATTCTCCTTAGAACCCAACCGATTGCTTTTAAAAAACCTTACATTAAAAAAGAAAATATTTTAATATTTTTTAACAGACATCAATCCATACTTCCTCAAGGGAAGTCCCTTTAAAGAAGGGGAGATAATATTTATCCAGGAGATCATAGAGAAAAATTATTCAAGAGGAGGAAGGCAATTGCATGAATATCTGGGAATCCTCTTGAGTGGCGCCAGAGGAATGGCAGATTAATTATAGATTGTCTCCTTTCTTGGCCCATTAAGGAGGATGGATGATCTTTGGGTAATGAGATTGTCACCTCAAAGCCCTGAGGGCGGTTATTACCCCAAGAAATTACTCTCGTCAGAGAAGGTGGGATTTAAACTCCCTGAGATGGACGTAATTGAGTCTGAGGGGAATATGGGAAAAATCCATTTTGAATAAGGAATCTTATCCTCGCTCAACTGACCTTTCCGAACATAACTCTTCTCCTTCCTGGTTGGTGGAGAGGTTATTTTGGTAAAAAAATTTTTCGGATGGGTTTAAGAAACAAATTTAAAAGAAAAAAGAATGCTCAGGCTTTGGGCGGACTTAAACTATTTTAAAGACAAAACGATTGCCCCATCCCTAAAATTTCCCAAGACTTTGGCTTTTCCGAGTAAATACAAATGGCCAACGAAAGCTGCGGTTACTGCATCGAGTTCATCCCCGTTCAAATTTCTATTTATTCCTTTAATTCCAATTTTCTTGAGCCCTTTTTTAAGTTCCAGAAGACCATCTTGTTTACGACCAATTCCCCATATATCCTGTGCAGCTCCGGGATAGACCTCGATAACTTGGTAGCCCCATTTGGTCAGATATCTTTTAAGCCTTATGCCTCTTTCAGTAAGCATTCTCATGGGACCCAGGGTTATAGGAAAAAAGCGAATGCCACGTTTCCAAAGCTCCCGGTCACAGGGTCGAAAATGCTCGCCATTTCTATCGTCCATTGACTTCCTTCCGGGAGGCAGGTTAAGAGGAGCATCGATGGCTACCAAAATAGGATTCTCTCGTTTTATAAAATTAATTATTTCTGAGTCTGTATGGACAATCGTGCATAAAGTGACATTATTTCCTTCTAATGCACATATACCTGTATTCCGCTTCATACTTCCTGCCAAGTCAATGCCCACAACTTTTAAATTATTCTTTTTAGTCTTTTTACCGCAATGGCTTGAACGATTCATTAAATTAATGTTCTCAAAATTTTGGCATAAAGATAATTTACCACAATATCAATTCTATTTTTCGGTCTAAGTGGTATTTTTTTGTATAAGAATCGATGGAGCTAAAAATACCTGGAGATTGTAAAATAGCTCCTGCCTTGACCAATAACCTTTATGACAGAGGGCCGCTGGTCGTGCGGCCGAGCCACACTTAGGGCATTCCGTGCTTCCGTGCGGGACGAGGGTGCGGCACTGAGGATTGAGTCGCCTCATTGAGGGAAGTCGGCTCGGCAAAGATCTCATCCAGCGCCTCCACAAAGCGATTCCCCCAAAGAGCAGGCTCTATTCTTTTAGCGATCGGTCCCTCTTTGAGGCATGCTTTTCCTGTCAGACGTTCAGCTAAGGCAATGACCTAATTATCATCGTTGGTATCAAGGGCCAAAAGTTCTTCTTCCTCGATTTTTGGAGGAGAAGGCATCCATGAGCGGCTGGCCATAGTTGCAGTGGCGGTCTCGTCCAACTTATAACTTTCTCCGATGATATTTTCCGTAAGAACTTCCTCGCCAAAGAGAGTGCTCGCAAAGCGGGCAAGCCGATTTAAGGCTCCGGCCCTTGAGGCCACAGTTGCTGAAGTCCCGATACAAACGAGCTTTCCTGGGGCAAGGTCAACATGGTTTTTGAGACGACGAATCAGGCAGGCGATTTCAGTGGCCAGCGCTCCTCGGTAACTGTGAATCTCATAGAGCACGAGAAAGCGTAGTGCCCGGGTGAAGAGCCTTCTATCTTCTCGGCGAATAAGGAGGAACTCGAGTTGCTTGTAATTTGTCAGGATGATGTCTGGTGGATCATTACGGATAGCGGCACGGGTCAACCGCTCGGTTTCAGCTGGGAGTTCCCTTAGGGACTGGGCAGCTGAATCGCTGTCACCTGTATAGAGGCCAAAGGAAATTTGAAGCCCCGTTCCTCTAAGGATTCTCCTAAGCCGTTCGAGTTGATCATTGGGCAGGGCGTTCATGTGGTAGATGAAAACAGCCTGAAGCCCCCTTACTCCTTCTCTCTTTCGGCGAAGGATTCCATCGAGAACCGGAAGCAAGAATGGCTATGGCCATCACTTACCCCCTTCAAGAAACCAGAGTGCGGCATCATGGACCCGGATGTTTTCTGGAACATCTCTTTCCGTTTCTGGCATGAGAGTAATTATATTTAAAGTTGCTTTGGGGTGCTCTTTGCCTGCAGAAATGAGCGCCCTTATTTCTCTTTCCCTCGCTCCTGTCTCGGCCAGATCTGAGCAAACCTGAATCAGTGCTTTATCCCCTTCTGAAGAACGAGCCAAAAAATCGACCTCGAACCCTTCTATTGTTCTCACGTAAGAAACTTCTCTCCCACGGCGCTCAAGCTCAATAAGTACCGCAGTCTCCAAAGCATGGCCCAGATTGGCTTTCCCAGAGCGATCAAAGACAGGGATGAAACCCGGATCCACAGGGTAGATCTTACGCGGGTTAACCATCCGTCTTCTTTCAGAAGTTCCCTCCACCCAGAGTATCCGAATGAAGAAACAGTCTTCAAGATAGGAAAGGAGCTGGTGCAAAGTGTCCCGGGATACAGCCAATCCTTGTGACTTCAAAGTTGCATAGAATTTCTCCACACTAAACAGACTTCCTGGATTTCCCAATAAATGCCTTACCAGCCAACGGAGGCTTACGATATTGCTCACTCCATGACGTTCCACAACATCGCGCAAAATGGCCACATCCACATAATCCAGAAGAAGCCGGTAACGGCTTTCATCATCTAAACCTTGGGCTTCGGGAAATCCCCCACAGATCAAATAATCTCTGAGTGCACCTTGCAGAGTAGAGCGCTCGGTGGCAGAGATAAGATCGAGCCGTTCAGGGATTTTGTATCCATGATGCCTCAGATATTCCTCAAAACTGAAAGGAAAGATCACAACCTCCCAAGCTCGCCCCCGAAGCGAAGTAGCGATCTCCCGAGATAGAAGAGCTGCAGACGATCCGCTCAGAAATACCTCAACTTTTTCATTGTCCAGAAGACGCCGCACAAAACGCTCCCAACCAGGAACCATTTGGATCTCATCGAAGCACCAAGTCACTGTTTCTTTGCCCCGGAAAGCAGGAAATCTTCGGTAATATTCTTCAATCAGAGTGGAAAAATCATTTACTGTAAGACCAGCCAGCCTTTCATCCTCGAAGTTGATGTGAGGAAGATGCTGTTGAGCTATATCCTGTTCGAGGCGATTCTTTCGTATTTGGTGAAGAAAAGTTGTTTTTCCCGCGCGCCGGATTCCAATTACAGCGGTTGCCTTTCCTGGAAAAGCGATGCGCCCAAAAAGGCGTCTTTCGGTAGCTTTTGGTAGGGAAGCGCTGAGAGAATTGGTAAGATGTTCGATAAGACGGGATCGGAGAATAGAACGTTCAGTGGTATTCTGAACAATTATTTTCGGTGTGCTCTTTACTCTCGCCAAAAATTTCTCCTTTTTTAAAGGAGAAATTAACAAAAATTTCTCCTTTTGTCAAGGAGAAATCTAAAAATTATATCATTTCAAAATGTTGCAATGCTTTCCTTATAGGTTCGATCTTCTCTGGAGGGCAAGGTTCCAGAGGAATTGCCCCTCTACGGTTGTGAGCTCTTTTTACAGGCAAACCGCTGAGCTCTTTGACGTGCGCAATCCAGTATGTCTTTACCGTAAACCCATAATTCTTTTTTGCCCAATCTTGAATTTGACGATAGGCGGCCATGTCATCTCCTTAATTATTATATGATAATTCAAAATTCCTCACCCAAATCTTTTCCCGTAGCGGGCCTGTTTTTTTTCATGAAAAGCATTTAATTATTTCATCAATGGCCTGGCAATCCTTGCAGCCAGTTCTTCTTTCTGGAGGCTTAGATAACTCATATATTTGCCGTACTTTTCCTAATAAGGGCTCTATATCGTCTTTCTTTATAGGGACTAGGACCACTTTTCCGGAAAAAGCAAGTTCAAAGCCATTATCAGTTATTACTGAATCTATTTTTTCTCGGGATATTTCAGTAATTGGCTCATAGTAAACCAGAAATAGATTTTTCACTGGTTTAAAATTTAATCTCTCGGCGATATAAGCATAAGCGTTTAGCTGTATTTCATATAAAGGGAGCAGAGTATCTTGGGTTCCAGTGTATTTAGCTGTTTTATAATCAAGAATAGTATAAGCTCCATCTGCTAATTGAATCATTTCGTCTGGAGCTCCCGTAAGTAAAACTCTGGAGTCAGCATGAAAGACCTGGAATTTATTATGATGAGGAACAGTTATGGGCGCTCCAGATATACCCGAATTAGCCAGCCATTTCATTAATGTTTGGTGAAACGAGAAATAGTTAGCGGTAATTTTCTTAGTATAAGAATCGATGGAGTTAAAAATGCCTGGGAATATCTGAAAAGGTAGGTTTTTTACATGTCTTTTTATCTAAAAGCAACGGGGACAAAAAGTGGGCAGAGCTAGTTCGCCAAGTTCTTTTGCCGAGATTTTAATGTGCTGCATAATCTGGATTAATAAAGAATATTTTGTCTTTATTAAGAGAATTTTTAAAATAATACTCAAAAAATAAAAATTGGGAATAAACTTGATTTGTCAATTTAAATTGAATTCTAGCAAGGCTGGGACAATCTGAGTTTCGTTGGCAAAAAGACCACAAGATTCCAATTCTGGAATTGAGCCACGATTCATTCCTGGGAAATAGTCGGCGTCAAAATAAAAAATACCGGTAATATTATCATTATTTTGAAAAAAAGAAAGGAAGTCCTTTACCCATTTCGCCTGTCCTTCTAAAGTAAAGGGATAAGCAGGATCAGGGATGCCGGTTATCCCATTCGGATTATTTGGATAATTGAATTCACTAATAATTACCTTCTTTCCTAATGAGGAAATATAATTTATCACTTCTCTTAATTGCGAACTATTAAAATAGGGTTGTGGAACAGGATAAAAATTGAAATAAGGAAAGCTCAATCCTCCATAGTCAAATTCCACACCATAGTCGATCATTGTTTTAAAAAAGGACTTCACAATATAATTTTCTGGGCGAAAGCCTAAGGTATTGATATGTAATGTTATTTTTGCATCTGGATCTGCCTTTTTGACACCTCTTATTGCCCCTTTTAATAAAATAGCTTCAATATTCCAAATATTATTCTTCATCCATTCCATGTCAGTTGTAATATCTATGCCGGGAGGCAAGGCTACCCTCTGCCCAGGAAGAAAATTCAAAATTCCATATTCAATCTCATTACCAATATCGTAAATTTCTATATTTAGCCCTTTATCTTTGAAATATTTACTGGTTCTATAACAATAATCTTCCAAAGCAATTGCACTTTCCTCTACATTTAAACCTTCCCATTCTGGAGGAGCAGGCTGATAAAAAGCTGCAGCCGGTTTATCACTTAAAAAGAAGACTAAATTCAATCTCATGCCTTCTTTCGATGCCTCTTTAAAAATTTGTTCTGCATATTCCAAGGAAGACCAGTATTCATCTTTCCAAGGTAAGGTATACCATTGGGATGAGGGTGTATTCTTTAAATCATTGCTACTCGTAGTTCTTACCCAAACTCGCGCCCATCCGAAGCCGTTTTTATGAAGAGCTGGTAAAGGATCGAACCGCTTCCAGATATCTCAAATCCTCTTTGCTAAATAATCATTAATTGTTGCTCCAACATACTTATTGGTTATCGTTTCGGAAGGAGTTGCACTTACTAATTCTGATTCTGGACTTTCGCCAATGCTATTTACAGCAGTTATTACATAATAATAAGTTATTCCATTTGTTAGCTTTATGTGACTAAAAGGGGATTTTACATTCGTTATTTTTGTTCCTGAAATTTTTGTAACTTTTGGTGTAGTTGAATAATAAATATTATATGAAATAGCATTGCTTATATCGTTCCACTTAATTAAAACTTCTCCATTGCCCGGTTTTACAATTATTTCTTTTGGTGCGTTGGGTGCTTGTCCGCAAATGCTACTACTGCCGCCTCCACCTCCGCAGGTGATTTGCATTAAAGCCAAAATTACCCATATCAAAATAGCTAAATTTTTTTTGATTTTCGAAACAATCACCATAAATTTAAAATTAATACTCATTTTTAAGATTTATCAGTTCAACTTTCAGTGTTTTTGAGAACATGGGTTATTAATCTGAACCCATTTTCAGCTATATGTTCTAATTGAAATTTAGGCGCTTTATTATTGGGCCAAGGAGCAAAACCTTTTTCTATCATCCATTTCCCTATTTTTACACTTCGCAATTCTGGACACTTTTTCCAAAATGATTTTGTTAGTCTAATTTCTACTGTATTTCCGCCTTCTAATTCAATTTTTACTGAAGACCAAGAATTCTTAAAATATTTATCGCGATCTTGGGCAGTTATGGGGATGCCATAGCCAGCTCCAGTATTATTACTTGGAGAGCCATTATTCCATCCAGTTACTATCATCCTAATCCTTTAATCCTCTTTCCATTCCTCTATTTTTGCATTTATCTGCTTCAAGGTTTCTTTTACCTTTGTATCAAGTGTATTCCTATCAAAGCCTTCCTCGGATGAAGCTTTAATTTCTAAGGTAATTTCAGGTGGAGACCCCTTCTCTTTTAAAGGCTGAATTACACCTTTTATTACATTTGACAATTTATCCCACGATATTGCTGCCCTAAATCTCAAATTTTTGACTACCCCTTCTTTAATTTTTTCTTTTTTATCCTCTCCTTCTTTCTCTTCAGCTTTTCCCGGAGCCAATATTTTGTTTTGCTTTCCAATCTCTTCCTTGATCTCTTCTTTTATCTTCTTAGCTATTTCTCCTCTAACGACAACCGAATCCATATTTGGGGTCACTTGGTCCAAATAATATACCTCTGTATCTTCCTTTAGTCCAATAAGGCCAGATTTAACCCCGTCACTAATTGCTTCGTATAGGACTTTTTCACTTTCCAAAAGCGGCATTCCGGGAGTTTTAAAATGTAGATCATAAATTTCCCGCAAAGATTTTTCCTCTTCTTCTTTACTGAATGTCCTCCCCAGAATATATTTAGCCGTAATTTTAGGAAGAATTTTTTCCTGGTCTCTTAAATATTGCCTCACCCTCTCCGAAATACTCTGTCCACTTCCGATTGTGGGGATTCCCATGTCTTTCCATACTACTCCGGTTTTTTCCAGCATTCCCAGATGCCTATAAGCAGTAAGAATTTTAAAAGGAATTTCGCTTTCCGAATCCTTCAGCCTCTTTCTCACCTCCTCCTGGCTCTGTTTAGTCAAGGTTTCAAGCAGAGATTGGTCATTTTTAATCTCTGATAATGCCAAATAACGCCTGAGCGATTTGCTAATGGATATATATTGGTTATTATCCACGAGCAGCATAAAAAGAGCATTCTTATAAACTCTGAATCCTGTTCCTGCCCGATCAAAAAAGCTCTGAGCAAAGACTTTTCCTTTCTCCAGTTCAAATGGATAGGAAGGCGATAGAATCACAAGCTTAAAGTTCTTATTATCTTGGACATCGGATGGTCCTTCTGGCCAGAGATAAACTTCCAGAGCATTCCCAGAATTGGCTTTTACCTGGGTTTTTAATTCCTCTTGAATCCTTTCCTCCGAAATAGTCTCCTCCCGATCAAGAATCACCCTATTCAAGTTTGGTTGATTGCGAAAGGCATACTGCTTTCTCTCTGAATGAAAATACCAGAGCTCTTCTTCAAGCTTGGAAATGGCATCGCCGACAATAGTTACAGGAATTCCTTCTCTTAGAAGGGCTACCCGGATTCTGGGCAAAGTGGTTTCTTTGCTTGCTCCAGCGGTAAATGAATTAATAAATACCGAGGTGGCAATTCCTCTGGCAATACCATATTTTTCATATTCACTTCCCATCTCTTTATCAATCTTAGGAGCTTTAGCATTTTTCCCAGCAATATCGGCAGCAATCACGGTATCGTATTCATTTCCAATATGTTTTATAAACTCCCGCCGAATAGCCTGATTATC
>Ga0315298_1008539_pt1 | contig 13031 bp, 11 predicted proteins | sample WHS_1_MG_FD_203077 | JGI IMG/M metagenome (GOLD analysis project Ga0315298, IMG submission 203077) | Extremophilic microbial mat communities from Washburn Hot Springs, YNP, Wyoming, USA - WHS_1_MG | ecosystem: Environmental > Aquatic > Thermal springs > Hot (42-90C) | place: USA: Wyoming...
AGTTAAGAAGGTGACATTGGAGTTAATTTATGAGGTAGTGGAGGAGCGGACTAAGGAGATAAGGGAAGCGATTGAAGAAGTCAAGCGGAAGCAAGAGGAGGATTTTCGCTTTTTAAATCAGAAGATCGACTCTCAGATAGCTCAACTAAACCAGAAGATAGACTCGCAGATCGGTCAGGTAAGGCAGGAAATCGGTCAGGTAAGGCAGGAAATCGGTCAGGTAAGGCAGGAAATCGGTCAGGTAAGGCAGGAAATAGCCCAACTAAACCAGAAGATAGACTCCCAGATAGCCCAATTAAACCAGAAAATAGATTCTCAAGGGGCGCAACTAAATCAACGGATTGATACGGTAATTCAACTCCTCATTGACATTTCCAAACAAAGAACCTCCTAACCCAATACCGGGAAAAGTGTTTAGGATAATTATAGCCAAGAAAACTTTTAACGCCTCAAGGACTATCGCCAGTTTTTCATCTAAAGTCTATTTTTTTAGTTTCATCTCTGATACCTCTCCGGTCTAAAGGTTATCTTTTTCTAAACAAAGATTTTAGCCTTTACACCTTTGGCGTGTTCAGCCCTCATGGGGTCAGTATACAACTTTTGCTTTCCCGTTGACATAAAATAAATCAGGCATTATAAATGGATTCTATGGTTAGGACGAAGATAATTTGTACCCTTGGCCCGGCATCATTAAGCGAGATTATAATCCGAAAAATGATGCGCGCGGGGATGGATGTTGGGCGGCTAAACTTCTCCCATGGCAAGCTGCCAGCGTTGGTTCAGAGTATAGAAATTATACGACTTTTGAACAAAAAATATCGCCGGAGGGTAAAAATCCTTGGTGATCTTCAGGGTCACCGGATAAGGATTGGTCGACTTCTTGCTCCAGTTGGGCTTAAAAAAAGTCAAATAATATGGCTTACCCAAGAAGATATAGAAAGTTCAGAAGAAATTATTCCTTTTGATTATCCGGGATCGCTGGACGGGATTAAAAATGGCTACCAGGTTTTTATAGATGACGGCAATATTGCCTTAGAGGTGATCGGCAGAGCAAAACACCGACTAAAAACCAGAGTGATTGTCGGCGGTACCCTAAAAGAGCACAAGGGAGTAAATATCCCCGAGGCAAAGCTTGAATTTGGTGGGATAAGTCAAAAAGATATTGAGGATATATCCTTTTGCAAAAAGCACGCAGTAGAATATATCGCGCAGTCATTCGTTCGCACAAAAAATGATATTTTAGAGGTAAAAAAGATATTAGGACCTGATTCCTCTTGTCAGGTAATCGCTAAGATTGAATCCAGGGAAGGCATTAAGAATATTGATGAGATAATAGATGCTTCAGACGGTATTATGATCGCACGGGGAGATATGGGGATATCGCTACCAATTTATGAAATACCCATTATTCAAAAGATGATAATAAAAAAATGCAATCAGGCTAAGAAATTTGTTATTACCGCAACACAAATGCTTGATAGTATGACTGATAATATTCGTCCCACCCGTGCGGAAGTAACGGATGTGGCAAACTCCATCATAGATGGAACTGACTTTGTTATGCTCTCAGCCGAAACTGCGGTGGGGAAATACCCGGTAGAAGCAGTTGCTATGATGAACAATATTATTAAGTTTACGGAAAAAAATTTCTCTACTTTGAACCAGTCCAGTTTTTATGAATATCTGTATCACCCTCCATCAGGCTCACCTGGCCGAAGAAAATGGGGAAAAAGTTAAAAATAAGAGAGGAAAATTATTTCTCTTCCCCAATTTTCGTGATTGCTAAAATTTTTTCAATGAAGAAAAGTTAGAAAAAGCCAATTTTTTATGTTATAAAATAAAACCTTAATTCAGGAGAGATTAGATGAAGGAACTCAGTAATTTTCTTTTTGAAGTTGGTATGCTAAAAAGGACGCCGCGAACCGGACTGCAATTTTTGGGTTCAGGAAAAGAATCAGTAGCGGAACATTGCTTTCGGGTAGTTATGATCGGTTATACCTTAGCTAAACTCAATAGTGCGGTTGATGAAAACCGGATTATTAAGATGGCTCTTTTCCACGACCTTCTCGAGTCCCGAACTGGTGATTTAAATTATGTGAATAAAAAATACTTAACTGTAAATATGGAAAAAGCAATTAGTGAATTCACCGCGAACCTTCCCTTTGGTGAAGAACTAAAAAACTTGCTTGAGGAATTTCATGAGAAAAAGACCAAAGAATCGCTGATCGCTAATGATGCTGATCAATTGGAACTTATAATTATGCTCAAAGAGTATGGTGACTTAGGAAACAAGTATACTAAAGACTGGATTGAATTCGCCCTGAAACGGCTCCATACTCCGCAGGCCAAAGCATTGGCAGAAGCAATTCTTTCGACTGACAGTGCCGAGTGGTGGTTTAAAGATAAGAGTGATTGGTGGGTATGGGGGAAATAGTTAAATTTTTTAGGGGGGAAGGTGATAATTATGAAGTCGGGGGAGAATTCAGGATTGGCTCCTTACGCGATGCGGGATGAAGAAAGTAGGGGTCGGAGATACAAAGAAATTTTTAAAGATGATCGTCCCGCTTTTGAACGCGATCGTGATCGGATTATTCACTGTACTGCTTTCCGGCGACTGGAATATAAAACTCAGGTTTTTGTTAACCATGAGGGTGATTATTACCGGACCAGGCTTACCCATTCTTTAGAAGTAGCCCAGATTGCCCGAGCGATTGCTCGTCGGCTCCGTCTCAATGAAGAGCTTACTGAGGCGATTGCACTGGCTCATGATTTAGGCCATACCCCTTTCGGTCACTCTGGAGAAACGGTACTGAATGAACTGATGCAGGATTACGGAGGTTTCGAACATAACCTCCAGAGTCTCCGGGTGGTAGAAAAATTAGAAGAACGTTACCCTAATTTTGATGGCTTAAATTTAACCTGGGAGACGCGGGAAGGGCTGGTTAAACATAAAACTTCCCATGACCATACTGAAGCAGAAAAACTAAAGGAATTTGAACCGGAAAAATTTCCTACCCTGGAGGCACAAATAATCGACCTCGCCGATGAAATCGCTTACAATAACCATGATATTGATGATGGACTCCAGTCTGGACTTCTGGAGGAGGAAGCATTATTAAATGAGGTTGAACTATGGCAGGAGGTAATTAGTATTACTGAGACTAACTATCCCGGCATAAAAAATCCGCGAAGAAAATATTACGCCATAAGCCACCTTATTGGGTTTTTGATTATGGATCTGGTTAAAGAAACAGAAAAGAATATTACTCGATTAAATGTCCAAAGTGTGGAAGATGTCCGCAATGTGGGCGAACGATTAGTTACTTTCAGTCCGGATACGGCTCGCAAAAACCTCCAGCTAAAAAATTTTTTAGCCATTAATCTTTACGACCATTATCGGGTAAAGCGGATGAGTAGTAAGGCAAAGATGGTAGTAAAAGAACTTTTTTTAGCTTATCAAGAAAACCCTAAGCTACTTCCTCAGAAATACCAGCAAAAAATCGGAGAAGAGGGTAAGGAGCGAATAATCTGTGACTATATTGCCGGAATGACCGATAGATACGCTCTGGATGAATATCGAAAACTTTTTGATCCCTTTGCCAAAGTATAAGGAGTCAAATTATGGTTAGATCTGGTATATCACATTTATTTAGTTTTCTGGTATGTCTGGTCTTAGGTCATGCCATCCTGATATTATTTCGTATTTATGTTCCGGAACTTTATGGATTTTTTCTTCGTTTCGGACAGGCAATTGCATTGATATTCAAAATTAGTTATGAGAAAAAAATTATGGCGGCTTTTGTTCTCGGTGCTTTATTATCTTTCCTCAACGGGATGATTTTTTATAAGCTTTTCCGCTTCCGGAGATGAGCTTAGGCAAGCACTTTTTCGGATAGCTTAATTGATAGTTTAATTCACCCAAGACAAAAATTTTAAGGACAAAAATGCCAAAGAAGATATTAGAAGTAAACTTATTAAGATTAAAAACTAAATCCGAAGGGCTAAATTTTTCTCAGGTCCATAAAGACTGTGAAGCTTCGGTAAACCCTAAATCTCCTCCCCAGATTATTACCAAAATTTATTATAATGACAAAAATGTCATTTTAAAAGAAGAGCATTATAATAATGGCAATACCCAGGTCGAGATCGGGACTCAGGAAGTAGCTGCTGAGTATGTAAAACACTTTTTACAGGGAATTATGATCGAAGAATTTTCTGATATTACCTGGTTAAGAGAAAAATTTTGGTTTACCAGCCCGATTGATTCTTTAAGTCGGGAATTTAAAGAGACTATAAAGGATTTTCAGAAAAGTAATAGGAGTTATCCGTTTCGCAATTTACGTCGGTTCGTTCAACCTCCCTTTGGGTATCTTAGTGAGGGAGAAGAGCGAATTGAAAAAAGAAATATGCTGGGTTGGGTTTTTTTAGTTGGGCTATCGGAAGAACAACTTGCTGAGCGGATTAGAAATACTGACCGACGGTATGATGTTATCAATAACCCGGATGGTCAGAAAAAATTTTATTTAGGGAATCTTGCCAGCTTACATACTGGTAAAAAAACCAATCTCCGAAAAATGCTCCGGCGTTGCATCTCCCAGGATTGGGGGATTGTGATTACCGAGGAGAACTGGAATAAGTTTAAAAAATTTCAATTTCGTCACAGTTCCGCCCAATTGCCGGGAGGTGCAGACTTATTTCATCGTCTGGCACGTAGTTTTGCCAAAAAATATCAACTACCTTACGAGAGGGTGGAAGAAAAAATCTTGGTCGGAACCATCCTTTATCAACTTATCGGGATGTATTACCGGCCGGGAAGCCGAACCGATACTACCATTTGTTGTGCCCGCTCTTTGCCGGGAGTTACTGTAATTTCCAAATACCAAGCCAATCAAATTATGGGAACTTATCGGGATGGATTGCTGGAAACAAATTCTTTTTTAGTGGATGTTAAGGATAGCTGTATTGACAATATTGATCGGTCATTTTTTGTCGGTGAAAAGAAAAGTGGAGTGGTTTTGGCTGAAATTCATTATCAATACAATGAAAAACAATTTTTGAAATTTATTGATGGCTTAAACATTAACGAAGAAATTAAAATCTACAAAGAACGTTCACGGTTTTCCGATGGATTCTATCAGAATTTAATCGGAGTTATTGAAATTAAAGACCAGTTTTTGGTTAATCTCCAAAATCAACCCTGGATAAAAAACGATTAAACTTTGATCGGTAATTTCCCTCGTGCGGGCAGCTTACCGGCAAGAACCCTAATGGCTGCGGCAAGTTGAACCTTTCGGTACCCGTAAGTAAGAAGCACAGTTTGGCGGGAATTTAAGTATTGGAGATCAAATGGATTGCGTAAAAGGATAAAAATAGTTTTGGCGGAATAAGCTTTTAATTTTTCAATAAGTTGCTTTTGGCCCGGAAAAAATTTGGCATTAAAAATAAAAGCTAAAATGAGGGGAGCAATTTTTGCCTTTTCTTCCACCGAGCTTAGTTCGTGAGGTAGAGGGTCTAAGTTAATAAAATCTGCCTTTATATTGGGAAAATATTTCTTTATTTCTCGAATAATAAAATTATTTTCATCTGGCTCAAACTTATCCTCAACTGACTCCAGCATCTTTAAATTCGGAATAATTGCGTAAATAGGATTTTTTGCTTTAATAATTGGTAACTGAGTTTCACCTGAAATAAGGGTTATAGATTGTTCCGCAATTTTTGTTGCCAGAGAGCGGGCCTGAGATTTGACCCGGATTAGGGGGGCAGGGGGGTCAGAAAAATGGGAGCAAAAATCCCTTAATTCCTGAATTCTCTGTAAGGAAAGCGCCAGATCTGATTCCAGGATATTGTCGGGAAAAGCTTTTAAAAGTGTCTGGTAAGCTAATCTTTGTTTTTCATAGTCACTACAAATTAATATCATGTCGTGGCCAGCTAAAATGGCTTTTACCACTGCTTCGGCAAACGGAAAAAACTTGGTTATTGCTCCCATCTCCAAATCATCAGAAAATATTACTCCCTTGAAACCTAATTTCCCCCGTAAATAATCAGTAATCAAAGTTCGGGAGAATGTTGCTGGTATTTTTTCGCCCCTAAAAAATGAGGGATAGATAACATGAGAGGACATTATCCCTTTAACCCCATTATTAATTGCTTCCTTAAAAGGAAAGAGGTGAATATTATCCAGCTCTTTTTTCAAAGCCGGGACAATAGGGAGGTCAAAATGAGCATCTTTGCCAGCTGCGCCTTTACCGGGAAAATGTTTAGCAACTGAACCTATTCCGTTGGCCTGCATTCCTTTTATCAGGTTTATTGCCAATTGAGTTACTTTTTTTGGGTCATACCCAAAGGAACGAAGGGTAATGCCAGGATTATCCGGGTTAGTGGCTACATCAACTACTGGCGCAAGATTGAGGTCAAACCCAATCGCTTTTATTTCTCGGGCAGTTAATACCCCTTGTCTAAATGCTAACTCGGGAGAGTCTGCTGCCCCAAGTGCCATATTACCGGGCATTACCGTAACCTCTCGAAAAAACCGCACCACCAATCCACCTTCCTGGTCAATGGCGAAAAGGGGGGGAGGAAAAACAATTTCTTTTATCTGCTCGATAAGCCTTTTTACTTGTCTACAGTTTTTAATGTTTCGAGAAAATAGGATTATTCCGCCGGGAGAAAGTTTTTTTAAATGGACCCGGGTTTCCCGATCTAAAGAAGTTCCCCGAATCCCAATCATCAGTCGTTGTCCGATCAGGGAGGACAGGTTCATAAATTCCTCTTGTTTTGTCAATAAAAAATAAGTATAATTAAAATTTAAAATACAAACGACTATAAAATAGCATTGGATTTTTTAATTGTGAAATTTAAACCTCTTTATTAATTTTCTTTTAATTAGTCCCCGGATTTATTCAAATAATCTCCCAAAAACAGGAAAAGAAATTTGCCGAAATTAAAAAATTTTCAAAAAAGAAAAAGATATTCTGAAACCGCCCCCGATTCTTTTGCTTATCAGGCCAGTAAAGGGAAACTTTTCTCCACATTTAAAATCCATCCCCGGTTAAGAAAGATTTTTCGTCAGATCGGGATGCCGCCAGAAACACCCTTTAAACCCGATCCTTTTCAAACTGAAGCTCTGGAAAAATTAAAATATTCGGATGTCTTAGTAAGTGCTCCCACGGGAGCAGGGAAAACCTGGATTGCTTTAGAAGCCATAAAACAATACTTAAGGCAAGGAAAACGGGTCTGGTATGCATCTCCGCTTAAGGCTCTTTCCAATTCAAAATACGAAGAATTTTCGCTGGAGTTAGGCAATGACCAGGTAGGAATTTTAACTGGCGACCGAAAAGAAAATCCGGATGCTCCGGTGATTGTTGGAACTACCGAAATCCTCAGGAATCAACTTTATGATGCTATGTATTCACTATCGGATTTAAACATTGATTTGGCGATACTGGATGAAGCTCATTACTTAAGTGATATTGACCGCGGTGTGGTATGGGAAGAGATTTTAATTTATCTTCCTCCGCGGATCAAACTTCTTCTTCTTTCCGCTACGCTAAGGAATGCTAAAGAAATTGCGCGGTGGTTGATGGAAATCAGGGGAGTGGAGTGCACGGTGGTGATTTCCGAAAAACGCCCAGTTCCTTTGATTCCCCTCTTTCTTTTTCCTAACGGAGAGATTACTCCCCTTTCTGATGAAAAGGGATTACTTCCGCAAATAAAGAATTTTGTAAATTCTACTTCCGGCCGAAGACAAAAAAGGAGGGTGCTTTTCCCTTTGCATTATGGTCGGATAATAAATCACCTTAGGGTTCATAACCTTTTACCCGCAATCTTTTTTCTCAAATCCCGGGCTGATTGTGACCAAGCACTAAATACTTGCCCACCAACTCCTACTAATAATCCTCGGGAAGAGAAACGGTTTCAGGATACCCTTCAGGCTTTATTGGAAGAGTTCCCTTTTCTTCGAAATCATCGGCAATTACCGAGTTTAATTTCTTCACGGGTTGCGGCTCATCATGCTGGTCAGCTCCCTCAATGGAAAATTCTTATTGAAAAAATGATGAATAAGGGATTATTAGAAGCCATTTTTTCTACCTCCACAGTAGCCGCGGGAGTAAACTTTCCTGCCCGCACCGTAGTTATTGTGCAAAGTGACCGCTTTAATGGAAACGAATTTTCCCCTTTGACTGCCACTGAACTTCACCAGATGACGGGAAGAGCTGGAAGAAGGGGAAAGGATAAGATTGGTTTTGCTCTGATCATTCCGGGAATGTTTCAGGACCCTTTTTTAATAAACGATTTACTTTCTTCTCCCCCGGAACCAATAACCAGCCAGATTCAGATAAATTTTTCCATGGCGCTTAACTTACTTCTTTCTCACCGACCACCGGAAATTCGTGAACTATTAGACCGGTCTTTTGCTACCTTTCAAAACCGAAGTAACCAAAGTCAGTTAGAAAAAAAATGGGAAAGACTGTGGAAACGAGTTTGTGAACTTCTTCCTCAAAAGCAGTGTGAACTGGGGGATCGTAATAAGGCAACGGACTTAATCGCCCAATGGGGGAAAAAAGATACTTGTAATCATTGTATCCATCAAACCATATGTTTTCCTCTGAAAAAAAGCCAGGTCAAAGGAATAATTTCCCGGATGAAAAAAATCATGAAAACCATTGAAAAAAACCGTCAATGGCTCTGGCAAGACTTTGAACGGCATCTCGAGTTTTTAAAGGATACCGGTTTTGCCACTCCAGATAATCACCTTACTCCGGATGGAGTATGGGCATCTCAATTACGGATTGACCAGCCGCTTCTTATTGCCGAAGGTATCCGGAAACAAGTTTTTGACGGTGTTAGTCCTGAAATTCTGGCTGGACTTATTGCGCCGTTTGTTTCAGATAAGCCAAAAGAGGTGGAAGTTGATTTGCGCAAATTTCCTGAAGCCAAAGAATTAGAAAAAGCGTTTATTGCTATGATCTTAAAACTGGAACACCTGCGAGAAATGGAAATCACCCGCGGGTTTTCATCCCCTCCTCTCCAACTTTGGCCTGCGATTGGTTTGTTTGCCTGGGCAAAAGGTTATTCGTGGAATAACCTGTGCAAACTTATTTCTCTTGAGGAAGGGGATTTAGTAATGCTTATTTTAAGAACCGCGGATCACCTCCGGCAAATTATGAATCTGGAAAAAACCCATCCTAACTTGGCAAGAAAAGCTTTTCAGGCTCTCCCGCTTATTTTACGGGAACCAGTGCTTTATTATGCGTGAGTGGAAGGATTGGAAGTTATAAATTTAAATGGCAGAGGAATAATCAATAATTTCCTCTGCCATTTATTAAGAAGAGGAGGAGGACAATTTAGGGGTGGAAATATCAAGCTGCTTTTTTAAACTTGTCTTTTACTGCTTTCTTTAAATCTTCCGGCTCAGCACTTGATATTAAAACCAATAGCCCCATTAAGCTGATTAAAATTATTCCTAATAATAGTTCCATAATATTTCTTAGCGATGTTATCGTTATGGTGAAAATTTGCAACCTTATTTTATTCAATAATTATGCCAAAATATCTTTTAGTAACACACTGATTTGTTAATGTATTTTTATAATAAATTTTTTCAAAAATTACTGGTTTGTTTAAATTTTGCAACAGAAAAGGTATCTATTGTAATTAATTAGTGAATTTGGAGTGGCTATATTCGCAACTCGGTTGCAAAATGAAAACAAATATTAAATTATGAAAAAAAAAGTAAATGTTGTTTTTTATTCTCGCACCGGAATTACCCGAAGAGTAGCGGAAAAAATCTTTTCCTGGCTTAGTAAAAAGATGGAGGTAGGTATTACTGAAATAAAACCGAAAGTTAATTACCCTTATTTTGTCTGGCTATTCCTTTCATTTTTACCTAAGGTGGGAGTTAAAGTTGATTGTGAACCTATTGATGGCAATTTAGTCGTTCTTTGTTTCCCTAAGTGGACGATAAATTGTCCTCCCATTACCCGCTTTTTACAAAGAAATGACTTAAGCGAAAAAAAACTAATAATTGTAATTAGTTATGGAGGGTTTGGGGAAAAGCAATACGGGTATAATTATAGAAAGGAAATCGAAAAAAAGTGCAAGGAAGTTAAGGGAGTCTTTCTAATTAAAAGAAGTAATATATTAAAAGAAAAAGAAGAATTTGAGCACCTGATCCAAGAAATAGCAAAACTTGTCGAAAACGAATTGGAAAAGACGGGGGGTTATCCACCCCCGTCTTAAAAGTTATTTTTTAGGTTCGGGAATTACTTTAGCCACCAGGTCGGGATAAGGTGTAAGTTGGGCAAGCTGGCGCCGATATTCTAAAAAGTCAATTTCTCTTTTTCCGGTCATTTTTTGGGTGTTAAAGGCATTAAATCCAAGGAAAGCCTCGGCATTCATATTTGCCCCTAACCAATAAAGTTGATACTGTTTCTCCAGATCCCAGAAGAATTTCTTCCGCATCCGAACACTTTCAATCGTGGTCATTAAGCAAAGATAAGTAGTCTGGGTTAAAGTCCATACCATCTGATCGACATAATTATCGAGCAAAGTCCAGTCAGTTTTAAGGGATTTCAATTCTTCCTGGGCCTTTAATAATTCCTCTCCTTTTTTAAATTCTCCGTAAACAATTTCACCGTTTTCGACAAATTTATCAGTTATAACCCGGGGATCGCGCACCCATTCTCCCCGATCGTTTTTCTTGATAGGAACAGCTTTGGTTATAAGCCCTAAACGTTCCATTTTCGCCGCACTCCATTGCTCGTTGGAACAAGATTGCCACATCGCCTGTTCCATCGAAAGATTCCAGGGCAAAAAATTAGTTGAGCCACCAGTAGGAGTAGAACCATGTCGGGTTCCAGCTTGCCCAAAAGTTGCGGTATCAGCAGCCACAGTAAAGTCGCAGGCCTGTCCGATTTCTTGCCCTCCCGCAATTCTCATCCCATTGCATCGGCAAATTACTGGTTTTCGTGCTCTTAGAATTGCATCAATCATTCCGGAAAAAAGGTCCATATACTGCATATACTCCATTGGGCGTAAAGTGTAATATTCCGCGTATTCTTTGACATTTCCACCAGTACAAAATGCCCGATCCCCAACAGAAGTAAATATAATCGCCACTACACTGCGATCCATGGAAGCTTTATGCATGCCGGCAATAACCCCCTTAATCATCTGGGTGGTATAAGACCCATACTGAGCGGGATTATTAAGGGTAATCCAGGCGGTATAAAGGTCTTTTATCTCCTCTCTGGTATTGGGGTTGATCAAAGGTTTTTTTTCGTACATAGTGCAAGGGGGTTCGGTTCCAAAATGTTCATCCCCAAATAGTTGATGATCTTTTTCTTCATTATCCCGCGGCAACCAATCTAATAACATAACTTACCTCCTGTCCTAAAAGTTAATAAATTAATATGGCTGAAATAGCTTAGTTTTTAAATAAAATTAAATGAAAACGCTTCTCCTTGGTAAGTCAAAATAAGGTAGTGGTAAAGATATTATAAGCAATCTGCTTTTGTCAACTTTTTAATCTAAGATTGCTTAAAAAGTCTATTTTGTCTTATTCCGAACTTGTTTCCGACTCTCATTTTTTTAATGTCCCCCCGAACTTGTTTCGGGCTCTTTCCTTTCTGTCACCCTGAACTTGTTTCAGGGTCTCAGGGGATGCTGAAACAAATCCAGCTCAAATTTTGTCTTATTCTGCCTATTTTCCCGCAATCTTCAATTTGATCGCTCAAATTTTTCATCTTTCCAACCAATTAGCTTTTTGAAAAAGACTTGGATTAAAAGTTAGAAAGAAGAGTTAGAACAGACAACGAAATTCAATTTTATGCAAAAATAAAAAACCAGGAGTTACCCCCTTCCTGGGTAACCTCCTGGTTCTCAAGGGAAAATTATATTTTCCGGCTTAATTAATATCTTCGACCGCCTCCCCGACCACGGTTAAAACCTCCTCGTCCTTGACCACTGGAGCGGTGTCCACCCTGATCCCGCTTAGGACGAGCTTCGTTAACCGTAATGGTTTTGCCCCTAAGTACTCCTCCATTAAACATCCGAATTGCTTCCTGAGCATCTTTTTCTGTTTCCATTTCGACAAAACCAAAACCTCGGGACATGCCGTTAAATTTATCTCTAATAATATTTACCGAGACTACTTTTCCTGCTTCGGAAAAGTTCACTTCTAAATCTTGCTCGGTTACTTCATTGGCTAAATTACCTACAAATAAATTTTTATTCATTGATACCTCCTGCTGGTTATCTTGTTGTCCCTTTTCCCTTAGCTGATTAAATAAAACATTTACCCAAAATTGGCTACATTTAAGAAAAGGGACGGATTTTTTACCCTTTGTTTTTTATAAACTATAAATGAGCTTATGCGTCCCTAATTTGCCTCCTTTCTGAAATTCAATCCAAAAATAAAAAACCACCAAAACCATTGAAAGCATGGTGGCTTGCCACTGCGCTTCAAAATTTTTGTCACTTTTTTGACCCTCTATTAATCAAAAAAACAATAAATTGATTTTTATTTATCCTACTTTTGGGGTAAAGTCAATACTTTTCTTTAATTGGGGGCAGAATTAATAGTTAATAGTAAAGTGGTAAATTTAATGGACAGAAATATTGGGGGAAAAGGATTCAGAATCTAAAGAAAAATTGAAGCAATACTTACAGGTGAAACTCTGCCAGTTTTTTAAAGCAGCAATTTTAAGGCATAAGTCATAAAAAATACAAGGAAAACATCGGTGTTCGGCAATTTCGTCAACTTGCCGACCATTAAAACTTGAATATTGAAGAGTTCGATTAAGTTCCGTCGGACCAAACATTATTTTTCTTTCTCACCAATTTTCCCGCCAATAAGGAATATTTTAATTATCTTATCTTTTCTCGCTTGTCAAATAATTAGTAAGTGATTTCTGAAAAAGTAACTACTTTATGGAGTAGTCTCATTTTGAGAGTTAGGGAAAGGCTAAATTATGGGATAAAGAGTGTTACTTTCTGGATTAATCTCTATCTTTTTTCTATCTTTTTTCTAT
>Ga0315298_1008540_pt1 | contig 13031 bp, 6 predicted proteins | sample WHS_1_MG_FD_203077 | JGI IMG/M metagenome (GOLD analysis project Ga0315298, IMG submission 203077) | Extremophilic microbial mat communities from Washburn Hot Springs, YNP, Wyoming, USA - WHS_1_MG | ecosystem: Environmental > Aquatic > Thermal springs > Hot (42-90C) | place: USA: Wyoming...
TGCTCGTTGACATCAGTTACAAGATAAGGCGCACAAACAGCCGTAGAAACCTTGTTTATCCATTTTACCTGCGCAGGGAGCAGGACTTATGATACCAACACCAAAACTAGACGACCGCACATTCAAGGATTTAGTTGAAGAAGCAATAAGGCTTATCCCACAATATTGCCCTGAATGGACTAACCATAACCCAGCAGACCCGGGCATAACCCTTATAGAGCTTTTCGCCTGGATGCTCGAGATGGTCATCTACCGCCTGAACAGGGTGCCAGAAAAGAACTATCTTGAGTTCTTGAACCTGCTCGGGATAAGGTTACGCCCCCCTCTTCCTGCAAGCACAGTCATCCAGTTCAAACTGAACGAGAAGGCTCAATATGCAAAGGTGCCAAAAGGTACGACCGTCTCGACAAGACCATCACCAGAGGGAAAGGTCATCTCTTTCGAGACAGACAGGGACATCCTTGTTGTCAAGAACCTTATCCGCAAGGTCGCATCTCAATATGGGAGGCATTTCTCAGACAACTCTGCGTTCATAGAAAACCCAAGACCAGATGGGTTCCACCCATTCGCTGGGCAACAGGTTTGCGAGCGTTACCTCTACCTTGGCGACGAAGAGCTTGCCCACTATGCTCTAGGTGCATCACTAAGGCTCTTCTTCAAATGCCCACACCCCAATGTAAGCGCCTTGCTCGAGGCACTGGAGTTTGAAGTCTCGAGCGAAAATGGGTTCGAGTATGTCGAGCCAATCTTTTCCGAGCAAGGCGAGGATAGCATCGTGCTTGGTGTTCCAAAGCGCTTTTCGAAGGCACTTGTAGGCGATGTGACTTCGTGGTTCGTGAGGGCAAGACTTGTTGGCAAACCTTCTGAAGAGACAAGCCTTATTGACGCAGTCATGTTCTCCCTAGAAAGCCCTCCAGAAGGCATTCTGCCCGAAAGGGTTTTCACGAGGACTGCAGAAGAGATCTTTCTTACTCACGAACCTGACAAGCGCTTTTTGCCTTTTGGAAGAGACGCAAAGGCAGGATGCGAACTATATCTAAAGTGCGACCAAGCATTCGCACACGGAGGGGCGCTTGTGCGTGTCGAACTGCCTGTCGATCATGCACATGAAGCCCCGCCCAACGCCTCTTCAGACCTTGCCCTTGTATGGGAATACTATTCGCTGAAGCCAAGAAAGGGCTGGAAGGAACTTGGAAAGGTCCACTTCGCGGACGACAGGGTCGAGACAAAGGAAGGTGCATTGCTTCAGGATACGACAAGGGCGCTTACCAAGGCTGGTACTGTCATATTCTCTGTGCCCGAAGACATTGCAAAGGTCGAGGTGAACGGCGAGGAAGGATATTTTTTCAGGTGCAGAATACTTTCAGGCGACTATGGCGTGCCAGGTCAGTATGAACTTGTTGGCGACAGGTGGGTATTCAAGGATGAAAGACCCCTGCGCCCCCCAACCGTTCGTGGCGTGACATTGCACTATCGCCAGGTTCCACACCACTTTACCTATGTACTTGCAGAAAACGACGGGGTGCTAAGCGATTTTTCAGCCATCGCAAAGACAGAAGGCAAACCTTTCCAGCCTTTCGTGCCAGTTGCGGATGCAAGCCCAGCCCTTTACATTGGTTTTGAAGATTCCTTCCCGCAAGAAGAAATCCAGATCTACTTTGAACTTGCGAACGAATCTGGAATAAAGGAAGGCACGCAACCAACGGTTGTCTTTGAATATTTCAATGGGCGCGAGTTCAAGAACCTTTTTGCGGAAGACGAAACTTTGGGCTTTACAAGGTCAGGATTCGTTAGGTTTGTTGGACCAGCGGACTTCAGACGCTCTAAACGATTCGGCGAAAACCTTTACTTCATAAGGGCAAGGCTTGAGGGTGGGGGCTATGTGGAACCTCCGATGATAAGGCGCATTTTGCTGAACTGCACAGGCGCACAGAACTCCACAACATATCATGAACATATCCTTGGTTCGTCTTTGGGGGTTCCAAACCAATCTTTCAAACTGCCTTTCCCAAATGTGCTTTCTGGACAGGAGGTGTGGGTAATCGAGCGTGAAAAACCTAGCGAATCTGCGCTTCAAACAATTCAAGAAGAAGAGGGCGAGGATGCAGTTTTCGAAGACCCAGAAGGCAGGGGTTACTTTGTGCGCTGGCACGAGGTTGAAAACCTTTACGAATCAGGAGGTAACAGCAGACACTATGTAAAAGACATCGTTCGAGGCGAAATCCGCTTTGGCGATGGAGTGCGCGGGATGATACCTCCGAAGGGGGATAGAAATGTAATACTTAGAAACTACAGGGTTGGGGGGGGTGTCGAGGGCAATGTGTCAGCGAACTCGCTGGTGGTAATAAAACAGGCGCTAAGCCTTATCGAGGGTGCAACAAATCCTATCCCAGCAAGCGGAGGGGCTGATCTAGAAACCATTGAAGAAATAAAGCAAAGGGCGCCATTCATATTTAGAAGCAGGATGAGGGCGGTGACAGCAGAGGATTTCGAGTGGATAGCAAAAGAGGCTTCCACCTTTGTTGCAAGGGCAAAGTGCCTGCCATGCAAAGACAAAGAAGGCGAGGTCACTGTGGTGATAGTGCCAAAAGTGCCACCGCCTCAAAGGGGCGAGGAAGGCGCTGAGTTCGTAAAGCCTGTGCCATCGAGCGAACTAATGCTGAGGGTGAAAAAGGCGCTTGATGAAAAGAAACTTGTCTCGACCATCGTGCATGTAACAAGACCTCGATACAGAGACCTCGCAATAAAGGTCGTGCTTGTGCGCCAGCCTTCCTTCAGTGCAGAAACTGTAAAAAGCGAGGTTCAGTTCAGGATAAAGGAGTTTTTGGACCCCCTCGTGGGTGGTAAAAACAAGAAGGGATGGCAGTTCGGAAGACAGGTGTCGAAGATCGATATATACCATGTAGTCGAGGCAGTGCCTGGCGTGGAATTCGTTGAAAAGGTCGCCATTGCGGATATGAATAACAACATTGCTCTGGATTTTGTAAGGCTAGAGGAGGATGAACTCCCATACGCGATGAAGGTGGATGTAGAGGAGGTCTCTTTGGAGAGGTTTGGATAGTATGCCAGCGACTGTGAAATCAAAGAAAAGGCAGGTTCCCGATGTTACAGGACTCAAGTTTGATGTCGCAAAACTTGTGCTGAAGAACGGTGGTTTTTCCGATATAAGGGTCAAGTATTGCGAGTCGTACGACCCAGAGCACACCGTCGTAGGTCAAACCCCTCCCGCAGGCTCGCTTCACGAAGAAGACAGGACTGTGTGGATACATGTGGCGAAAAAAAGTTTCGTTCGCTATTTGCCATCCATCTATCACCCAAAATCCTCGTCCGATTCGCATTTCTTGCGCGAGTTCTTGTGGGTCTTTCATCACCTTTACGACAGTGTAGTGGACAAGATCTCGAATGTTCATACACTGTTCAACCCTTATACAACGCCAAAGGACTTTCTTCCATGGCTTGCCTCGCTTTTCGGGGTCGCATTCGATGAATCAATGGATGAAAAGGAGCAAAGGCGGGTGCTAAAGGAAGTGATTAGCATTTTCCCGCTCAGAGGCACGAAAGAGGCGATAGTGCGCATGGTGAAACTCTTTTGCAACCTGGACTGCATCGTGATTGAAAATCGGGTTCCTTTTTCTGGTTTCAGGGTTGGGGTGACGACCAGGGTCGGGGTGGACTCAATGGTCTTGCACGATGTATCCACAGCAAACACATTCATTGTCGAGATTGACGCCAAAGAAAATGAGGTAAGCCCCCAGACGCTAAGCAGGCTTCACAGGGTCATCGAGCAGGAAAAGCCAGCTCATACGCAGTATTTCATCAGGTTCAAGGAAGCCTCCCCAACAGAGGAGGCAGTTGGGGTATGGCAGATTGGCGTAACCTCCGTAGTTGGCGGGACTATGCTCTCAAACAAGGAGGGAAAAGATGGCTGACATCGTAAAGAGTTTCAAAAGGATAAACTTTTTCAGAGGATTTTTGGCGACAGAAGACGATTTGAACGAGGGCGAAAACTATCATGTGATGAAAAGGGCTTTGCATAACAGGGTTATGCATGCGCCAGGGGTCGTTCCCCATTTCTTGAAAGGCATGAAGGTGTGTCAAAGGGGGAGAGGGGATTTGAGCGTTGAAGTGCTGGAAGGATATGCTATAGATGGGCAAGGGAGGGACTTGTATCTAAAAGAGCCCGTAATAAAGACTATTGACCCACTGGAGTTCAAACTTCCACAGACGGTTTATGTGGTGGCTTCCTATGTTGAAGAACCGACTGACTTTGTTACATACAAAGAAAACCCCCAGTTCAAAGGGCATAAAAGGATTACTGAGGGGGTCAGGATAGATGTGATTGCAAGAGAGCCTGACATAAACTTCGAGGTGGAGCTCGCAAGGATTTTTTTGGAAAAGGATGTGAAGGCGATAAGGGATGCGCTAGACCCCTTGAATCCAAGGGCGAACGAGATTGACCTGAGATTCGTGCCAAAGGCGGGGGTAGCGGGTTCATTTTTGCCCCCAAACATGAAGGCCGAACTTCTAAGCCTTTTTTCGCTTCAGGCATCTTTGTTCGCACACCTTGGTCATGTTCTGAAAGTGTCGGCTGCGCTGGATGTTTTGCATGCAATCATCACAGTGCAGATGATGCTTTTGTCAGGATATGTGGATTTCAGGAATCTGTTTGACCTTATGCAGATGATAGTCGAGCTTCAAAAGTTCATGATCTTGCAGATTGACAGGGAGTTTGCATCGCTTGCAAAGGCAAAAGAGTTTGCAACATTCAAGTGGCATATAGAAAGCATAAAGTTTGACAGAAAGTTTTCGAAGGAGTTGTATGTAAGTCTATTGACAGCGCAAAAGAATGCGTCAGAGGCGCTAAGCACGATGTTCGAAGCAGCGATAAAGCCGAAAGTCACTGTGAAAGAAATCGAGACGCCAAGCGAGGTCGTTTGGGAAAAGATAAAAGTGAGGAGCGAGCCGTTCTCGAAGACGCTTACAGTAGAAGGGCGGGACTTTGTTCTGGTTGACATGCTGGACATATATGACGAGGCATCTGAAAAAGCGCACAAGTTCGCAATATTGAAAGAGCGGGACAGATACAGGTCGAGGCTAAAACAGAAATATCCAGATGGCACAGAAGTGGAGGATGTGGGGGTGCATTTTGAGGGGGGGTATTGCACATTCGAGATACAGGGCGTGGAGCCAAACAAGGATGTGATTCTTATTACTCGCATTGACTATGTGCGCGGGGAGTATGAATGCACGATGGAAGTGAACGGGAAGAAGGCGCCAAACCTGGTCGTGGAAGGCAATGACCTGAAGGCACGGTGGCGCAACTGGCCTTATGTCATACCAGCAGAACTCGTGACAGAGCCTGTGCTTAGAATCGTGATGACCCCAATAAGACAGGACAGGGATGTAAACATCTTCACTTTGTGGGCATATCAGCCGAAGTAGTGCCACAAAAGTTCAGGTAAATACCATGGAAAACCTCTAGGCACGCATTTTTTCTTTCCCAATGCGCGAACCCTAAATGTGCCAAGCGACGATGACCGATAATAAACAGCTCATCTTGTGACCAAAAAATTCCTCTAAAACAGAACCTTGAACTCGCTCTCCCGGGTGAGAAAATAATGATGTGGTAACTAAGGAAACTTGGGCGAAGATGGGTTATTTTCATGTAGGAGGGCGACATGAGAAAGGTATATAGGGTCATTATGGGTCTGTTTGGGGCTTTAGTCCTGGCTCTAGCGTTGGGTCTTTCTTTGTGGATAGGCGGGAACGCAGGTCGAAAGGAATGGGTGAAGGCGACAGAAACCTCTGATGTCAAAAGTGGGACAGACGCTGATGACCCGCTTGGGTGCAAGAAGATGAGGGATAAATGGGGGCGCCCACTGGTGCTACAGCAGAGCCCTGTGGGCGGTTACTACTTCTGTGCTCGATTGCCGAAGCCGGATGAGGAAGCGGAGCGGAGGCCGATGTGGGTGCTTCGAGGTGTCAAGCTCTGGAAGGACGATTACACACCCTGTCCGTTACCCATCGAGGCCGCTCGCTGTGACCAAATTGGGGATCGCGACATCCACGAGCGACCATTTTGCGCTTTCGGCCCTAAAGGGGAAACAATGCGCCACTATGTGGAAGTTGTTGTTGATGACTCGAACACAGGCGAGTTCGTGCTCATGGGTTATGGCGATGGCCCTGCGATCGTCGGGTTCGAGCTATTCAGCACTTTTGCGTCGGAGTCCCTGAATATTCGGGGGATAACTGCCGAGCGCCGGGAAGCCATTTACCTAGACGATGTGCGCGCTCAAGACTTTGTAACAGTTTGGTGCACGCCGCAAGGCGATGTTAGCTTCGAACTCGTCGACGAGTCGGGCGAGCCTTTGGAAGCACAGTGGGCAGTCCATCCTGTAAACTATATGGAAGCGCGAGACTGCCCTGGCGAGCAATATGGTCACCGCTTGTGCAAAGTATTCGCGGATCGCGATATCCGCGTAAGGTTCGCCATTCGGGGCAGAGCTCCACTATACGCGACCGTTCGGGCAAGAAAGGGGCAGGTGACGAAGGAGGAGGTGGTTGTAGCGGAAAAGAAAAGCTCGGGTAGCGTGGTCGGCTGTGTTAGGGATGCCGCGACAGGGAAGCCAATCCCGAATGTGCGCGTCTCGATATATCCCAAACTGCCGGCGGATGTACCTCATTTTTCTGCCGTTACGGACGAAAAAGGCTGCTACAAACTTGCAGGCATCGGAGCCGGTTGGGTTTTCGATGTGGCCCCCATTATGGAGCTCCCACAAGACCCCTTTGCTTGGAGACGGCTTGTTTACAAAAACAAAACTGTCGGCAAAGGTCAAGTGCTAAGGCTAGACTTTGACATGGTCCGAGGGGACTTTAGAAACACGATTGTGCTGGACCCGGACATAGAGTTCCTGGGTGAGGAACACGGTTGCATGTCTGAAAGGACTCTGAACACTATTATCGACGGTGCCTCCCACTACATAGACGCCCATTTCAACATGGGCTATTCTGCGCTAGGAAACTGCTTTGGGCTAGACCATCCGTTCGTAGCGAAGCTTCGTAACTACTATTACGGCGGCCCGAGCCCGAAGGCGCAAAAGATCTGTGTGAAGGAAACACTGGAGGGAGATGGGGTGGCTCGTGTGAACAACTCACTCGACCACGGCTGGAATGGGGTGATAGAGTTATCTGCCCTGCCTTTGATGCAGTTAATCGACCCAGAAGTGCCTAAAGTGGAACTTTACGCTTGGTTCTTGCATGAGCTTGTTCATGTTGCGTCGCCGCTTAATGGTGACGACCCAGATGAGTTACGACAATGGGAGGTAGACGCGTGTGCGTGTCAGTCCGTTTGTACCGCTGAGCGGGACTTGCCCTACGATGGGACCTATCGGTACCCGTGCGCTGTACCTTCGCCGGAGCTGTGGGGATATTGCCTTTCGGAGAAGAGCTGGGATGAGCTGATTCGGCAAGGCTTGGTGTTCGGATTGGACTGGTGTCCAACACCCTCAGGTGCAATACCCAGACAAACCTGTCAACCTCATTTGGACCCGGTAACTGGCTCAGTTACCCCGCAATGCGAAGAATGCTGTCCTCCTGGGGGCGTCCAGCAAAGCCCAAACTGCAATCCAAACATGAAATGCTGGATGGATTTTGCACCGAAAAGTCGTCCAAGGAAAGACGAGCTCGCTGAAGTAAATAGAAAGGTGTGGAACTTTGTTGGGCTCTTAGGGCCACAATGTGGCGCTGCTCGGCTCTGTGAGATTGGGGCTTGTAAATGCAAGAATACATGCGCATGGCACAGATGTCAGGGCTCGACCACGCATAGCCTGGAGCTCCATGGCGACAGGCCTACTGTGAGTAGCGCGCCGCTCCGTGTATCAAGCATTTCACTGCAGGCAGGAAGATTCTTGCAGCACCAAAGCGGTTGGACCTTGGACAAAAGTCATGATGCACGCATTCGCTCGCTTGGCTCAATCCTGCGAGGCATAAAGTTCTTTCTCCCTGAAATGCGCGTTCGGGCTTTGCAGTGGTTGCGGAAGCAGACGGGAGGTGCGTCATGCGTTGAATCTTCTGAAACGAGATAATACGATACGACCGAGGGTGGAAACATGCTTCGGTATGAGACGAAAACATTGCTTGTTGGAGACAAGAGGAAAGGAGCAACCTTGGGCTTTTGGGAAAGGGCTGTCACGGTCGAAAACAACGCCCAGATGGGCGAAGGATGGGTTCTTTTCACATAGGAGGGCAGTATGAGGAAGGCATATAGAGTCGTTTTGGGTATGGTCGGAGCTCTGGTCTTAGCTCTGGCGTTGGGTCTTTCTTTGTGGGTAGGCGGGAACGCAGGTCGAAAGGAATGGGCGAAGGCGACAGAAACCTCTGATGCCAAAAGTGGGACAGACGCTGATGACCCGCTTGGGTGCAGGAAGATGAAGGATGAATGGGGACGCCCGTTTAAGCCTGTGCGTTATAAGGATATTCCCAACCATCCTGGGACTTGCATACAGGACCACCCACCATGGTACTACGAAGAGTTAGAGCGAGCACCTGTGTGGGTGATTCGAGGGAAAAAGGTATGGGCTGATGATTGGACGCCATGCCCACTTCCGATAAGGGCAGAGCGATGTGATGAGATTCGGGAGAGGGTAGCATTGGGTGGTGGAGGATGGGACAAAGTTTGTGTCTATACAGCCGGGCGAAGACTCGTACATCAGATTGATGTAATCGAGGGTCCGGAGACTGGGGATTTTCTATTGATAGGACACGGGGATGGACCAGCGGTACTGGGGACTAAGTTGATAAGCAAGAGGCTAGGCCATCTCCGCGGTGAAGGGGACCTTCGAGGAGAGGACACATTTATTGAGGATGTGCGCAGTCAAGATTTTGTGGTGTTCGAATGCAGGCCTCAGGGGAACATAAGCTTCGAGTTATTAGACGAGTCGGGGAAACCGCTGGAGCGGAAGTGGTTTGTGAGAACAAGGGACTTCTCGGATTCGCTTAGCTGTCCCGAAGGGATGAAGCACCGTGTGTGCAATGTCCCCGCAGACCACGATGTAGAGGTGGTCTTCACCATAGACGGCATGGCACCTGAATACAGGACAGTGAGGGCGAAGAAGGGGCAGACCACGCACGAGGTTTTTGTCATAAATACACAAAAAACCACAGCCATAGAGGGGTGGGTGTGGGATGCGGAGACGGGAAAACCATTAGCCAACGTGTCGATTGGCATCTATCCACTTGCAGACTGGAGCCAGAGGGAATATGACACCCATTTCTCCACTACGACGGACGCAGCCGGGCATTTCAAAGTGACTGGCGTGGAGCCGGGACCGGTGGAGTCAGTCCACGCGCACATTTACCGCTGGCAGCCAATGAGCTATAACTACAAGATCGTCCCGGAGGGTAAGACCCTAATTCTAAACTTTCCACTTCAAAAGGGAACAGCGGTTCGCAGCGTCGAGCTAGACCCCGAGCCCATCATCTTGGGTCGAGACAAGGGATGCGTCCCCGAAAAAGACCTGCCGGCGGGAGCTCGGAAATATATCTGGGACCAGTTAGATCAGGGCTTCTCTGGACTTGGAAACTGTCTTGGACTGGATAACCCAGAGATTCAACGACTAAGAAACTATTACGACAGTAATGGTCACATACAACAAATATGTGTGTTTGATCCCTCTCAACCTCCTCCTCAACTTCCTCAACTTCCCCCCGGCACTATCGCTTATGTCACCAAGTCGATTGCGTCTAACAATTGGGACGAGACGATCTACGTGTCACAGGACTATGTGTGTCACCCCTATCTAGCGGAGGCATTCTTGCACGAGCTTGTGCATGTTGGCTCTGAGTTAGACTTCCGTATCCCGCAGCAAAAGGTCCAAGCCGAGATAGATGCATACGCTTGTGAGTTTGTGTGTGCGGTAGAGCGTGGCCGCGAGACAGGTCTGCCAGACCCTCCGTGGGGCTATGCGAAATATCCCTGTGGGGGGGCGCCATCGGTTTGGTTAGCCGATGCCTGTACTACGAGCTGGTCCTGGGAAGAGTTGTTTCTCAACAGCAGTGTGTTCGGGGTAGAAGCGTGTCCAGCGCCAGTCATAGGACAAACAACCGGGTTTGCATGCCAGCCCTCGCCTTCCGGCCTGAACGAGCCTCCAGTCTGCCAGCGATGTTGCCCTGCCACTGGTGTTGACCCAGAATGCAATCCAAACAGAGCAAAATACGACGAGCGCCACTCGCTTTGGGTTTCGCGGGCAGAGCGTGGCAGTGCTCAGCTCTGTGAGATTGAGGCTTGTATTTGCAGGAATGCATGTGCCTGGCACGAAAGTAACGGCTCCAACCCGCGCAGCCTGGTTCTTCAGGGCGACAAACTTCCTGTGACTAGCCTACTGCCCTCTGTATGAAGCATTTCATTGCGGGCAGGAACATTGGCGCAACGCCAAAGCGCTTGCACCTTGCACATACAAGAACACAATACGCGCATTCGCCCGCTTGGCTCAATCCTCCGAGGCATAAAGTTCTTTCTCCCTGAAATGCGCGTTCGGGCTTTGCAGTGGTTGCGGAAGCAGACGGGAGGTGCGTCATGCGGTGAACATTGTGAGGCAAGATAGTATAATCTGAGGCGGAAGCATGCTCAGGCGAGAGACGAAGATATTGCTTGTTACTCACAAGACGAGAGGTGCAGGCTTCACCGATAGAACGGAAATCATCACGATCGCAAACAACGCCCAGAGGGGCGCGAAAGATGGGTTCTTTTCGTATAGGAGGGCAGTATGAGGAAGGCATATAGAGTCGTTTTGGGTATGGTCGGAGCTCTGGTTTTGGCTCTGGCGTTGGGTCTTTCTCTGTGGGTAGGTGGGAGGGGAGGCGGTCAGCAAGAGAAAAAGTTGGAAAGAGCCAAAGATGGGGAAACGGACGACCAGAGTTGTGAGGCTTCGTGCGCAAGGAGGCGCGACAAGATGGGGCGCGCCCTGGTTGCAGTCCACACCGACATGGTGCCGAGTGGATGCTATTGCGCTTCTGTTGAGGAACTAGAAAAGCTCAAGCAGATGCCTGTGTGGGTGGTCCGAGGCAAAAGAGTATGGGCTGATGACTGGACCCCATGCCCTTACGAGATCGATGCTGAGAGATGCGACGCTATTGGCATCGATCCCGAAAGAGGGAGGGAGGTTTGTTTGCAATACGCCGAGAACGAGTGGTTAGAGTACGATGTGGACATTATTGATGACCCAGCGACAGGAGAGTTCATCGCGATTGGTGTTGGTCGAGGGCCAGCGATTTTTGGGATATGGGGGGTTGGTATATGGGATGTGCACGAGCCACTCCCACGCAAGGTCAACTTCGTACGTGAAGGTGCGCTTGTCGAGGATGTATCTCTACAAGATTTTGTTCTAATCGAATGTCTTCCGTCTGGGGACATTGTTTTTGACCTTGTTGACTCTGATGGTAAGCCGTTGCAAAAGTCGTGGCACGCGATGCTAGAAAAGCCGTGCCCTCTGGGGGACATTTGCCCACTGGGCTTTAGTGGCAGGCACGCCTTGGGTCGTGCGATAGTCGGCAAGGACCTGTCGGTGGAGTTCACGATAGAGGGCATGCCCCCACAATACCGAGCTGTCCGAGCGGTGAAGGGAGAAACAACCAAGGTCGTCGTCCAGATTGACACGAGCGACACAACAGGAATAGAGGGCTATGTATGGGATGCAGATACCTTGAGACCTATCCCTGGCGCGAGTGTCCGGGTTAGCCAGGGCGCCGATTTCCAAAAGGGGTGGAAGGAGTTCGAGGTAGCGACCGACGAAAATGGTTACTACTCGTTTCAGGGTGTAGACCCTGGCGTGCTTGACGAGGTGTCTGCGTGGGCCTGGGATTTCGATGAACTTAAAAGCGTGGTTTACCTCGGAAAGAAGATCGAAAAAGGAGAGCGGCTAAGGCTCGACTTTCCAATGAAACGGAACGGAGAACAGGTCTCTCTTGATCCCCAAGTCAAGATAGTCTCGTTCTATCCTGACGGTCAGGCGTGCGACGGCCCTAGTCTCTATTCCAAGGCAACAAAGGACAGAATAGAAGATGCCCTAAATCGCGCCTTCGATGTGCTTGTGGACAAATGCCCTGGACCGGGCAGTGAGCATGCGCGACGCGTGCTAGAATGGTATTCAAACCCTGCCAATTCGACTCAAGAAATATGCATTCGGCCTCTCCGCTCGGGAGAAGAAGGGGCATTTTTCTGGGAGCGGGACTATGTGAAAAAAAACGGCGACTTCGCGGCATACATTATCCTGTCGCGGGCCGTTGTCTTAGGAAACGACGACAACGAGCTTGCCACAACCTTATTCCACGAGCTCATCCATCTTGGCGCGCACAAACCTGGCAGCAAAATCACCCCCCAAGAGAAAGCCCAAGACGAAATCAATGCCTATGCTTGCGAATATACATGCATGGGAGGTGAACACTATCCTGGTGGAGTGCCAAGCGAGGACCTGAAGAAGTGCATCCCGCCCGAGGTGGAAGGAGGCGGTGGCGGCGGAGGAGGTGGCTGGGATTGGATGTTCAATAATGACAAGTTCTTTAATTCGTGCCCTACTCCAAGCAACCCGACCAGATGTGCAGAGGTTCGTCCGCGAAGCGATGGCTCGCCACATTGCGAGATATGCTGTCCCGCCCCAAACTGCAATCCAAACATGAAATGCTGGATGGATTTTGCACCAAATAGCCCCAAAGGTAAAGATGAGTGGGCAGAGTTCAAAGAGAAGATGTGCGGCTTGCTAAAGTTGGACCAGCAAGGGTGTGAAACTTATGTCATCCCGCAATGTGTGGTACCTGTGTGCAGGGTAAAATGCGGCATAAGCGGTTGTGAAGATGAGGTGATGGGCTATGCCCTAGACCATAACATGTGCGATGACCACGATCCTTGCACGCACGAGTGGTGCGACCCCTTTGGTGGTTGCCAAGGACAATCTGTTCGATATTGCTCGCTGGGTGCTGACAATCCTGATGAATCCTTTAGCCCGCCAGATATGCGTGCAAAACCTAATGGCACTGAA
>Ga0315298_1008541_pt1 | contig 13029 bp, 15 predicted proteins | sample WHS_1_MG_FD_203077 | JGI IMG/M metagenome (GOLD analysis project Ga0315298, IMG submission 203077) | Extremophilic microbial mat communities from Washburn Hot Springs, YNP, Wyoming, USA - WHS_1_MG | ecosystem: Environmental > Aquatic > Thermal springs > Hot (42-90C) | place: USA: Wyoming...
TTATGGAAAACGAAAAAATGAGACAAATTGTTTATGCCGTCTTATTCATTTTAGCGAGCTTGCTTTTCTTGGCATGGTGGTCTGGCTACGTTAAAAGCGACGATCTGATTATTCCACTTTTCTTGGCAACACTCTTGCTTGGTATTGATAGAGCGCTCTACATAATGGCGCTTCAAAACTCAAATAGTCAAAAACCAATATGAGAAATGCTTGAGCTAGTACTTGCGATAACGGTTATAATAAGCGTAGTAGTTATTCATGCGTTGCGAAACAATAAACACCAAGAGAAAGAAACAATAAACGAGAAAGAGCTGTGGCCGGTTTCTTTTTATCTGATCCACGAACCAAGAACTGAAAAAGACCACGAGTGGTTTGTAACTAGCGCTGCTTACTTTCAAAATTACGACGCTAGATTACTTGTTGGCATTGGAAGAAAAGAAGCTTTGAAGATTCTTGCGTTGGCTTCTAGAACGAACAACGTGGAACGATTTGCAAAAAACAGTTGCCAGGCTTACAGGATCAACGGTTATGTGCTTAGAAATAAAGAAGCAAAGTTTGTGGTTAGAAACGCAAATGGCAAGTTAGTAAGTGTGCAAATATCTAAGATAACCGCTTTCCGCATAATTGCAAGCTCGAAGAATCAAAAAAGACAAACTAAAAAATTATTGTTGTTCGCTTTCAATGTTGTACATAGCTTCTTCGATTTCTTCAGAGGGAGAAGGTTTTGATTGTCGTTTTAACTCTTCGCGATTTAGTAGAAGAAGGTCAAGCTTTAGAGGTGTTTTTGAAACTCGTGTTACTTGCTCGTTTTCAACTGCTTCAATGACATCGAGTTTTATGGCTTGCGGCTGGAGTATCTTTCTTTGTTTCAATAAATTGGCGATCTCGTTGTATAGCTTAAACCATTTTAGCCACCAGGCTTTTTCACGGGCTTCAGGTAGTAACATTATATCTTGCACGGCAAAATCATGATCTAAAATTTCAAAGAGAGTATCTTTTTCTCTAAAGTAGTAAAGAGAGGAGTAGTCGTAGACAGAATCAAGCGACAGAGGAATTTCTACTTCAGCTCGTTCATATAGCTTATTGCCGCTTAAGAAAAGACCAGGTTCGGGTTTTTTATAGCTAGTAACTTCAACGAACTTTTGCACAGTAATTGTTTTCTTTAAATCTTCTTTCGTGATGGTGTCTCGCTCATTATCCGGATAATTGTTGGGGTCTTTTTGTTTTTCTTCAAAAAGCTTGAGCATTGCCTCAACAACTTCGAAAAACGTAATGTAATGTGAGAAGGGATTCTTGAAAACATAATATTCGGGCGTTTTAACATCAGCAGAAGTACTCAACACGAACGCGACATTTTGAGAAAGTAGTTCGTGCGTTTTTATGTGCTGTTTAGCTTCTTTGAAAGCTTTCCATTGCCACACGAAATTTCTGCGTATCTCATCCAGAGGGCCTGGTCTGTAAACTCCTATTTGCTGAATCCGGATAAGCTTATAGCTAAGTACTTTGTAAGCAAACTCACGTAACTCCTTGTTTTGGCGAATCATAGCGATCTCTTGCTCAGTTTGCCCTTTATTTGGTATCGGCGTCCCTTTTTCTAAAAGTGGAGGTAGGAGGTGCAAAAACACCAAAAAATCAAGCACCCTATTTACTAACTCACGTTGTAAATCGCTTTCAACGTAATAGTACCTTTTCCCAACAAGAGACGTAAGAGCATCAAAAAGTTCCCCTCCATAACGAGCGTTAATTAAGTAATTAATCAAATAGTTCGCCAAAACGCGCCAGTTCTCTCTAGAGAGTTCAGCAACGAATTTAAGAATGGCCTGAAAATATTGCTCTTCAAACATGTCTTTAGAAAGACTAGGCTCGACCCACTCGGGCTCAGAACCTTGGACAAGATTGTTTAGCTCTCGCTTTAACATTCTCCAAAATCTTTCTCGCTCTTTTTTTGCTTCTTCAGGATTTAATGCGTCCAAAAGTATTCTTTTACTCAAAAATGGTTTGTACACCTTTTCTCCAATCGTTTTAGGTTCTTCTTTCTCGATAACCCCTAAATAAGCGGCAAAAAGAAGTTTTAAAGAATGCACTTCATCCTCATCCTCATCAAAGAGACCGCTTTCGCTCGGTGGCTTTTGCGATGCAAAAAATAGGTTATTTGCATCTTGCTTAATCAAATGCAAATTTGAATTCAAAAGTGCGGTTACAGCTTCTTTTTGAGCTGCATGTTGCGGCAAGTAAAATATTTGTAGTTTAGGTTTCGGTTCAAAGACCAATATGCGTTTTTCTTTCTGCAACTCGGAAAGCGCATAAAAAAGCCCGTTCTCGCTTTTGTAAAGCCTTCTGAGATTTTTTCTAATTTCGTAATAGCTTTTTGGCCCGTCTTCAAGCTCGTGCAAAATCGCCTTCCAGAGTACCCCGCGCTTTGCCATGCATTATTGTAATAAAAGCTAGTTTATAAATCTTTTTTGGAGTTCATTTCAAAATCGTTGACTTTTTGAAACAAACTACAAAATTAATTTTAACTATTTGCAACGTTCGTTCTATTGCAGTTATGAGCGACGTGCGGTTTGAGATTGAGAAAACCGAGACGGGGTGGCTACTAAAGTACGGTAATAAAAAAAGCGAGTTAGAAGAAGAAAAGCTTCGCGAGAATTCTGAGACCACAATCGCAGAGGCGTTACAAAAACTCGGCTTAGAAGCTTCAAGCGAAAACATCGCGAAACTAAAAGACGCAATTGCAAAATTCGGTAAGCAATTAGAGGAAACAAAAGTTGAAGTAAAAATAAAGGGTAAATACATCATCGTTCAGTTTATCCATGATAGTGCAGAAATTGCAAAAATAAAAATTAAGAAAACGGATATTGAAGAGAAAGAAGAAGAAGCAGTCAAAGATGCGCTCAAGAAGGCTAAGGTCCCAAACTTCTTAGCATACGTGCAAAAAATATATTATGAAATCTTAAAGGTTCTCCAGGAGGAAAAAAACAAACGCTATGTTGTTTTTGAGACGTTGGAAACAACCGACGGGCGCATTCTCGTCCAGGAAGTCTTCGACTATGGCGCGCAAAAGTTTGGTCTTCTTATTTATAACCAAAAAACCAACACGTACGAAATCGTTGAAAAATATAAAGTTGCGGAAGAAACATGGCTTCCGCAACCAATACCAATAAGTAAACTAAGAAAGCTACCGAGAGTAATACTAGCGTCAGAACCGGAAGAGTTCAACGACGTAAAATCTCTGATGGAAGAAATCAAACAATATCTACAAAAATACGCGGACTTGAAACCTGAGGACTTGTGGTTTTTGGTACGTTTTATATTACATACTTGGCTTTACGATGTTTCAGATTACGCTTGCCAGGTTCAAGTCTTAGGCGACTTCGGAAGCGGAAAAACTAGAGTTTTTAAGCTTTCGCGATTATTATGCTACAACGCACTTGGCGTTGCTGGCGGCTCAACAATCTCGGCGTATAAAAGATTGCAGAGCAAGTTTGCCGGTACTTTTTTGGTCAATGAACTCGAACAGTTCGAGACAAGTGATGATGCGAACACTTTCGTAATGTGGGTTAATAACGGGTTTGAAAAGGATTTACCAATTGCTTTAAGTGACAAGCTCAACCCAGAAAAACAAAGATTTTTTGATCCATTTGGACCGAAGCTATTTACTTCTCGGAATGCGATTGAGAACGTTGCCGCTAGGTCAAGATTGGTTATTATCACTATGCAAAAAAGCGATAGGAAAGATATCCCAATTGAACTTCCGGATGAGGCGTATGAAGAAGCGAAGACTCTGCGCAACAAGCTCCTAATGTTTAGGATGAAATATTGGCAGCCGAATTTCAAGCTACCTCAGGAGATATATACTAAATTGCAAAGTGATGAAACTATCGAAGGCCGGTTTAAGCAAATAATGATGCCTTTGCTGGTTTTGGCTGCAATTATAGGTACGCAAGAGGAGGTTGATGAAATTTTTGAGTTTTATCGCAAAGCTAGTCTTGAATTCAAAAAACAAATCGCAATGCAGACTACGGAAGGCGTTTTGTTCAATACAATAATTGAAATATGCAACCAGAATGAGTATGATAAAGAAGAATTTCTTGGCTTCATTGATGAGGATTATAAGCTTGTTGCAATAACGACAAACCTTCTTCAAAAAAGGCTCGGTTTTAGTTCTCGAACCATAGCGAAAGCGTTACAACGGATAGGGTTTGCGCAAGAAAGGACGACAAAGAAAGTCATAGTTAAATTTGAAGAAAAAGAACCAATAACAAAAAATAAGGTTCTGCGTAAGTGGGTTTTTACAACTGAACGAGCATGGAGAGAAGCATGCACGCGTTATTATTTTAGTGACCAAAATAATACCGAACAAAGCAAAAACGAATCTACGCGCGTACCAAGCACAAACATTGTAGATATTCCGGAGATTTTAAAGTCAAACGCGTTCATTAGTTTGGAAAATAAACCAGACGAAAAGAAATCTATGCCACTTATGCCAGATATGCCGGATCTACACACAGGTGCTAGTAATTCTAACAGTAGTTTAGAACGTAAAACAGACGCTTCAAATAATTTAGAAAGTAAATTAAAAGAGCATGAAGAAAAAAATGTGGCTGTGTATAAGAGTGGCATAAGTGGCATATCTGTCATAAACCAAGAAGCGAAAGAACAACCAGACAAAAACGCAAAAATTTGCGCCAACTGTAAGTATTGGAGTTTACCGCCAGGTTGTGAAGCCACCATAGGAACCTGCACCTTAACTGGCCAAGGCACTCCGAAGGGGCATACTTGTGCGAGCTTTGAGCCGAAAGAGGTGGTCTAAAAATGGAAAGCGAATTTTATGTTTCTATTGTGAAAAGAGACCGGTACTGCATTGTCACGATCTCTTCGAGTTTAGGAAGAAGCTCTGAACTATTTTCTAAAGATCTCCGAGAAGCCGCAAAAGAGATTGTGAAAAGGTTCGTAAGACAAGGCAAGGTTGTTTACGACTACCATGTTTCTTCTGATGTTGTTCGCTTTAAAGTGAGGTGAAATAAGATGCAAATTTTAGTTAAGCGAGAAACTGAGAAGCAGGCAAAGTTTAAGCAAACAACTCTCGTCAGATTTTTAGTTTCTCAAATAGTCGCACGCCAATTTGAGAAAAGACCAAAACAAAGAATAAAGCCGATATACAATTATGTGCGAATTTTATGCGAAGCATGCTTAACAAATAAAGACTTTGGTCTGGCTCATTATGTTGTTGAAAAAGAGCCATTAATTTTTGGCCGTTGCGAAAACTGTGGATCAACAAAAAATCTTTATCTCGTAACATTAAAGAAGAGCAAAAACCAAAGCGCAGGGCGCAACTATATTTACAACGGATTAAGGACTTGTTCGCAGTGTGAGTTTTATGAGCCGGTCTTAAAACGTTGTAAGATATACAAAAACTTGCGGTTCCTCTCGCCGCATTCAACTCTTGCAAGGAGTTGTCCTTATTTTAAGGAGGTGGTATGAATGATCGACATATTTATTGACGATGTGATCAAAACTCTCTTGCTTCCTTTAAGAGAAGACGAGTTCAAGCTTCTGGAAGAGAGCGTGAAGAAAGAAGGAATTCGAGATCCGTTAGTTGTTTGGGAAAAAGACGGTCAATTAGTATTACTCGATGGCTTCCACCGTCTTAAGTTAGCAGAAAAGTATAATTTGGATTACAAAATTAAGAAGCTTCATTTTGGAAGCATGGAAGAAGCCAAGCGTTGGGTTTTAACAAACCAGCTTGGAAGAAGAAACCTAACAGATGAACAAAGAACTTACGTTCTCGGTAAACTTTATGAAATGCAAAAGAAAAATGTTGGAAGACCAAAGAAAGAAAATAATTTGGACAATTTGTCCGAATTTTCTGGCGTGACAGCAAAGGCTATATCACCAATAGTAAAAACCAACGAAAAGACAGTTAGACGAGCAAACGAATTCTCTAAAGCAGTCGACAAAGTCAAAGAAATAGAACCAGAAGTTGCAATCAAAATTTTAAGTGGAGAAATAAAAGACGCAAAAACTGAGCTTCCAAAAATAGTGAAAGAAAAACCGCATATTCTTCCAGAAGTAGCGAAGAAGATTAAAGAAGGAGTAACAAAAATAAAAGAAGCAGAGAAAGAAGTTAGAATCGAAAAAGAACTAAAGAAAGCGAAAGAAGTTGAGCTTCCAAAAGAGTTTGATTTAAGACTTGGCGATTTCAGAGAAGTTCTCAAAGACGTTAAGAGCGTAGACGCAATAATAACTGATCCACCGTACGGAAAAGAGTATTTATACTTATGGGAAGAGCTTGGGAAGTTTGCTAAAGAGAAGCTGAAAGAACATGGATATCTAATAGCATACTCTGGAAAAATGTTCTTGCCAGATGTTCTTCAATCACTAACAAAACATCTCGATTATGTTTGGGTTTTTAGTCTTCTCTTGCCTGGCAAAACAGAAGTTGTAAGCAGCATAAACGTTATGAGTTGCTGGAGGCCCGTTCTTATTTTTCAAAAAGGAAAAACGAAGTTTCAAAAAACGGTAAAAGACGTCTTGGAAAACGAAGAAAGAGAGAAAGACACTCACGATTGGCAGCAGGGCTTATCTGGTGTAAAGAAGTTTGTCGAGCTTTTTACAGAACCTGGAGATACAGTTTGCGACCCGATGTTTGGTTCTGGAACTACTGCGCTAGCTTGCAAAGAGCTTAAGCGTAACTTTGTTGGCGCAGAAATTGATGAAAAGGCGTTCAATCTCGCGAAGGCGCGATTAAGAGAGGGTGCAAAATAAAAATGGAAGCGCTAGTAAAAACTGAATTTGAAAGTCTTGATTCATTCTTAGATTATTTGGAGGCTCTTTTAGGAACTCCAAGTTGGCCTCGCTACATTATGACCAGAGCCACGAAAGGCCAGGTCTTATCTTCTTCTCGAAAATCCTTTCTAGGGAAACTTGAACAAGCGCAATATCAAGATTGTTACGTTGCGACACATAGCGAACGAGATAAGTTATGGTATCAGTTACGTGCCGTTTTCTTGGATTTCGATAATCCCCATAATATAGCTTTGGCTATCTCTGATGCCATACTAGTTGCGCAAAAAGTTGAAGAAGAATTTGGCGTGAAGCCTCACGTACAATTTTCAGGAAGCAAGGGCGCTCACGTTCTCATACCTATAGACCCGATTGAGTTTGAAGATCTAAGCAAAGAAAAGCGTTTTCTTGCGTTCGTACAAAAAAGGTACGCCACTAACAATCTCGACAGACAAATAATTGGCGATGTTTCGAGATTAATCAGAGTGCCTTTTACTACCAACACAAAAGCTTTGAAGACACCATGGCGCGGTCATGTCATAATATTACAAACTTGGAATGGTAAGTACGCGAATCTCGAGAAGCTGCTTCATATTTTTGAAGCCGCCGAATTATTAGAAAAAACAGCAAAACCTGAAAAACCGAATTTTGCCTTCTTTCCTAAAAAACGCATAAGAAAAGAAGTTCTCGAGCTCATTGAAAGAGCGAAGAAAGGCATCCATTTAACACACCACCAGCGGCTAGCACTTGCTTTCGAGTTAATTGCTAATGGCTATTTTGACGACGAAATTGTTGAAATCTTCAGAAATCAGGATGACTTCAATGAAAACAAAACGCGTGGTCAACTAAAACAGATAAGAGAGAAAGGCTATCGGCCTTACAAAACCGAGAACCTTCTTCAAATTTTGAAAGAGGTTGATGAAGATTGAAAGCCGAAACTAAAGCCGCAAAAACTTTAAGAGATATCGCCAACTTAAGAGGCACGGTTGAAATTTACAGCGACGGTCTTTTCAAAGTTCTTTACACTACTGAGCGCAGTCTTTTGCAGAAAATCAGAAGCATGCAACGAGCTTCAGTCAAAGAAGACTTTGAAAAACACGACAACATGGCCGAAGTAGCCGGCTTTAGAATTTTGCCGCCTTCAGAGCTGAGAGAATATTTTGATTCGTTTGTTTTGGAAACTGAAGCAGTTATTGGCTTTTCAATTTGGAATATTGATGACTACTTCAAAAAACCTGTACTCCGCCAAATTTATCTTAAACCTAGTTTTCGTGGTTACGGTTTGGCCAATGTAATAATTGATGCCGTTTTAGACTTTTATCGCAAATACATTACTTTCGAAGAATGGTTGGTTGAGTCTCCGAACAATATAATGGTTAAAGTTTTGCAAAAGAGGCCAGATTTTAGCAAAGTAAAAGTTATAAGAGGTGGTTAAAATGATATATGATGATAAACAAAAGCTTATTAAGAAGCAAGACAAGAGTTATTTAATAACAATGAACAAAGATTTACGAATAAGAGAACTGTTTGCATATGCACCCGCTAACGTAAATGTAGCGTTGTATGAAGATCCTGAAACACCGCCGAAGCTCTTCGTAGCAACTAACGAGAAGCTCAACATAGCGAAACTAAGTTTCAAGGTAGTAAAGCTCCATTTGTTCATCATAATACCAACGCAAGGTGGAAAACTAGTAATCCCTTTTTGCCCTTATGGAAACAATAGCGATGTAACCATTTTTCACATGCTTAGCGCAAAATCTTTCGTGCTAAAAACAAACAAACATGCCTTCTTAGTGAAGCTAAACCAAGAACAGTTGGAAAAGCTCAAAAAATACTTAGATGTTCTTTACTACAAGACCAAACCTAAAGAAGCATACTCTCCTGGATGTTTTTACTGCAACGTTTTGGCAAAAACAACTTTGGCAAAAGAGGTGGTGCAAGAGTGAAGATTCTTCGTATATCAATATTAAACGAGCAGGGGAATTGGCTAAGCTTCAGCTTACCTTCCTTGGAAGAAACAGAAGCATTTGTTCGATTCTTGCGTTCCAACTACTACTCTGGTTTTAAAGCGCGGGAAATGCAGTTGGTTCGTAGCGAACTCAGAACGATGCTCTTCTTGTATCCGAAAGAATTCTCAAGACGCGCTGTAACTTATTCAGCACTAAAAACCGGATTGATTTTTGACCCGCCAATCTCTCGCTTTATGAGCTATGTAAAAGATTTTGAAACAGCAAGAACAAAAGAAGAGAAAGAAAAATGCTTGAAGAGAGTGCTTGATGAGTTTGCGGGGTACTTGGAAAGACGAGAAAAAATTGCAGCTTACTGCTTCAATGTTACAATTGAGGATGAAAACGCAAGTGCAACGCTCTACACGCAAGTTTCTAAGAATGTAGTTGTAAAGAACGTTCTCGAGTTTGAGCGTGGAACTGCGGCTTCATTTTTAGCTAACGCAATTACTTCAACTGTAAGAGAGCTTCTCAACACCAAGTACTTCAAGAAGAGCGTTCTCGAAAGAAAAACCAAGTGGCATGTTGAGAACTTTTTGCAAGTTGCGCCTCCAAAAGCTATTCCTAAGAAGGTGGTGGTAAAGTGAGCAACGCTTCAAAGATCTTCGAGAAAGATAAAACCGTTGTTTCAAGCTTGATTCTTGCAAATATCAAGAAAGCAATCGAAGCCAACAACGCGCTCGATAAAGCTTACTATGCTAGTCAAGCGTTCTTTCTGTTAAATGAAGACCAGCAAAAGTTTGTTGGACGAGAATTAGCCGAGACGTTATATTATTGCTCAAGCGCAATCCGAAGCGCGAAGACTTGGAGATACAACTTCATGCAGAAGCCGAAAAAGAAGGAAGAGAAGAAAGAAGAAGTCGATTGCGGTCTTTTTAACGATCTAAGAGATATCTTCGATAACGACTTAGACTTACCAATACTTTCTCCTGCACCATTTATTGCCACGATGATTTACACGTTTTACCGTATTGAATGGCCGTTTTCAGAAACTAAAGAAAATTACGAGAAATATATCAACCCGTGGTTCAATGGAAAGGTGCCAGAAAGCGTAACAGCGCAAGGTACAGAACACTACCAACTCTTTTTCAGCGCGACAAAAGGCTTAACGAAAAATGGTTTTCATGACGTAAGAAACGCTTTCTTGAATTATGCTTTTGTGGCAAGCTTAGCTCTTGTGAATAAAATTGCGAGTTTGTTAGGCGAAGAGTTGCTTCCATTTTTAAATCAAGAAGGTGAGGAGCAAAATGAAAGCTAGACTTACTCAAGAAAAAGAAGTTGAAGTTAAGCTTAATCAGTTAGCTCTGCTTCTTCGTGTGCCGTTTAAAGTAGTAGTTAGAAAAGACGCTTCTTTAAGAAACGAAGGTGCTCTTGGCGAAACAGATATAGAAACCAGAACAATCTTCATCAATCGCTTTTCTAGCTATGAAGACGCTAGAAACACATTTCTCCACGAAGTAGTTGAAGCGCTCTTGAATCCAAGTTACAAAGTCTTGTTCACTATGCTAAACGCACAGAATGACTTGCTTTCTAAACTTCTTAAATCACAAGAGGGGCTTGATATTGTCAATGCACTGCAACAGAGATATGTCAATGAGCAGTTCTACGCTTCAAAAGAGAAAGCCATTGAAGATATTGTTCATTTATTTGTTAGATTAATTGATTTTGAGCTTTTTGGAGGTGGAGAAGAATGAGCGAAAAAACAGTTCAACTTGATAAAGACGTTATTGAACAGCAACTTCTTCAAAAAGCGTTAAAGATTGCAGCCCAACAAGCGAGCTCTTTAAATCAATTAATCTTTCTTGAAGCTCTTCGTGGTTTACGACTATCTGGTCTTGAGCGAGTGAACGTCTTAGCTAACGCTTTGTTGTTGGCTACTCGTTCTCAAGAAGAACATGAAGAACTAAACAAACTAAAGTTAATTGCCGGTCGTTTGCAAGGCGCAAAAACGAAAGAAGATATCGTTGGCGTTGTTCTTCCAAAATTCGTGTACGAAGAACCTTCTTTCTTAGCATGGCTTCGTGAGCTTGAGATATTCACTAAAGACGAGCTCGCTAAAGTCCATGACCAGCATGCGCAAAAAAGAGTGCAAGACTATCTCGCTAAAAATCCAGGTGCTTCTTCAGAAGTTGAGCTAATCAAAAAAGCCACTTATTTAGAAGCGTTCACTTATCCGAGTCTCGAAGTTGTTGTTTCAGATTTTGCAGTATGGTCAGAGGATCTTCTTCTTCAAAAGTTGGCTAGAGTGCTAGGTGTAAAAGAAGGTGAGGAGCAATTTGAAACTTAAGTGGTTAAGAGGCAATGAAGAGATATCTTTTGACCACAACACTATTTGGTTTGTTGTAGGAGCCAGAAATACAGGCAAATCAACTTTACTAGAACACATTGGTCTTCAATACTTGAAAAATGGATATTCAATTTTTGATATGTTCGGCTCGAGAGATGGTGAAGGCTTAGCATGGCTTCGTGCACCAGAAACACAAGACAAGAAAATCTTGCTTCTAAAAAATGAGAACACGTTTATAAAGTTCAAACGCGAGAAACCAAATGTTGAGTTTCTTAATTGGCGAGAGTTTAATGTTAAGGTGCTAGAAGACTATGATATCATTATCTCGGCTTCTCTGCTTTATGGTAACGTGGAAGAGGAATTCCAAGCAGTAAACTATTATATTGACCAGGTTTACAGGAATCCATTGAGAAGCAGAAAGACGTTTCTTATTATTCGTGAAGCCGCCAACTTACTTTACGCAAGAATGAAGCTCAATCAGAACATTCAAAGCTCGAAGGGAGAAATGGCTTATCTTGTTAGAGAGTCAAGGCATTGCAATCTTTCACTTGGCTTCGACACGCAGAAAAGAGAAAGTGTGGACGCAGAGATAAGAAGCGTTGTTGATTACTTCTTGTTTACTGCTCAAGGTTCTGAGAGCTTACCAAGACCACTTTGGTTCGTTTACAAATTCATTAAGCCAATAGCTATGAACAACTTGCCGAGAGGCTCTTTTGCTATCTTAACAAGACGTGGCTCAGTAGGAATTGGCTCTTTTGCTTATCATTCGTGGCATAAGAACGACCACGAGAATATCTTAGAAGAGCTTGGCATGGTTGTTGAAAGACCAGAACTAAAACCAGAGGATCTTATAGCAAAAGAAGGTACTGCGCTAACTAAACCACAAATCGCTTATGTCTCTCCAAAACCAGACGAAGAAAGAGAACGAATCCATGCTGACGTTTGCTTACGCTACTTTAATGGAGAAGGCTTTACGAGCATTAGTAGAAGTTATGGAAAGGCTTATGCTGATTACGCGAGGCGAATAGTTGCAGCTCATAACCGCAACATTTTGAGAAACGGCTTTTGTCCGGCTTGCCAGAAATTCGGCAATGGATTAGAGAAAACCATTCTCCAGAGAAGCCAAGGCTTGGCTAACAATAATCCACAAGATTCACAAGTAGAAGATAATCAGGTATCCACGGTTGAACAAGTGAATGACAAGGTGGTGTAAACATTGGCGACGTTCCAAGTTTTTTTGAGATTTAGAAAAGAAGATTATGAAGTCTGGGAACAAGCGAAAGCTTACGCTAGAAAGCATGGTCTAACTCTTGGTAAGCTCGTTGCTTTATCTTTGCAATATTATATAGCCAGAGAAGATAAGATTATGGAGAAGCTAGATGAGCTGGAAGCTTTGCTTAGAAATGGAAACTTCGTTCAAAAACAAGTTATGCAAGTTTCAGAACCAGAACAAGAGCAAAAGAGCAGTTCTATGAAAGACTTGCCGAATATTTCTTTCTTCAAAGATAACGCTTGGATTGAGATATTAGCGCAACGTGGTAAAGAAAAGTAAAGTGGCCGGTTTGGCCACTTTTCGCACGACCAAGTTGGGTTTCACTCTTTGTTTGGCTCGCAAATATGCTTTGGTTTTCATACATATCTTGGCTTGAATAGATATTCTATGAGCTTCTATATAAAAGTTTGCAACTAACGTGAAGCTCGTAACTTGCAAGCGCGAGGCTTGGCGCTCTAACTTCATCTTCAAATAGAGAAATAGCTATTTGTTGATACGAGTTGCATTGAAAAAATGCAAAAACATAACACTTTGGACACTAAAGTATAACGCTTATAGTAGTAAGGAGAATCAAACCACCTCCAGTCTGAAGCAAATTCTCCAACTAGAACTGGTAAGTTATAATATGTTTTCATAGAACTTATTTGGCCGCATATTGCTTCAGAAAGATCTTTTGG
>Ga0315298_1008544_pt1 | contig 13025 bp, 7 predicted proteins | sample WHS_1_MG_FD_203077 | JGI IMG/M metagenome (GOLD analysis project Ga0315298, IMG submission 203077) | Extremophilic microbial mat communities from Washburn Hot Springs, YNP, Wyoming, USA - WHS_1_MG | ecosystem: Environmental > Aquatic > Thermal springs > Hot (42-90C) | place: USA: Wyoming...
GCCGGCGCTGCTCGGCGCGGAGGGCGTGGGTCGCGAGGGTGAAGGGTTAGCAGCCTTCCTCCTGCGCATGTACTTGGAGGAAAGGGAAAAGTTCGAAATAGTCGAAGAAGTGGTCAGGAACATTACTCCGCACGTCAGGAGGATAATCCCCCAGATAGTGAGCGAGGGCGGCGAGCACCGCGTCGAACTGCTCGTGGAGGAGGAGGGGCTCGGCCGCGTGCCCTTGAGCAACGTGTCCGACGGGACCCTCAGGGTGATCGCGCTCGCCGCGGCGCTCTACGGCGGCGCCCGCGTCGTCGCGCTGGAGGAGCCGGAGAACTGCGTGCACCCGAAGCTCCTCGAGGCGCTCGTCGACGCGATGAGGGACGCACCAGCCCAAGTGGTTGCCACGACGCACTCCCCCTACCTGCTCGACCACGTCGAGCCGGAGGAGGTTTACGTCGTAAGCAGGGTGGGGTTCGAGACCAGGGTGAGGAGGCTCTCCGAGACGGAGGAGGCGAAGCTCGTGAAAAGGTTCCTGGAGCAGGGAGGCACGCTGGGCGAGGCGTGGTACAGCGGCTTGCTAGGTGAAGCGATGTGATCCATGTCATCGTGGAGGGCCCTAGCGATGAAGGCTTCGTGGAAGGCGTTGCAAGGAGGGTGGGTGCAGCGGTCAGAGTGTATTGGATGCGTGGCAATAGACCAGGTGATTTGAAAAAGCTTGTCAAGACACTGTACTCGGAAGGGAAGGTTATCGTCTTAAAGGATGAGCATTGGAACCCTAACCTCGTGGATTCCGTAGAAAGTGAGCTCGGGAGACTCGCGAAAGTGATACGTGTTAGGTGCTCGATAGAATCTTGGATCTTGATAGGGTTATGCGCTGAGCGCTCGGAGAGGTGCGATGACCCGGAGAAGAGGCTGAAAGAGCTTTTTGGGAGCGAAGGGCAGACGCGCGGCTATTAAGCAGGAAGCGCTTTATGAACGGTTGGCAGAAGAGATCGATATTGAAAAGCTTAAAAAGTATTCGAATGGCTTCCGCGTGTTCTTAGAAGCTATATCTCATCTCAATGTTCGGGTTTAAAGCGGCCGTAGCCCAGCGAAGTCTTTGCGCCGATGCCTCTCGAGAGCGCTTGGCCGATCAGCGTTTCGAGCTCGCTGAAGCTGGGCTTCCCCTTGTACGATTTTAGCCACCTCCCCGCGGCGCAGACAACGATCCTGAACGCTACACCCTTTGGGACGACTAGGAAGCTCAGCGGCGTCGGGCTGCTCTCCGGCTCGCTTACCCTCCCCTCCACCTCGCGGTAGTGCGGGTTGACGATGTCCACGGCTAGCAGGCTGCCAGCGAGCACGTCCACGGGGTAGGCGTCCAGGAAGATTACTGGGGACGCGCGCTGCGGTGCAGCCGGGCTGGGCTGGGCGGGCGGCTCCCGAGTTCTACTGGTGAGCAGCGTGTACCACTCGCTGTTCCTCAGGTACGCTAGCGCGGCGACGGCCCCTTTCAGCGAGGATCCGGGTATGTAAGGCAGGTTCATGTAGGGGTCCCACGCGATCGCTATCTCCAGCGGCTCGGTGTACGGGTTCCGCAGACCGATGGCGAGCGGGGTTAACGTCAAGTAGTTCTTGTTAACTACAACCTGGTAGCCGAGCTCCTCGAGAGCTTTCACAGCTTCGTCAACGCGCTTTCTCGCGCGCTCTAAAAGGTTCGCTATGTTGCCGCGCGAGTAGCGGTCGGCGAGCTTTGAAGCCGTGTCGTGCCTCCACTTGTTCAGCTCCCTGCTGAGCTCCTCCGCCTCGAGACCTCCCCTTCGCGAAGACAGCCCCTCCCTAACCTTTTCGACGAACCCGCATTTTAGGAAGCTGGATACGTTCGTCTCCTCAGGTGATAGGGCTTCCCTTAAGCAGCCGCTCACGGCCATGCGAAGCTCACCTTAAACCCGCACCTACCTACGTAATCCGCGAACTCCTCAACGGCGGTGACCAAGGCTTCGGCCACCCTAGCATCATTGATCGCGAGCTGCTGCGTCGTGCCCCCTCTCCACTTGAGCTGCACCGGCCAGTCCGCGGAGGCGAACACGGAGAGGTACGCGACCCCCTCGCGGTCAGTCCCGTGGACCGCGAGCAGCAGCGGCGAAGCCCTCCTGTCGACGGCCCTAGCGAGGATCTCGTAACCCGTCTCCCGCTGCTCTCGCCGCTCTCGCTGCTTTCTAGGCAGGCCGAGCACCCACGCCGCGAGCTTCTGCCTCAAAGCATCAGGCGAAGCCGGGTTTCCGAGCAACCTCCTCGCCCTCGTGCCCCTCAGGAAGAAGTTGTGCAGCTCTTCGAGAAGGCGGCTCGCATCGCCGCCCCTCACCTCTATCACTTGGAAAGGCCGCAGCTTGCGCCCCCTCACGGCGTAGCCGCCGGCCAGGTCCCTCGCGCTGACTAGGGGAAGCGGCGGGAGCTGGCCAGCCCCACTTTCAACAGCTCTTACTCCAACCACCCTCCTCGCCGCGTTTACTGCGCGCGTCACCTTATCGGCCGCGCTCGCTCTTGCGTCGAAGAGGGCTGCGTACCTGCCCGTCGCTCTGACTACTCGGAAGCAGCCGAGACCCCTTCTGCCGCCCTTGCCGAAGCCGCTGAAGGTCAAGGCCAGAGCTAGCGCCGAGAGAGCCGCTTCAGCGCCCTCGGCGCTCACCGGCAGCTGCTCCTCCACTCTTACCCTGAAGCGCGCGCCGGGGGCCAAGTACTCGGCTTGCCAGCCCCTTTGCTGGCGGCTGCCTAGAGCGAGCAGGTTTGCCCTTTGCAGGTTCACCCGCCTGCCTAGAGCCGCAACCGGCCCTCCCCGGTACACCCTCTTGAACCTGCCAACGTCGTCGACGGGTTCTACGATCAGCGAGTAGCTGGACGCCTTGCTAAGCCTACCGCGAGGGTCGGCGTAGCCCAGCCCCATCCTGAGGCCCACGATCTCCGATATCTTACCCGCTTCCGCGGGCGTCGGAGCCTTCAGTATACCCGGCTTGCCGGTCCCTTTGAGCTGACCGGCGTCGTAAAGGGCGCCAGCGGCGAGCGCCCTCGCCCACCACCTCCAGACGCCCTTGATTTCGCTCGGTCTCAGGATCCACAGCTCGTCCAGCCTCAAGGGCTCGTGGCCCCCCGCGAAGAGCGGCGTCTCCAGCTGGAGCTCCAGCTCCACGAGGCTCATGCCTGCTCAGCCTCGAACACGCTTTCGGCCAGCCTCTTCAGCCACTCGGCGAACCTCAGCGCCTTCTCCTCGGCGACCACGGCGGTCGGCGACTCGTTCAGATTCTTCAGGACGTCTAGGAGCGTTTTGGCGTTAGCGACCTCTGGAACCCCCATCACCTTCAGTGAAGCTAGAAGGAAGGCGCCATAGAGCGCGTAGGAGGCTTCTTCCGGCCCCTCTGCCCGACCTTTCACTTGCTTCACGATGGCTTCGGGCTCAGGGCTTGCGAGCGATTCATTGAGCACAGCATCCCCGGCTTTGGACGCTATGTACGCGAGCGTGTACGCGAGCCCTGAATAGTAGATCGACTGGATTAACTGCCTGCACCTCGTCCTGAACTTGCGCGGCACCTCTTCCTTCACATCGTAGGCACCGCGCACGGCGCTCACGCATTTAAGGGCGAGGTCCAGCGCGGGATCGGTGGTGCGTGTGCTCATGCCTACCACCTACGGGTACCAGAGCAGCTTGGCTACCCCCTTGCCCACGGTCTCCTTACCGCCGAGCACCGCAGACTTCAGCTCAGAGAGCTTGCGCAATATGCCAGTGGCGTCTAAGTCGCTTAGCAACTTTAAAGCTCTATCCGCGAGCTCCTTTGCCTCATTTTCGCTCTCTTTCAGGTTCTTTGCAACTCTTTCCGCAATCTTACCGAGGCTTTGCCTAGGCTGCCTCGCCACAATTAAGGAAACCATTAATGTGCGCTGCGGCAAATATTCCTCGTCCCACAAGCCACCTTGCGACACAGTTTTCCTCTCGTAATCCAGCCTGACGCGCGGCTGGACCACTAGGCTCTTCCTCAAGAGCGTTTCAGCCGCATTATCAGTGACGACAGCGATACTCCTCTGCTCGGTGCCTTCTGGCAGCAGCTTCCAGATCCCCGCCAGCTCGCTCTTTACCTCAGCTGTGAACTCCTCCTCGTTAAGCACCACCACGGACCTCTGGTCGCTCTTGATCACGCATTGCTCGTCGCTGACGAGCGCCACCCGATCGGCGTCTGCTTTCTTGCTTTTGAAAGCGGCCTCGATACTTTCTAAAAGTTTATAAAACTCTTTGAGATTATTTTCTAACTGAGAGACGTAGTTAGAGGCGATCTCAAGGTAGACCCTGTAGTAGTTGAGCAGGTGCGGCGAAGTCAGGTAGCACCACACCCCCTTGAGGGAGCGGGCCGGCATCATGAGCAGCCTAGCGTCCAGCACGGAGACCGCGGATGAGTACTCGGAGACCTCGGGGCTCGCCGGCTCCGGCCCGAAAGCCGCTCTCACGAACGTCTCCTGAGCCACCCGCTCCTCCTCGCTCGGGGCGTTCCTCGCCTTGAGCGAGAAGTTCGACCTCAAAACCCCCTTCAAGCTTGAGGACCAGATCACTGGGAAGCCGAACTCGTCGCGCTGGACAGGGAGGTCCACGGGGCCGCCGGCAACAGCCCTCCCCGCGCCGGGGTGCAGCGGGGTGAGCGCGTAAACGAACAGCAGCGTGGCGGCGCTCACACTTCATCAGGGGTAAACCATATAATATAGATTTCGCCGCGATTAAGGCGTGGGAGCGGGGGGAGTTGAAGATAGCTTGATGAAGTTTTTCCGCGCGAAGACTTGGGCCCTCCTCCACGACCCGCCGCACAAGATGTGGGCCCTCTACGGCACCCTGAAGCTCACCGCCGGAGGGCACCGCGAGGACGCTGTCAAGGTGTGGGAGGAGCTGGGCCTCAGGGAGGCGCTCGGCGACCCCGCGGACAGCGAGGAGATCGTCCACGCTGCCGACGACATGGCGTCAACTTCGGACCGGTGGATCACGAACTTCGCGTTTGCTAACGTGTTGAGAGTTTTCGAGTACAACAAGCTTCACAATATATTCGATCCCAAGCACCAGATCGACATCCGCCCGCTGAGAAGAGGCGAGCTCGAGGACTTCCTCAGAGACCTCGCTGGGGAGCTGAAGCCCTTCGCCAGCGACCCGCGCCGGGTCTACCACGCCCTCTACGCGCTCTATGAGGTCGAGTGGGCCGCGCGCAAGCTGCCGCCCAGCTTGGCCGACACGAGAGCCCCCACCCACACGCTCTTCGACCACGTTTACGCAACCGCGCTGACGCTGAACCTGCTGTGGCCGGACGGTAAAGTGGGGGGCTACGCGGTCATGGTGGACATCCCGGGCATCCAGCAGGTGGTCGGGGCGGCCAGGAAGGCTGGCGACTTCTGGGGGGGGAGCTGGATGATCTCAACCGTCACCTGGCTGACCCTCTGGCCGTTCGTGTGGGAGTTCGGCGCGGACGTGCTCCTCAAGCCGTCGCCCCGCTACAACCCGTACTACCACGCGACGCTCTGGGCCCAGCTGGGGGGCGACCACCGGCTCTGGAGCCGCTTCGGGGAGCTGTACTCGAGCCTCCTCCCTCGACCGGTTAGGGGGATGTTCGAACCCCAGCACGCTGTGAGGCAGCCAGTGATACCCGGCACGGCGTGCCTGGTGCTGCCCAAGGTGCGCCCCGACGGGCGGGAGCTCGGGAGGCAGCAGCTCGAGAGGGAGGTGAAGGAGAGGTTCGAGAAGGCGTGCGAGCTTCTACTCGCGCTGGCGTCGGGGGACCAGGTGAGCGAGGAGCCCTACGCGGCCTTCTTCAAGCTGCTGAGCGAGAAAGAGGGGGCGCAGAAGCCGAGCGCTCGCGCGGTCGTGAAACTGTTCAAGATCATCAAGGACGCGGAGCCCAGAGCTTTCGAGGGGCTGCTGAGAGCCCGCATCGTAGTGCTCGAGGTGGGCCAGCTGTACGGGGAGTGGCTTAAGGTGGTTAAAGGCGAGGCGGGCGAGACGGCAAGCGACCTCCTGAAGGACTTAGCGAGGGCGAGGGGCGAGCTCGCGGAGATGCTGAAGGCCGGCGAGGAGAAAAAGGAGATGATTGCCGAGAGGCTGGCGTTGTGGGCGCTCTTCGCGCTGCTCTACTCGGAGCTGAGCTTGAGGGCTGAGAGGGTGCTTGTCGCGCCGAAAGCCTGGTTCGTCCTAAAGGATCGCACCTTAGAGCCGGTTGCCGAGTTTGAGAGGTTTTACGACAGCGGCGGGGGCGTCGGCTACATCACGTGCACCACGTGCGGTAGCGAACCGGCGATTCTGAGGTTGTCGAAGAAGGTTGTGGAGCCCGGCACCCTCGACTACAGCGAGAGGGCTCGGAAGCTGCTCAAGGAGCCGCCGTTCCAGCTCACCGATGAGGAGATCGACGAGCTGAAGATCGGGGTGAAGCCCGGCGAGGCTCTGGGCCCGCTGTGCTTGACCAAGCGGGCGCTCTACGCCTCCCTGAAGAACAGGCTGGAGCTCGGGTTCGAGAGCACGGAGGACGTAGCGTTCAGCCTCGTTGCGCCCGAGCTCGGCGGCCTGGCAGCGCGCTTGGCGGAGCTCGGGGGAGAGGGCGTGGCGGTGAAGAGATTCCTCGAAAGCGAAGTGAAGAGCTTCGACGAAACGCTGGATCAGAGCGCGGAGAAAGCCAGGGCGATCTACGAGCGCGCGTTCAGGGAGCTGATGGAGAGGAGCCCCGAGGCGAGAGACGCGGTTAGGCGCGCCGCCAAGACCCTATCGAGCAAGCTGTCCCGGATCTACCAGGTAGAGGGCTTCGAGGTTCCCGAAGACTTCGCGACTTCTTTCAGGAGCTACTACTGCATCCTCAGGGCCGACGCGGACAACGTGAGAAGGCTCGCCCAGGGCGAGATCCCGGTCGACAGCTACCTCGAGCTGCTCGACCAGCTGAGGGCGGAAGCTGAGAGGAGGGGGGAGGTGAGCGTGGCCGAAGCGTTCGGAAAAGCGGGGGAGATCGTCGGAACCCTCCTCAAAGCGCTCAAGGGAGCCGTCCCGAGCCCGACCTACTCGCTGGCGCTCTCCACCGCCCTGATGGTGACCGCGCTGAAGGGCACGGCGCTCGTCGAGGGCGAGCTCGGGGGGATTCCGGTCTTCAGCGGGGGCGACGACGACCTCGCGCTCCTGCCGGCCGAGGCTGGCTTAGCCGCTGTAGATAGGCTGCGCGCGCTCTATCACGGAGAGGGGGGCTTCCACCGGGTCGGCGACTGCGCGGTGCCGGCGCCGGTGGTGTACGGGAAGAGCTTCTCCCTCCGCTTCGCCAGCATCCTCGACCTCATGGCGGACGAGGTAGCCGAGTGCGCACGGCTTCTCGAAGAGGTCGCGAAGGAGGCGAAGTGGGCGCGCGGGGGCGGGACACTCGAGAAAGACGCGCTCGTGCTCTCGGAGTCGAGGGGCGGCGGCGTCGCGCTGCTGCCGCTGGGCGGGGGGCGCGAGAGCCTGAAGGCCCTCGAAGCAATGTGGATCGCCCGCCTCTGCGGTTTCCTCTCCGCGAACCTCCCCGAGGACTACGAGCGGGTGAGGGACGCGGTTGAGGCCGCGGCTAAAGCTGGGAAGGAGGAGCTGGCCGCCGAGCTCTTCCGCCGCGCGCTGGAGAGGAACGTGCGCCCCGACAAGCTCAAAGAGAGGACGGTCGAGCTGCTCCTAGAGCTCGCGCGCGAGCTGGAGCGGTCGGGGGCGGTGGAGGCTCCAGAACCGTACGGGAAGCCCGGAGATAGGAGCGCGCTCACCGTTTTATCCCGGCTTGTTGAGGCTTACCGCGTCGCGAGGGGGTACCCGTGAAGGCGGTCAGGTTCGAGCTCGTCGAGGCGCTGAGGTTCGCAGCCGGCCACACGGGGGGCATCGAGGTCTACTCGAAGGAGCACGCCTATGCCCTCCCGCTGCCCTCCACGGTGCTCGGGGCTCTGGGCGCCGCGCTGGGCGTCCAGCTGGGCGGGGGCGTCTGCGGGAAACCCCTCGCGGACCTCGAAGCCTTAGCCGAAAAGCTGGGCGGCGGAACCGTAGACCTCTTCGCCGAGAGCTGCGAGAGACCCCTCCTCTGGGGGCCCCTGCTCGAGGCGGGAGGCCGCTACTACTTCGCCAGGAGAAACGAGCTTGTGGAAGCGGATAGGCTGACGCAATACGTGCGGGGGGCGCTGGAGCGCAAGGGGTTCGGCGAGGTCGCTCACCGCCTCAGGCCGAGCACGCGCTTCGGCCTCAAGCTGAGCGAGAGGCGGGTGGCGGAGCCCGGGTACGCGTACAAAGCCGCCTTCTACGGCTATGACCTCAAGCCCTACCCAGCGTCGCTCGTTTACGCCGCCAACATAGCCGCCGAGCGCGCGGAGAAGCTAGTGAGGCTCGGTGGAGAAGGCAGGGTGGCGGGTCTCGCGATCTCGGATCCGCCCGAGAAGCTGGTGGAGCTATTTTCTAAGGAGGGCGAGTACGCGGTCGCCCTATCGCCCGTGCTCTTCTACGCTGAAGGCGAGGTCGCGCCCGGCTCGACGCTCGGCCTCCGGGAGGTGGAGGAGGTCGTGGGCGTACCGACCTCGAGGAGCGTCAAGCCGAAGGTTGAAAACGTGGGGCTCGGCTTCAGCGAGGTTTGCAAACAGCGCAGACCCCTACTGCAGGCGCTACCCCCCGGCACGGTGCTCAAGCCGAAAAGCGCCGCCGCCAAAGCCGTGGGCCTGCTCAGCTGCTTAGGCTACGGCTCGCTGCTGAGAATAAAGGTTCAAGTTTGAAGAAGTAATGTACCCAGATCAGATATAGTAACTATTTCGATAGGAATTTCAACTACTGCGTGTACTATTACTACTGTGCCGCCTTCCTCCGCGGCATACTGACTGCACAGATCGCTCTTTCTACTATCTCTTGATTGCTTCTAGGTGGATACACGATTTAACCATAGACTTATTAGAGCTTAACTTTCTACTATCTCTTGATTGCTGCTCGATATTGCACTTCGCCGGCAGGGTCGCAGGCGGGCGGAATCTCTTGATTGCTGCTCGAGCAGGATCTCGAGCGCGCCCTCCCCCTGCTTGATCGCTCTTTCTACTATCTCTTGATTGCTGCCGGTTCCCTTAGCCTGCCTCTTCATCGTCTCCATGATGCTGCGGCTTTCTACTATCTCTTGATTGCTGCGTGGGCAGGGTTAGAACCAAGCAGGAGAGACGGCAGGCTTTCTTCCTTTCTACTATCTCTTGATTGCTGCAGCTCGAAGCGGAGAGGGTGGCGGAGCAGAAGCTGAAGCACTCTTTCTACTATCTCTTGATTGCTGCGCGCAGCCGGAGCGCGCGCCCGCCCTCCCCGCACTCGTGCTTTCTACTATCTCTTGATTGCTGCTCGCAAGGGGTCTCTCCGTGACGCCCATGCCCTACGTTGACTTTCTACTATCTCTTGATTGCTGCTGAAGCGCGCGCCCCAGCCCTCCCCGCCGCCCGCGGGAGCTTTCTACTATCTCTTGATTGCTGCACCCGTTCGCTGAGGAGCTCGTCGCCCTTCTCCTCGGGGACTTTCTACTATCTCTTGATTGCTGCTGCACTCGTTCTTTGCATTAGTGCACGAGGCATCCAGCGACTGTGAACTTTCTACTATCTCTTGATTGCTGCTTGGAGCCCGCTCAGGTCTACGTACCCTTCCACCATCCAGTCGTCCCTTTCTACTATCTCTTGATTGCTGCATGGCGGTGAAGCAGAAATGGCGGAGAAAATGCAAATCCAAACGCTTTCTACTATCTCTTGATTGCTGCCACAAGCAGCTACGAGATCCGCTGCGCCGCAGGTAACAACGCTGACTTTCTACTATCTCTTGATTGCTGCCCGCCTCAGCTCCTCCACCTTCGCCAGCCGGAACGCGCCCTTTCTACTATCTCTTGATTGCTGCCCTCAGCTTGAGGAAGGCTTCCGCGACCTCGCGCGGGGTCTTTCTACTATCTCTTGATTGCTGCGCTTCCTCGTGCCGGCGAGCTTCGTCGCGCCGGACGCGTCTTTCTACTATCTCTTGATTGCTGCAGAAGAGGGTTGAAGTTTGATCCGGCGCTCCTCTCGGCGCTTTCTACTATCTCTTGATTGCTGCGCTGCCGAGCCGAGCGCTGAGAGCCGCGGCGGGACGGGGAACTTTCTACTATCTCTTGATTGCTGCTTCCCGCTCGGCGACCCTGAAAACCTGTTACGCTACATTCACTTTCTACTATCTCTTGATTGCTGCAGATAGTAGAAAGCTTCTTCGCGTCACCAATCCCACTGTTCGCCTTGAGAGCTTTCTACTATCTCTTGATTGCTGCGCGCGAAGCGGCGCGCGAGGGTGAGACAGGTTGACTGGTTCACTTTCTACTATCTCTTGATTGCTGCCAAGGAGTTTTTGACCCGTAAAGCCTTGGAAGTCGAGATTCAAGTCTTTCTACTATCTCTTGATTGCTGCGGGCTCCGCCAGAACCTCCCACGCCGCCCTCACTACTTTCTACTATCTCTTGATTGCTGCGGACATCGCCGCGAGGATGCCGAACCTACCGCTCCCAGGCTTTCTACTATCTCTTGATTGCTGCTCATGGTTTTTAGGTAAGTTAACTGGTTGTTTCGGAAACCGTCTTTCTACTATCTCTTGATTGCTGCATTCGGCTACTATCTTCACGAGCGCCTTCTCGGCGAGCCCCGCTACTTTCTACTATCTCTTGATTGCTGCTATATCCGCAAGTGGATTGAGATAATCAAAGAGTTGCGCAGCTTTCTACTATCTCTTGATTGCTGCAGAGCTGCACGGGCTTGTCGCCGTGCTCGGGGCGGTAGCGGCGAACTTTCTACTATCTCTTGATTGCTGCGGGATAAGGGGCTGGATTACGAGAACGCGTACAGTAAAATACTCTTTCTACTATCTCTTGATTGCTGCCCGGTGATGGGGGATGGTTCATGCGGAATAACAAAGGCGACCTTTCTACTATCTCTTGATTGCTGCTTTGCGCTAGGTCGGGCGTGAGGCCGATTACAGCGCCCCTTTCTACTATCTCTTGATTGCTGCGAGGAAACCGCCGCACATATGGCGCGTGCCTCGGTGCATTTCTTTCTACTATCTCTTGATTGCTGCGTCCTGTTGGCTCAGGCCGCGAAGGCCTGCAAAGGTCTGCCCTTTCTACTATCTCTTGATTGCTGCTAAACCCAGACAGCTTGCTCCGGAGCTTGTTCGAGAACTTTCTACTATCTCTTGATTGCTGCTCCCGAGTGACTGCCCACGCCTTTCCGAAACTCACGCATCTCTTTCTACTATCTCTTGATTGCTGCTGCACGTAGGGGCCGGGCTCGACCCCAACCGCCTCCGCCAGCCTTTCTACTATCTCTTGATTGCTGCGCGGTCGCGAAGCCGCAGCCGAGCGGGGAGGGCGCCGTGGCTTTCTACTATCTCTTGATTGCTGCTATAAACCCCCGCTTCATAACCCCCTTGAAAAGCCGTGCTTTCTACTATCTCTTGATTGCTGCTGCCGCTCGCCCTCTGGCCCGTGGCTGGATCCACTAGAATACTTTCTACTATCTCTTGATTGCTGCCAGCGGTCGAGCGTCTTGAGCCTCTCTCTGAACTCCGACTTTCTACTATCTCTTGATTGCTGCTATAAACATTTGGTTCTCGAGCTTTCTCGAGAGACCATGATACCCTTTCTACTATCTCTTGATTGCTGCCAATCGTTTAAAATAACCGAGAAGACCGGAAGTATTCTCTACTTTCTACTATCTCTTGATTGCTGCCCAGATGAGCGACGTGCAGATTACACTCAAAGCCATCACTTTCTACTATCTCTTGATTGCTGCTGCGTGCGCTCAACGACGCCATAGTGACAGAAGTGAGGATCTTTCTACTATCTCTTGATTGCTGCTAGGCAAGTGTTGCCACCACGACGAACCCAGCCTCCGCTTTCTACTATCTCTTGATTGCTGCCCCGTGCCCGTGGTCGGGTAGCCCGTCGATAGGGCTACACTTTCTACTATCTCTTGATTGCTGCCGGACATGGCCGTTCAACTACCTATGGAATTGGGGGTTTATACTTTCTACTATCTCTTGATTGCTGCGCGCCTGTACGTCGAGTCGGTCGCTCGGCTCTGCGAGGGGCTTTCTACTATCTCTTGATTGCTGCGCCGAAAGAGGCGCCGGCCATGGTGCCTAGCAGGTTAATCACTTTCTACTATCTCTTGATTGCTGCGCTGGATAAGCTGGTCGGCTGCCGCGACCTGCTTGCCCTCGCTTTCTACTATCTCTTGATTGCTGCTTCCTCCGCACCTACCGCTCGGGCGGCGACCACAAGTACCGCTTTCTACTATCTCTTGATTGCTGCCTTACAGGAGGAGCAGCGTGGTGAGGAGGCTCGTGGACGCGACTTTCTACTATCTCTTGATTGCTGCGGCGCGATCATAGTGAATGCGAACCCGCGGGGGTCGCGGCTTTCTACTATCTCTTGATTGCTGCCCAGTCCATACGCGTCGCCGAGGCCCTCGACACGATCACTTTCTACTATCTCTTGATTGCTGCCGCGCATACTAGAGCGTTGCTGAATCCAACCTCGAGCTTTAAACTTTCTACTATCTCTTGATTGCTGCCCCCCTCCCCAGCGGCTGGGGGCGGCTCTGGGCGGATAAGCTTTCTACTATCTCTTGATTGCTGCTCCAGTACCTCCTGCTCTCGCCTTTTTCGATCTGCTCGGCGAACTTCTTTCTACTATCTCTTGATTGCTGCGGGCGCCCCGCGCGGGGGAGCGTCCCTCCACCCTGCACTTTCTACTATCTCTTGATTGCTGCTCGTGGCGAAACGGCTACTAGAGGCGATGAACGCTGGGATGGTTCTTTCTACTATCTCTTGATTGCTGCTCCATGAACCTGACGGGGCTGGTTGGCTTCACGCTTCCGGCGTTCTTTCTACTATCTCTTGATTGCTGCCAGCCTCTCCTCCTCGCCAAGCCTGCCCCACTTCTTCCTTTCTACTATCTCTTGATTGCTGCTGCGCAGGTTCTGGCCGCACTACGACAAAATTCCATATCTTTCTACTATCTCTT
>Ga0315298_1008545_pt1 | contig 13023 bp, 13 predicted proteins | sample WHS_1_MG_FD_203077 | JGI IMG/M metagenome (GOLD analysis project Ga0315298, IMG submission 203077) | Extremophilic microbial mat communities from Washburn Hot Springs, YNP, Wyoming, USA - WHS_1_MG | ecosystem: Environmental > Aquatic > Thermal springs > Hot (42-90C) | place: USA: Wyoming...
ATGTTCAGTAAGAAAAAATTACATGCACATCTTATATGTAAAATATGTGGCAGCATAGATGAATACCATAATCCTGACATTATTAAATATATAAAAATTATTGATAATAAATATAATTTTGATGTGTATTATGGCGAGCTTAACTTTTATGGTATATGTAATAAGTGTAAATTAAATAATAAAGTAAATTAAATAAAGTTTTTATTGACAAGTATATTGTAAGGTGATACACTATATATTGATATAAGAAAATAATATATACTATATTTTGTGGATAATTGAATTATATAAATATGAGTGCTTAATTAATAATTAATTTAATTAAGTTAATGGGGAAGCATGTGAAATTCTTGCACGGTCCCGCCACTGTGATGGGGAGGTCTTTGCATATTTATTGCCACTGTCCTGAATTTAGCTGAAAGAGATTTTTATAAAGAATAAAAATAAAAAAATCAGCTAAGTGTAAGATGGGAAGGCGCAAAGATTTATGAACCTAAGTCAGGATACCCGCTCATATTTTATTTACTAACTCTACGGTCGATAGAGGAGGTGAAAGGTTAATTAGTAAATTGGCCTCTTACTTATCGTCTGTAAGAGGTTTATTATTTTGGGGTTTAGAGGAATTAAATATTTTTTTGGAGGTATTGCAAATGAATGTTATAAAAAGAGATGGCAGGCAAGTTGAGTTTGACATGAATAAAATTACAAATGCTATTTATAAGGCTTTTAAGGCAGTAGGAGATGACAGTTTTGATGATGTTTTGAAAATCTCCAAAGAGATAACACAAAACATAAGTCTGAATTTTGCAGACGCTATTCCAACTGTGGAACAAATACAGGATATTGTCGAGCAATATCTTATAAGAGAAGGTTATGGTAAAGCCGCAAAAGCTTATATTCTTTATAGGAAACAACATCAGGATATTAGAAATTTCAAAAATATGTTTATGGATATAGAAAAAATGGTTGATGAATATATTGGCAAACTTGATTGGAGAGTTAATGAAAATAGCAATATGAGTTATTCTCTGCAAGGTTTGAACAACCACATTTCAAGTTCAATTACAGCACAGTACTGGCTAAACAAAATATATCCTGAAGAAGTTAGAAATGCCCATATCAATGGTGATTTTCATATTCATGATTTAGGACTTTTGTCAGTTTACTGTTGTGGATGGGATTTAAAAGATTTACTAATAAATGGTTTTACTGGTGTTGAAGGCAAGGTACAGAGTAAGCCACCAAAACACTTCAGGTCTGCCTTGGGTCAAATTGTTAACTTTTTTTATACTCTTCAGGGAGAAGCAGCTGGAGCTCAGGCTTTTTCAGATTTTGATACATATTTAGCACCATTTATATATTATGATAAACTTTCATTTAAAGAGGTAAAACAAGCTCTACAAGAATTTATATTTAATATAAATGTACCTACAAGAGTTGGATTTCAAACACCTTTTACAAACATAACAATGGATTTAGTAGTACCTGATATAATGGCAAACGAAGCTGTAATTATTGGCGGTAAATTAATGGACAAAACTTATAAAGAGTTTCAAAAAGAAATGGATATGCTAAATTTAGCTTTTGCAGAAGTCATGATGGAAGGTGATGCAAGTGGAAGAATTTTTACTTTTCCAATACCTACATATAATATAACAAAGAATTTTAATTGGGAAAGCCAGGTTATTGATAAGATAATAGAAATGACAGCAAAATATGGTCTTCCTTATTTTAGTAATTTTGTGAATAGTGATTTAAACCCTGAAGATGCGAGGTCTATGTGTTGTAGATTAAGACTTGACAACAGGGAATTGAGAAAACGTGGGGGTGGCCTTTTTGGTGCTAATCCGCTTACAGGTTCAATTGGTGTTGTGACTATAAACATGCCTAGAATTGGATATCTGGCTAAAACTAAAAAAGAATTTTTTACTAAGCTGGAAAGATTAATGGATATTTCTAAAACCAGTTTGGAGATAAAGAGGGAAATCCTTGAGAAGATGACTGAAGAAGGATTATATCCTTATGCAAAGTTTTATTTGCGAGATATTAAAAAAAGATTTGGGTATTATTGGCAGAATCATTTTAATACAATAGGCTTAATTGGAATGAATGAAGCATTGCAAAATTTTATGGGTGTTGATATAGCAAGTGATGAAGGCAGAAACTTTGCACTGGAAGTATTGGACTTTATGAGAAATAAAATGGAAGAATATCAACTGGAATCTAATTTAATGTATAATTTAGAAGCATCTCCTGCAGAAGGAGCATCCTATAGACTTGCCAAAAAGGATAAGGAACTATATCCAGATATTATAACTGCTGGTGATAGTATTCCATATTATACAAACTCTACACAGCTTCCTGTTGATTTTACTGAAGATATTTTTACAGCACTGAATTTACAAGAGGATTTGCAGATTAAATATACTGGTGGTACTGTGCTGCATGGTTTTATAGGGGAAAGTATCAGTGATATAAATACTTGTAAAACTCTTGTAAAAAAAATAGCTCATAATTATAAAATACCATATTACACTATTACTCCAACATTTTCTATTTGCGAAGACCATGGTTATATTTCTGGAGAACATTTTGAATGCCCCTATTGTGGCAAAGAATGTGAAGTTTATAGTAGAGTTGTAGGTTATTACAGACCTGTGCAAAACTGGAATGAAGGTAAGAAAAAAGAGTTTAAGCAAAGAAAGGAATATGCAATATGATATATGATTTTATGCCTGTATCATTTGTGGATTTTCCAGGTAAAATTGCCTCAACTGTTTTTATCAGTGGCTGTAATTTCAAATGTCCCTACTGCCATAATAGTTATTTAATTCCTGTGCAAAAGGGAATTAAAAATGAAAATGATTTTTTTGAGTATATAAAAAGTAGATCTAATCTTATCGAAGGAGTATGTATAACTGGTGGAGAGCCAACTTTGTGGAAAGGTTTAAAGGATTTTATAAAGAATATAAAGGATTTAAATTTTAACATTAAGTTAGATACAAATGGATCAAAACCAGATGTTTTAGAAAACTTATTAAATGAAAATTTACTTGATTATATAGCTATGGATATAAAGGCACCAATAGATAAATATGAAATATTTTTAAAAAACAAAAAAGAAATAAACAATGTTCAAAAAAGTGTAGAAATAATTAAAAACTCCAATATAGATTATGAATTTAGAACTACTGTAAATGATAAGCTTCTTAATTTGGAAGATTTTAAGGCTTTAGCTGATTGGATTTCTCCTGTCAAAAGGTATGTTTTACAAAGATACAAATATGTTGAAGGAGTTTTAGACAGAGAAAAATGTGGTACAGATAATTGCAGTATTGAGTTTTTACTAAAAATAAAAGATAATATATCTAATAACTTTAAAGAAGTTATAATAAGAGAGTAATTATTCAGCACAGGAAATTTTCCTGTGTTTTTTATTTTTTATTAATATTAAATTTAGGATATGACATAGAAAAATTATCATAAGTAATTAATTTTTGTCTATATGAATAAAAAAAGAATATAGGAAATAAATCTAGAAATTGAGATAATTTATGTGGACTAATAAATAGATTTAAAATATATAATATAAAATATGTTATTTTAATTACATGAAAAAGAATTTTTATAATAGACATAAATCAAAAACCATTTTATAATATAATTAAGAATATAAATGCGTTTATATTGGGGAAGAAGGCGAGGATAATGTTTGAAGGGATGCAGCTTTCACTTAACTATCAAATAATTTTGCTATTAGTAGTAGGAGTTTTTTATCTGTTTATACAAAATATAGAGAAAGAAAAATATATTGTGATTTGGGGTGCATGCTGGGGGTTAGATTTACTGCGGTATGTTTTAGAATATATGATTGAATATAAAATTATAAAAAATGTTACTTTACCTCAGTTGATAATTTTTATTTTACTTACAATAAGCAGCATAATGTTTACTTATGGATTTTATTTATTCTTTAAAAAGAAGATTTCTAATAAAAACATGCTGCTTTTTTCACTGTTAATTATATGGTATTTATTAGGCAAGTTATTAGGATATAGAAATTATATTGATACTTTTCCAATGTATTTTTATCTCGGATTTATAAGCATAATTACTGGAATATTAATATTAAAAGAAGTTACATTTTCTAAAGTGATATCAAGATTCATTATAGGAATATTATTAATTATTTTAGGTACAAGAGAACTAACTTATCCTATAGTTAAACATTTTGATCTAACAATGTATATTATAGATTTTGATCTTTTATATTCTTTAAAACTTATCATTATAATAGTTTTACTTTTACAGTTTTATGAAGAAGCAAGAAGTAAATTATTAATTAGTGATGAGAAGCAAAAGGAATTTATTAAATCTTTGCATGAAGAAAAGGAATGGCTAAAAGTCACACTTAGGAGTATAGGAGATGCAGTTATAGCAACAGATAAAGCTGGTAATATAAAATTTATAAATCCGACTGCTGAAAGACTTATGGGTTATAAAGAAAAAGAGGTTTTAGGAGAAAAAATCGAGAAAGTTTTTAACATTATAAATGAGGACACGAAGGAAAAAGCGGAAATACCAATAGAAAAAGTTTTAAAAACAGGTGAAATACAAGGACTTGCTAATCATACTTCCTTAATTACTAAAGATGGTAATGAAATTGCTATTGCAGATTCTGCCTCTCCAATAAAGGATATTGACAATAAAATAATTGGAACAGTTATGGTTTTTAGAGATGTCAGTGATAAAAGGCAATATGAAAAATTATTAAAACATTATGAGTTTATTGTTAATTCGTCAAATGAAGGAATAGGGAGTTTTAGTATAGATGGAATAATACAGACCTGGAATTCTGGATGTGAAAGAATATATGGATATAAGGCAGAAGAAATAATAGGAAAAAGCATATATGATACTGTAATTCCTGATTTTGAAAAAGAAAAAATTAAAGAAATTTTAGAAAAGCTTTTGAAAGGCCAAAATGTAAAAAGTTATGAAGGGATAAGAAGAAAAAAAGATGGAAGCTTTTTTAATGTACTTGTTTCAATTGCTGTGTTAAAAGACAGCAATGGAAAATTTTTAGGTATTTCCTTTGTTTCCCATGATATAACAGAAAGAACGCGAGCAGAACAGATTTTAATAAGATACAAATTACTTTTTGATAACATAAATGATATAATTTTATTTGCAGAATTTGAAGATGGTAAAATTATTGAAGCTAATAAGGCGGCTTTAAACGCATATGGTTATAGTTTAGATGAACTTTTGAATATGAATATTTTTGAACTATGTGATTGTAAAAGGGACTTTTTAGAACATAGAATTTTTGAAACAGCTGATTCTACTGGATTAATTGAAATGAAACATTTACGTAAAGATAAGTCATCTTTCTATGTTGAAGTAAATGCTGTAAATGTGGAATTTCAAAATCAGAGGTATATTTTAGCAGTTATAAGAGATATAACAGAAAGAAAGATTGCACAAGAAAGAATAGAACATTTAGGAACACATGATATACTTACAGGATTATACAATAGAAACTTTTTTGAAGAATATATGCTTCTTATTGAAGATAAGGGAATTGTGCCAACTGGCATAATAATGTGCGATGTTGATGGACTTAAAATTGTAAATGATACAATGGGACACAAAGCTGGAGACGAATTATTAAAAGCAGCTGCAGATATACTTACATATTCTTTGAGAAGTAAGGATATTATTGCAAGAATAGGTGGAGATGAATTTGCAGTTATATTACCTGATACAGATTTAAATTTAGTTTCAAGTATTGCAGAGAGAATAAAAAAAGCAGTTTATGATAGTAAATTTAAATATGAAAATTTTAATATTGCATTAAGTTTTTCTGTGGGTTATGCAGTAAAGACGAATAATTATATTACTTTGGAAGAAGTATTAAAAAAAGCAGATGAAAATATGTATAAAGAAAAACTTTTTAATAAGTCTAATACATACAGAAAAGTCCTAAATTCTATATTAAAGATTTTTGAATATAAGCAGCCATTTTTAAAAGTTCATGGGCAAAAAGTAACTAAATTAATTTTTGATGTTGCAGAATGTTTAAATATATCAAAAAGCAGATTGAAAAATTTAGAGCTTTTAGCTGAGTTTCATGATATAGGTATGATAGGAATTCCACATGATATTATTACAAAAAATGAAGATTTATCAGAAAATGAAAAAGATGAACTAAAAAGACATACAGAGATTGGTTATAGATTAGCATTGTCATCTCAAGATTTAGCACATATTGCAGATATGATTTTGATGCATCATGAGTGGTGGAATGGTGGAGGATATCCCCTTGGGGTAAAAGGTGAGGATATACCTTTTGAATCTAGATTATTGTCCTTAGCAGATGCATATATTACAATGACTGAAGAAAATAATTTATCAAAAGAAGAAGCTTTTGATGAAATAAAAAAATTATCAGGTGTTAAATTTGATCCAATTTTAACAGAAAAGTTTTTAGAATGCCTCATGAAGACTTGATATTTTATTTATTAAAATATAAAATATATATTAATTGTCGACTATAAAAAAATAGGATGTGATAATAATGCCACGACCTCCAAAATGTAGATGGGTTCAAGGTGAACCAGATATAACTTACTTCAAGCCAATGGGGGTACCAATGCATTTATTAGAAGAAGTTATATTAACAGTAGAGGAATTTGAAGCTATAAGGTTAAAAGATTTAGAAGGTTTAGAACAGGAAGATTGTGCTGACAGAATGAAAGTATCAAGACCTACATTTTTTAGAATAATAATGTCTGCTAGAGAAAAGATTGCAGATGCTCTGGTCAATGGTAAGGCAATAAAAGTAGAAGGCGGTAATTATAAAATATATGAAGGTGGCCAAAATGGTCATCATGGAAGGCACAGGCATGGATTTTAAGGTAACAAAGATTAAAATTTTATTAGATTTTCATATATTTTTACAAAACCTTTCATATATATAGTATAATAAATTTTGGACTATATATGTGAAAGGATGAATTTAATGATACTTGTAAAAAATCTTTTAGATATTGTAATTCATTTAGATAAATATTTGGGAAATATAATACAATTATATGGGCTATGGACATACTTGATTTTATTTGCAATTATTTTTTTTGAGACAGGAGTTGTTATAACACCTTTTTTGCCGGGAGATTCGTTGATATTTGCTGCTGGTGCATTTGCTGCAATAGGGAAATTAAATATAATATATATATTTATATTACTGGCATTTGCTGCAATTTTAGGTGATACAATAAATTACCATATAGGAAAGTTTGTTGGAATAAAAATTTATGAGAGTAATATTAGATTTATAAAAAAAGAATATTTAATTGAGACAAGAGACTTTTATGATAAATATGGTTCAATTGCTATTGTGTTAGGAAGATTTATTCCGATAATAAGGACTTTCGTTCCTTTTGTAGCAGGTATAGGAAAAATGAATTATTTTAAGTTTTTATTTTATAATTCAATTGGTGGGATATGTTGGGTTGCACTTTTTGCTTTTGGTGGTTTTTATTTTGGTAATTTACAGATTGTTAAAAACCATTTTGGATTTGTAACAATAGGTATTATACTTATATCTGTTATACCAGCTATAATTAGTATATTTAAAAAGAAATGAAGCATTCTAAGAGGCTTCATTTCTTTTTTGAAGGTAGCCATATTGTAAATATACTTCCCTTTCCTATTTTACTTGTAACATCAATTTTTCCACCATGTACAGTAGCAATCCAATTACTAATGGATAAACCTAATCCAGTTCCTCCATCTTTTCTTGATCTTGATTTATCTGAACGATAAAATCTCTCAAATATATGTGATATATCTTCTTGTGAAATTCCAATACCAGTGTCTTCAATAGATGTTTTTATATAATCTTTTTTATTTTCAACATAGACTTTTATTTTTCCACCGGGGAGTGTATATTTTATTGCATTGTCAATTATGTTGTACAAAAGCTGGGTTATTCGAGTTTGATCGCCTAAGATATATGATGGTTCGTTTTTTATTAATTTTAAATCTATATTATTATTAGAAGCGATGGGTTGTAGCTCTAAAACAACACCTTCAACTATTTCGCTATAGTTTAGATTTTCCATTGTTAAATTTTCAGAGTTTGAATCACTTCTTGCAAGGAATAGTAAATTGCTTATAAGTTTGCCCATATGTTTTGCTTCATCAAGTATAACTGTAAGTGCTTTTATATATTCTTCATCAGATCTTTTTGTATTAAGTGCAGATTCTGCTTGACTTTGTATTACAGCGACAGGAGTTCTAAGTTCATGGGAAGCATCATGGGTGAATTGTTTCTGCCTTTTAAATGAATTTTCCAATCTTTCAATCATAATATCAAATGTTTGAGCCAATCGCCCTATCTCATCATTTGTGTATGTAAGATTCAACCTTTTTGAAAGATCTCCAACACTTATTTCACGTGCTATATTTATCATATGACTTATTGGCTTTAATGCACGATTAGAGATTAATAAACCACCAATGATAGCAACAAAAATTACTATGGGTATTAAAAATAATATAATAGAAGACAGATTTTTCATAGATGTTTCCATTAGATTTAAAGGCTGAGATAAAACTATTATAGCCAGGATTTTATTATCAGAATATATGGGAGAAGAATATATCCGAAAATGGTCATCTCCTGATGAAATTGTTTTAAATGTACCTATAAAATTAGTACTGTTTTTTGTATATTTGTTTAAAACATCATTTGGAATATTTGTTTCTAATGGCTTTAAATCTGGATATGAAAGAAGTGCACCATAAAAATTTGTATTAATATAAAATGGCTCATCAGTAATTTTTACTTTTCCATTTTCTATATCAATAGAAGAAATTATTTGCTGAGATTGTGTTTTGAGTAGAGAATCTTCATTATTAATTATCATTTTTTCCAGGCTTACGTAAATAGTTATACTAAAAGCAGTGATTACAATCAAGAGAAGCATAACATACCATAATGTTAATTTTAATTTTAGAGGGAAATATATTCTTCTCATTTTATTTTACCTCCTTTAAACAGTAACCACTGCCTCTTATCGTATGTATAAGTTTATTGTCAGACTCATCATCTATTTTTTTACGTAAATATCTTATATAAACATCAATTATATTTGAAAAGCCTTCAAAATCATAATCCCAAATATGGTCAGCGATTTGAGTTCTTGTTAATACTCTTCCGGCATTTCTCATCATATATTCTAATAAAGAGTATTCTTTGGTCGTTAATATGATTTCTTTATTTCCCCTCTTTACTTGACGTGTAACTGTATCTATTTCAAGATCTGCAATTTTTAAAATAGTACTTTTAACTGAAGAATCTCTTCTTAAAAGCGCTCTTATTCTTGCCATAAATTCAGATAATTCAAAAGGCTTTGTCATGTAGTCATCTGCACCTGTATCTAATCCTTTTACTTTATCTTCTGTAGTGTCTTTTGCTGTAAGCATTAAAACAGGTGTGGATATGCCTTCATTTCTAATAGTATTTAAAATATTAATTCCATCCATGCCGGGTAGCATTATATCTAAAACTATAACATCATAGACATTCATTCTTGCAAACTCTAATCCTTCAGTTCCGTCTTGTGCAATATCAACACTATAGCCTTCTTCTTTTAATGATTTATATAAGACATCAGTCAGATGCTGTTCATCATCTACAATTAATATACGCATAATATCAACTCCTTTATAGCTATTAATATAATTGTAACAAAAGTTTATTAAATATTCATTAAAATATAAATTAGTAATCGTTGACAAAAAATTCTGATTTAATACAATAGTATTAAAGAAATCTTATATTTTGACAAATTTATTAAAAAAGGGGGAATATTTGTGAAGCTAAAACTTAAGTATTTGGTTTCAAATAGAGTAAATAAATATTTAACTGATATAATTGTAGCTATAATTTTAGCTAGTATGATTATATTTATATTTTATACTTCTAAAGAAATGGATACAATATATTATTATGCATATACTAGACTTTTATATATCCCTGTAATTATAGCAGCATTAAAATTTAATTTAAAAGTAAGTATTATAATTACTACAATTGTCAGTGGACTAGAATTTTTGAATATTTATTTTATGGTTAATACACAAGCTAAGTTTATAACTTTCGCAATTTCGATACCAGTTTATTATTTTATAGCATTTTCAATAAATTATTTTAAAATTGAAGTAAAAAGGTTGAAAATTTCTTTAGACGAAATACATAATAATTTAAAAGAAATGGAAGATTCTTTAATTACTGCTTTAGAAGCAAAAGATATATATACGCAAGGTCATTCTAAAAGAGTTTATAAACTCGTTTCAAATATTGTTGACAAAATGGGACTTAATGAAAATGAAGCTGAGAAAATAAAAACCGCAGCTAAACTTCATGATATCGGTAAAATTGGTATAAATGATGATATTTTAAATAAGCCTACTAAGCTTACAGAAGAGGAATTTGCTGTAATAATGGATCATCCAGTTATGGGGTATGAGATTATCAAAAAAATTAAGGCTATGGGAGATATCGCAAAAATAATAAGACATCATCATGAAAGATATGATGGTAATGGTTATCCTGATGGGTTAAAAGGAGAAAATATTCCACTGGGTTCAAGAATCATTGCAATAGCTGATAGTTTTGATGCTATGACATCCAAAAGAGCTTATAGAAATTCTTTTACTATGGCACAAGCTATAGAAGAACTGAGAAAAAATGCAGGTAAACAATTTGATCCTGCATTAGTTGAAGTATTTGCTTCTGTTATAGAAGATTTAGGTATTGATTTTTAAGATTAATAAATAATCATAAAAATATATTTAATCAAATTTTAATTTTTATTTAATCTTTATTTAAGAATATATATTTATAATATACATCGAGGTGATGACATTGAATTTAGAACTTTTTCAATTAATAAATGGAATTTCTGGACATGTTGTGTATTTAGACAAATTAATGATTTTTATTGCTAAATATTCTCCCTTGTTATATGCTTTTTTGTTAATAACACAATGGCTTTTTAGAGGTGATGATGGGAAAAGAGCTTCGATAAATGCCGTTTTTGCAGGGATACTTGCACTAGGTTTTAATCTTTTGATTTCTACAATTTATTTTGAGCCAAGACCCTTTGTTAATCATAAAGACAATTTACTTATAAAACATCCGGCAGATGCATCTTTTCCTAGTGACCATGCGTCAGGAGGTTCCGCATTTGCTTTTACAGAATTAATTTATGATAAAATTTTTGGTAAAATAATGATGATTTTAACTTTATTACTTTTATTTGCAAGAGTGTATGTGGGTGTACATTATCCTATAGATGTTTTGGGTGGATTTTTAATCGGATATATTAGTAGCAGAGTTATTAAAAAGTTTAATCAAGTTTTTAATCCTTTAGAAGTATTTATAATAAAAATCTGGCATAAGATATTTGTATTTTAAACACAGGCTTTCTGTGTTTTTTTGTATTTATTTCATATGATATAATATATTAAAGTAAATATTCTAGGAGGTTTATATATGAGGCCAGCAAACAAAGGAATAGATGAGGATTTATTTAATAAATTAATTGAAATAAATGAAAAGACACCATTTCATAAATTAATGGGTGTTTTTATTATAGAAATTGGAAAAGGATTTGCAATGACAGGTGTAAAAATAGAAGAAAAACATTTAAATCCACTTAATATTGCTCATGGGGGCGTATTATTTACTCTAATGGATATTACTATGGGTATGGCAGCAAGGACATTAGGTAAACAAGTAATAACTGTTGAAATGAATATAAACTATATAGCACCAGCAAATATTGGCGATGAGGTAAAAGCTACTGCTAAAATGCTCCATGTTGGAAATAAAACATCGGTAGCTGTTTGTGAAGCATATTCTCAAAATGGGAAACTTTTAGCCTCAGCCAGAGAAACTTTTTTTAATGCATAATTTTAACTTAAATTATGGTATAATTTAGGTATAATATTTTAGAGGAGAGAATAAAATGAATTTTGATAATTTTTTATATAATTCCAGACCCTTTCTAAATTACCTCTTTGATTTTTACAGTAATCTCGAGGATAAAAAGTTAGAAGATATAGTTAAAGAAGCAGGTAATACTGAAAATATCTCAATACTTGTAGTAGATATGTTAAATGGTTTTTGCAAAGAAGGACCTTTAGCAAGTCCAAGAGTAAAAAAACTGATAAATCCTATAAAAGAATTAATTTTGAAGTCTAAGTCATCAAATATAAATAATGTATATTTTTTAAATGATGCTCATATTGTTAATACAAAAGAATTTAACGAATTTTTACCTCATTGTATTAAAGATAATTATGAAAGTCAGATTGTTGATGAATTAAAAGAGATAGTTAGAGAAGACCCGATTATTTTCGAAAAAAACTCTTTAAATGGTTTTTTTGAAAAGGATTTTGACAATAGTAATAAACTTTTAGAAATGGTTTTGAGCAAGCTGAAAAGAGATAATGCAACGTTTATAATTGTTGGTGATTGTACTGATTTATGTGTTTACCAGACAGCTATGTCAATTAAATTGATCGCAAATGCAAGAAACATAGATGCAAATGTTATAATACCAGAAAACTGTGTTGATACATATGATATTTCAGTTACGGTGGCTGAAGGGGAAAAAATAATACCTCATGACGGAAATTTATTACACATTATGTTTTTATATCATATGAAATTGAATGGAATAAAAATATATAAAGAAATATTTTAAAAGCTATTTTATTATATAAAAATAAGAATTTTAATGATATAATATTAGGAGTAAAAATAATTTATGATTGGTGATGGGATAATGAGACCAAGAATTGGCCTTATCTTAGGTGGAGGAGCCGCAAGAGGATATGCTCATCTAGGAGTTTTAAAAAAACTCAAAGATGAAGGTATTACTATTGATTTTATAATTGGTGCAAGTATGGGTGCCTTAGTTGGTGCTGCATATTCTTCAAAAG
>Ga0315298_1008546_pt1 | contig 13022 bp, 8 predicted proteins | sample WHS_1_MG_FD_203077 | JGI IMG/M metagenome (GOLD analysis project Ga0315298, IMG submission 203077) | Extremophilic microbial mat communities from Washburn Hot Springs, YNP, Wyoming, USA - WHS_1_MG | ecosystem: Environmental > Aquatic > Thermal springs > Hot (42-90C) | place: USA: Wyoming...
TTGAGGACAGGAAATTTGCCGAACTTGCAATGAATCTTGGAGTAAAAGTGATTCACTGCAGTGAGAGGGACACCCAAATAACCAGCAAACCAAAAGAGGTGAATGAATTTGTTGGCACCTGGAGCATTGAGGGATTGAGGGAAGAAGGCACCGCTCCATCCGAGATGGGATGGGGGACCCACGAAAAGCAACTTCCGAGAAACGCCCACATTCCGCCCTACGGGCCAAAAAATCAAATATTTCTTGCCCAGATGGGAATAAATACATGGGTAAGATCATGGATACCCGAAGAAGAAATTGTTGGGATGGTCATCAGGCACGGAGAAGCATTCGGAATTTCAGACCGCCTGACTGTGTGGGATGGCGGAAAACCCATTTACAGGCCCACCGTCCATTATGCCTATGTGACCTGCCATGAAACCCTTGCCTCATTGCATGAACTCAGATGCAGGAATTATGAAATGCAACCAAAAATCAGGATTCTTAACGACAGCGAGATAACCCGGGGAGCAGATATTCTCGGGGCACTCTTGATGGGGCATGCCTATAATTCCTGGTGGACAGGCAGCATCCTTGATATTGAACAGTCCAGGCGCCTTGTTCCAGGGCAGAATGCCACAACAATACAGGTGGCAATCGGAGTTGTCTCCGCTATTATGTGGATGGTTGAAAATCCAAGAAAAGGGTTTTGCCTGCCGGATGATCTACCCCATGATTATATACTTGAAATAGCAAGACCATGGCTTGGGAAATTCGTTTCGCAGCCGTATGATTGGACGCCGCTGAAAAACAGGAAAATATTTTTTAAGGAAAACCCTGACAGCCAGCCCGATGAATCCGACCCATGGCAATTTAAGAATTTCCTTTTTGTGCCGTAAATCTATCAGGAGTTACCGATGGCATACACGATGACTGAAGAGACAAAGGGCCAGATTTTGCAGAAGATTGCAAAGGATAAGGGAACGCCGATTTTTGTCGTTGACCTTGGAAAGGTGAGAAACAACTATTTGAGGTTCAGAGAGAACCTGCCCGGGGTGCAGGTCTATTACGCCGTCAAGGCAAATTCAGATCCGCTGATTGTGAAGACGCTTTACGACTTAGGGGCAAGTTTTGATGTTGCCTCGCTGCCGGAATTCCATCTTGTGAGAAAAAACATAGTAAATCTTCTTCCATCAGAACAGCAGGACTTTATCTGGGAGAAAATTATTTATGCCCATCCAGTCAAGATGGTAAAGACGCTCCATGAACTTGAACCATACAAGCCGCTTGTTGCATTTGACAATTTTGATGAACTTGAAAAAATCAAGCAGCACTGTCCGAGCGCAGGGCTAATTTTACGGCTTGAAGTGTCAAATGTCGGGTCAATGGTAGACCTTTCCTCAAAATTCGGAGCCAGCCGCGAGGATGCGGTTGAACTTGCAGTCAAGGCATTTGAAATGGGTTTTATCGTTGAGGGATTGAGTTTTCATGTCGGGAGTCAATGTACGAACATTGATAATTACATGGGCGGTTTGCAGTTTGCCTCATTTGTCTTTGACGAAACAGAAAAACGCGGCTACAAAATAGCCAACTCAAAAACCGGCAGAAGGATTCTTGACATTGGCGGAGGGTTTCCTGTTGAAGAATATGGGGCTGAGGTAATAAAATTTGAAGAACTTGCGCAGAAACTGATGAGCGAGATAAAAAGATTATTCCCGGACAACATTGAACTTATTGCAGAACCCGGAAGATTCCTTGTTGCAAATGCATGTACGCTTGTCGTTTCAGTTATAGGCAGGGCTTTCAGGAATGGAATTATATCATACTACATTGACGACGGGATATACGGGATTTTTTCAGGTCAGGTTTTTGACCATCAAATATACACCTTGAAAGCATTCAAGGATGGCAAGAAAGAAAAATGCATTATATTTGGGCCGACCTGTGATGGTTTTGATACAGTATCGCCGAGTACCAATAAAAAGAAATACCCGTATGGATATCTTCCCAGAATGGAATTAGGTGAATTGCTATATGCGGAAAATGTTGGTGCATATACCCTTGCCAGCGCAACCAATTTCAATGGCTTCCCTATTGCAAAAGTCGTCCATGTGAACAAATAAAAACCAGTGCTACCCGGCGCCAGGCGCCACAGGGATTTTTATTTTTTACCTCTCAGTTGTACTTTTTTCCCTCCATTCGCATTGAATTTGTAGGGGCTTGATTTATCAAGCCGCGTTCGTTCTTGTAGGGGCTTGATTTATCAAGCCCGAAAGTATCTTTAGGGAGGAGTGATACCTCCTCCCTAATATCCCACCTCCCAATGCTAACTACTTCGGGTCGGATGAATCCGACCCCTACATTACCATTTGTTTTTGTAGGGGCTTGATTCATCAAGCCCGAAAGTATCTTTAGGGAGGAGGGATTCTCCTCCCTAATATCCCACCTCCCACTGCAAACTAGTTCGGGTCGGATAAATCCGACCCTTACATTACCACTTGTTTTTGTAGAGGCTTGATTTATCAAGCCGCGTTCGTTCTTGTAGGGGCTTGATTTATCAAGCCCGTCCGCACACTATGGGATATTACATTCGCCTGTTTAAGGATTAATATACCAGATGTGTAAACGATGTGACAGGAATATTGTGTTAAGGATGTGCCCGAAATATAACAGTAAATCGGAGGGGGTGGGAGTGTGCTTTGCGTTCCTGTGAAGTTTTCTTGTGCGCACGGACTCGGCCATGGCTATGAAAGAATGTGACGATGGCACAAACTGGCCTCGGCACGGCGCCCTTCGCTCCCGATACGCTTGCCCTCCCCACTGACCCGGAGGGCGTGATATACAGTGCTCTTTATTCATCGCGCCAGCACCGCTCTGTTCGCTCCGACGACTGCAGGTGCCCTAATACCACACCCAGCATCAGAAGGAGGAGAGCCTGCGTTTTGTAGTTCAAGCAGAATCCCTTTTATAGGGTGGAACGGAGGGGGTGGGATTCGGCGCCCTTCGCTCCCGATACGCTCAGGGTCGGCCATTCGCATAGTCCCTCCTGCTCGTCGGGACTAAGCATCTTCGCTCTATTCGAATCCCTTTTATAGGGTGGAACGGAGGGGGTGGGATTCGAACCCACGGTACCGCCTTTCGACAGTACAACGGATTAGCAATCCGCCGCACTAGACCATCTATGCGACCCCTCCTGATCTGGTTATATTCTACCTTGATTTGCGATTTTCAGCAATGAAAGGATGAAGCCGAGCGTAAATCTTTGATACGCAGCCCGCCAGAGTTAATAACTATAACATTGCGCTCAACTTTTTTTGTTAAGCGGGAAAAATATACCCGAAACTTTGCACTCAGAAGCGTATGGTGTAAAAGAAAACCGTTGTTTACCTGGTGAGAAATAAGCAGAACGACATCGCATTCCACATCTATTCCTTGAGCGTAACATGGAAAATTTGTGAGTGTTGGACAATGTATGCTGTGGACAGTATGTATAAGTAGAGAGTTTTTCGATCCAGGCGACGCGTGTGAAACCGAAGAGTATTGGTTCAAGAAATCCTATCAATAATTAGTTGAGTTAATCTTCGGGTCAAGTCTAAAACCTTTTTGCACTCCTGTCGGGAATAAACCTTTGTTTCTGGAGGATAGCGGGATTCAATATAATAAGCGTCCAGAAGTTTTAGTTCTTCCTCCCAATTTAGAAATTCCTTGGCCCTGACAGAACAAAGTTTTGCAAGATTCCCCTGGATATGTAAGTGAAAAAACTATTGTTTTACCCTGATTGTCAAAACTAAAGGCAAAGGTCTTATTTTTTTTATCATTCCAGTAATCCTGTCAGGAGGACTATTGACAATTTTCAATTTTCCTCTTTCATCCATTATAGCCATGATACTACTACCACCGCCGTCCATTAAAGCAGCATTCCGGCAACCAAGTTTCACCATGAAATCAGCAAGTTCAAAATGTGTCATACCCTCGCTGAAATTTTTTTGCCTTCCATCCGCCACGACAAACCATGCGATATAGCCCGTTTCATCAATACCTATCCCTGTAAGGGGGTTCAGTATTTCATTTTGCTCTGGTATGATTTTTCCCTCTTTCACGATCTGATACCATCCAGCCATACCCTCTGAAAGTTGACCTGTGTCAGGAAATTGCGAGATATGGAATTTCCCTGATTTATCAACCCATACAGATATGCATCCATCACCTGCAGGACTAACAATATTTCCTTTTGTTGCGGCAAGCCCGGTGATATCAACTGGCTGGGATTCATGCCATTTTCTATTTCTTTTACCTTCAGAGTCAGGTAAACTATCCCAGGGATTTGTGTTGATAAAAGCGAGAATGCTTTTCTCTTTTGCCAGTGCTAATGGACTTGTCAACTCTGCCTCAGCAGGTCCCTGTCCATCAGGGTCTTTTGCAAGAGAAACAACAGGCTCAACTTTTTTCATAGAAAAATCAATTTTCAAAACATGAATTCTTATTGGCCTTGGGTTTTGATACTGATAGAAAGAATACTCAATCCCGTATTTCTCTAAATGCCTGAATTCCTGGGCAAAGCACGAAACAGCAATAAAAATAAGAACAAGAGTGACTATTTTCCTGATCATCTGTGGTTTTCCTTTTAAATGTAGATGATATGGCTGCCCTTTCCTAATTTTCTTTTCAAGGAAATATCTGACCCCTCAAGAGTGATGACGATTGTAACATTGCCACCTGTTTCAACCTTAATTTTTCTTTTTCCTTCTTCTTTTTTGGAGCATAGGAGTGAAACAATTTTTTTATTGAATCTCAGGTTTTTTATCCCATGCTCACAATCATTAGCGATACGCCAGTGCACAGTACTTGAATATGAATCAAAAGTAAAGCCAAGAATGTTTTCTATCAACATGGCAATTGGGCCAAGCCCTGACCAACCAACAAAATCATTTTTCACCAGAACTCCGTTTTCGTTTACGGTTGCTGGCATGAAAAATTCAGGACTGTATGCTTCCCAGATACCCGAATATGCAGGGTCATTGAAAACCTTTGTCATTGCATCAATATGTTTGTATGCAATGCTTCTGGCAATTGCGAATCTTTTGTGTTTTTTCAAACCCGAGACAACCATGTAATTTGTTGGAGCCCATACTCCACCAAGCCAGTATCCGCCACAAGCATCATAGTTGGGGTCTGATTTTGCAAGTGATGGTGCTGGATGAAGTGTATAAAACTCATCAGGATTCAAAAGATGTTGAACGAGCGCATTGATTTGGGCTTCACTGGCGACAGAACTAACCACAGGCCAGAACGAGGCGATTGTTTTTACATTGAGAAAATTGTGCCTCAGGGATGGATGGTTTCTTGAAAAAACATCGTAATAAAAAGAATGTTTATCACACCAGTGGTACTTGTTTATTAGATAAGATAGATTTTCAAATTCATTAAGGAAAAATTCTTCGTCTGCCTTTTTGTTGACAAATCTTGCAATTCTTGCAAGATAAAAGGCGCTCAATGCCTGCTGACTGGCAAGGTCAATCCAGCAGACATCACTGCCATTGAGACATTGTGATGCATATCCACTTCTCGGGGAATTATCCATTCCACTTGAACCAGTATCTTCAAACCAGTAAAGCCCACTATCACGGGTCCTGTTCTTCTTAACCCAGAGATAATAATTTTTGAGAACCGGAAAAATTCCTTCAAATCTTGAATCATCTCCAGTGACTTCAAAATATTCCCATTCTGTCCATGCATATAAAGGTGGGTTGATTCTTTCCCCGTATGCTTCTTTTTCTGCTTCAATCCTGTACGCCATGCTTATATAACCGTCTTTTCTCTGGAGCCGGTAAAGATTATCAAGATTGTTCGTGGCAGGAAGCGTTTCATTTGAATATCTAAGGAAAAATACCATAAAGCAAGAGTCCCATTGCCAGATATTTCCTGATTTTGGCATGCACGTGATAAAGTCAAGCCAGTTTCTTTTTTCAACATGAACAATATTTTTGAATGCAGTTTTCCAGCAGGCATAATAAAGTTCAACGAAATCATGTCTTTCTTGAAAAACAGGTTCTGGCAATAAATCCTTGCCATACAAAAGATTTTTCCCCATAAAAATTCCCCTTTAAGTTTGAGATGTTCTCCCTGGGCTGGACAAAAAGAAGTGATTCTCAGGTATAAAAAGTATTTTAGCGCAGCCCGTTTTTTGAGCAGTCCTTAGCAATTTAACAACCTGTTCCCATCCATTGTCAAGAGTCCCAGAAAAAACAGGCGCGATAAGTATACCGCCACCTACTTCTTTTTGCCAAGCTGGTTCGGATGCACGCCATACCAACCGCCCAACTGTGATACCGTCTATACCCCTTTCACCGCTTCCAGGGCAACTTTTGCTTTGGTTCCCGCTTCGTGCGTCCTTTTCATCTTCCACTCCATTCCGGTTCCACGGATATGCCAAAATACACCTATCCGGGCTGTCCAGTTTTTGGTGGCACTCCACTGTTTTTCTTGTGCAAGATTTGGGCAAAAATGGGCAACAATGAGGAAATATGGGAAAATGGCGAAATTGATTGATACACAATGGTCTTGCTTGACTTTCAAGAATTTTCAAATCTTACCGGGAAAGGATTAAGAAAGAAATTAAGGGTCAAAATTCTGGAAGTCCAGGATTATCCGCAACACATATTGCCCTGCATTCTATTTCTACAAGCCAGCCAGGACGGCATACAGGAGCAACAACAACCAGAAACGGGGTATTTCCAAATTTTCTATTCATCTGGGCATAAATCAATGATGCATCACTGGGATCCCTTACATATGTGATGAAAACACAGACATTATCAAAATCTGAACCTGCCTGTTTGAGAAGTAGTTGTATGTTTTCTAATGTATGTTCAAACTGTTTGAGTATATCGTTGGGATAAACAATTTCACCCTTGTTGTTGATGCTGGCAGTTCCTGAAATCAGGATATGATTGCGTTCATGATATTTGACCACAGTACCCCTTTCAAATGTAACACCATAAATATAAGTTGGGCTGATATGCTCAGGGTCTGATAGAAACTTAATCTGTTCTTTTTTAAGTCCTGAAATTGAATAGGCGTCCATTGAAACAATTGCCCTGATATCAATGCCTGTTCCTCCGACGCCAGTACTTGCAATAAAATGTGTTTGTGGAGTAAGGCCGTTTTCTTCAAGAAATTTTCTCCTTGCTTCCACGAATTCTTTGTAATTCAAATCAATATTCTGGATAAAAAACCATGTGCGAATAACGTTTTCCGAAACAGTCATATTTCTTTTCTTAAGCAATGATTTATAATTTGATAGAATTTCTGCGGTTTGGGCATATGTTGAATTTTTCCCTGGATATATGAAATTTGTATCCCAGAAATGAGAAAGTGTTTTTCTTTCCAGTTGCAAAGAGAAATTATCTTTAGTTTTTCTTAGTGCGTGCTTTCTATCAGAAATATGGTACGCCCACATCGCTATCTTCGCGGGTGGGTAGGACGGTTGGGAAATCAAGGATATTGCACATCTTTCTTCGTTTTCAGTAATGAATTTTTTAATTTCACTGTACTGATTGTGCAGGTCGCTACAAAAAAATCTTTTAAAAATAATGGTGTCGGGAGTCAAATTTAGGAATTTAAGTATACCCTTGTGTGCTTTATCTATTGTTTCAAGTTGTTTGTAAATGTCTGTGTATCTTATGGGTACAATTGTGAAATGATATTCGTCAACATTATTTTTTCCTGTAAAGGACCAGTATTTTGCAATGGCACCGTCAGCATTAATTGTTTTACTCACTTTTTACCACCTCATATTGCATCGCTGGAAGAAATCCAGATAATATTTTTCTTTTCATGCCACCGGGTTGGACAATTTCATCATAAACCTCAATGATCATATTATCTCTGTATCCTTCAAGTTTTTTATCTGCTTCTATTGTTAATATGTATTTCCCGGAATCAAAGGAAACCTTTTTGATTCTTATTCCTTCGGGAGGTTCTTTCAATTCAAAACTTAATGACATTCCTGCTGCAGGCCTGAACCATGTTTCCAAATTACAGTTAATCATTGTTAAACCACCCGCAGGAATTTTGATGCTATTTTCTCCTGCAGATAATTTCATTGACCTGAATCTTTCATTTGTGGTAGAAATAAGAAGTTTTTCTGATGGCACAAGATGGTAATATGCAAATGCCTGCATCTTTGTCTCACAGGGTGTAGCAGTGTGCCTAACTTCTTTTCCGTCAATAATTGCAATCCCTTCTATCTCAACAGGAAAGATATCTTTCGAAAATTTTGCAGGTGCCTTAATAGTGATAAAAACTTTATCCTTTCCTTTTGGAATTTTTCCTCCGTTGAGAATAAAACCATCAGGCGCATTTTTTAACTGCAGTTCAATGTCCTGGTCCCACCCATCCTTCTTCATTGCATAAACAGTGGCTGTTGCTAAGCCACCTGCGGGTATGTTGATTTGTGAAGGACTGACAAAAAGGGCAAAATCACCCATCGGATTGGTGATTCGCATAAAATACTGATATTCATCTCCGCCATGGCCCTGTGCATCAACTATCTGGACAGAATATGACCCTGTTTTTGGTAGTTTAACCATAAGATATGAATCAGCATTATGGGTTAAAAGGCCGTAAAGGATATTCTGTTTCATATCATCATTCAACTGTAAAATCTCACCATCTGGTCCTGCCAATTTCACAAGAGAATCAACTGGAGAGCCAATCCTTCTGGCGATAACTTCAATGACCACTATATCGCCCTGTTTTCCGTAAAACCGGTACTGGTTAATACAGCCAGGATAATTGATGCATCCCTTAATTAAAACAGGAATTGAAATAGAAGCAGCAAACTGTCTTTTGTGTTCAATTTCAACATATCCCGGTATGTTATTGTATTCAACAGGTGGAATCACATCAGGTTTTTTCTCAATGATACAAACACCTCCATACATGCCGCCCGGGAAAAATAATCGTGCCTGTGATTTATCAACAACATAAATACGATAAACAAAATCCTCCCTTCCGCGATAAATTGAATCCCTGATTTCAAGAATATATTTGCCATCCTCAGGCACATTGAATTTGGCTGCAGGGTCAGGTTCAAAACCACAACCATCAACAAAAAGAAGTTGTTTTCCATTTTTATCATATATTGCTAATACTGCCTGAAACCATCCAGGCACAGCATCAGCAATAAATGGAATCAGTTTTCTCGCCTGGACAAAAATAATCAGGTTCTGCCCTTTCTGGAGTTGGAGCGTGAATCTGTTTACCTTACCAGGCATTATTCTTCCATTCAATACCACTGGCACCTGAAATACTTCTGTATCCTGGTCACTGTTTTCATTTTCATACCTGTACTGGCTATGTCTACAACAGGTTTCCCGATATTTTCCAACCTGAAAAACAACTGGATTTGTTAATCCATTTTGTGTTTTCAGCCGAATTTCATAATCCCCTGATTGTGCATCAGGAGAAATTTCTATTTTCAATGTTACCTCTTCAGCCATCGGTGGCTTTGGTCTATTTTGGAAATTTAAGTATTTTTCAAAAATTTGCTGGAGTTGTCTTGGTGTCTTGTTTTCAAGGTCCTGTAATTCAGGAATATCAGGAAGTGTCACTTTTTTTTCTGTTTCTGTCCGTGTGGTTTCATCAATTTTTTTGCCGGCTCTTTTGTCCCTGATTTCCTGTATCCTTCTTCTAAGTTCTTCCTGCTGCAACGGGCTTAATATGCCTGATGGCCCCTGATAATTAATGACAGTTGCTCTCAAACCTTCTCTTGAGAAATATACATCATTTGCGCCTCTGAGGTTTTGACCCCCAACCAGTACTGTAACTGTTGTTCCTCTTTGCCCTCCGGCAGGATAGATATAAGCGATATACGGATTTCTTTCCTGGGAAAAGATGTAACCAGTTCCAGTGACAATCAGCAGCACAAAAGTTTGAACAAGAATTCTTATCTTGTTTCTCATCTTTTCATAATTTCTTTAAGTTCACCTTCTCCTGAATAATTTTCTGAATATGGCATTACTTTAATATCCATACCCTTATTGTTTGGTAAGAGTCCGTCAGGATCAATACCACACAATCTCAATATACTTCTGAGCAAATCCTCCGGATATACAGGTCTTTTTACAACATATTCTCCTTTTGCATCCGACTCACCAACAACACATCCACCCTTGAATCCACCACCTGCCACAACAGCAGAAAAACAGTTTCCCCAGTGTCCCCGCCCGCCATTCCACGGGGCAGCCCAATCAACCTTTGGTGTCCTGCCAAATTCTCCGCAACACCAGACAATGGTTGTGTCAAGCAAACCGCGTTTTGACAGGTCTTCAATAAGTGCAGAAAATCCCTGGTCAAATTCTGCAAGTTTTCTTTGCATCGTCTGGAAATGTTGTTTATGGGTATCCCAGCCCGGATAATTGATTGTAATATATGGTACGCCTATTTCAACAAGCCGTCTTGCGACAAGACATGACTGGCCAAACCAGTTTCTACCATATCTATCCCTGATTGCATCAGGTTCTTCAGAAAGGTCAAAAACCTTTCTTGCCTGCCCTAAAATCATTTCATATGCTTCTTCTTCCGCCTTGTCAAAAAGCAAGAAATCAGGGTCATCAGGAATCGCTTTTCCAAGAAAATCCAATCTGTGCAAAAGTTCTTTTCGTTTTACCTGCTGCTGGTCAGAAATACCCGGGGCAACAATACCTTCTACAGCAAATTGTTTTTGGTTCGGGTCTCCACCTGTTGCAAATGCTTTATACGCAGGACCAAGAAAGCCCTCTTCTGAAAAGCGTCCCTGGGACTGGGTGAGAACTATGTATGGCGGAATTTTCCCGCTATATCCTTTTCCATAACCTTTGAACAGAGATATAATTGCACCAAGCGAAGGATAAACAGGACCAGTACCTGGTTTGTGGCCTGTTTGCATATAGTAAGCAGCCGATTCATGAGCATTAATTCCATGAGTCATACTTCTGATAATTGAGTATCTGTCTGCTATTTTCGCAAGCATTGGTAGAGAGGCGTTGATTTCAATTCCGGGTACATTGGTAGGTGTTGTTTTATCAAGAGGGCCGCAGTAATCGTATCCAGCAGAGGGTTTTGGGTCAAATGTATCATTTTGAGAAAGACCTCCCCACATCCATATCTGGATGACCGACTTTGCCTGAGATATATTTTGATCTGGTTGTGCATAGAGGGCATGAGTTGCCAGAATCAGTAAAGTCGTATGTAATAAGAAAGTTCGCTTCACACTTTTCTCCTGTTTTTCAATGTTTGAATATAAATTCCTTACTGTTTATTAAGGCCCATGCCACATCGCCAACAATCTGGTCAACCCTTAATCCTGAATTGTTAAAGTATTCCTCAACAGTTGACATCTCTTCTGATGTTGGCGGTCGTGATAATATAATCTTATAAATTGTGTTGATGGCTTCTTTTTTATTCTTCCACACCTGAAAAAATGCTTTCCTCAAAAGTGGGCTTGACCTGATTTTTTTCTGGATGTCATTTGAATTCAACATATATAATCTTTGTTTATCAGTTGGGTTGTTATTACGTTCTGAATCAAGGCCAGTATCCCGTGAAGGCCTGCCAAATGTCATGAGAAAAGGACTTGTAATACTTCCATCTGCAAGGGCGATTGTTCTGTTTTCCTTCGGGATATATGAAAATGGTTCTGGAATCTGACTGACATAACTTTCACCCTCACCACTGATCCAGCATAAAGCATCAAGCAAAACCTCTGCTTCCATCTGACGGACTTTATAGTAAGCAAAACCTGTAACAGGGTGCTGTTTTCCAGAAGGTATTGAGGATTGTTGATATGTCCTTGAATTAAGAATTAAGCGATAGATATGTTTCAGGTCATAATTTGATTTAGTAAGTTCTTTTGAAAGAAGGTCAAGGATTTCACTTCCCGGTGGGTTTTTTTGATAAATGTCATCCACAGGTGAAATAATCCCCTGCCCCATCAGGTATGCCCATATTCGATTTACGATGTTTTTGTTGAAATAAGGATTACCTGGAGAAATCAGCCAATCCGCAAACATCTTGCGTTCATCCTGTTCAGGGGAAATTCTTACACTTTTTCCGTCAGGGAAAACCAATTTAATATTTTTCTTTGGATTTTCAGGATTCAGATAGACAATTTCTTCTTTCCACTCTGATGTTTTTTTGCAAGAGACGCGTGAGAAAAAGGCGCTCATATTTTTTTGCTGTTGCTCAGGCAGCTTTTCAAATCTTATTCCCATGAATGTGAGTGCAACTGCCTTTGCAATTGACCAGGGGTCTTTGCCTCCAGTGGCGCGATAAAAATTTACCGCGGGCACACGGAAATTGCTCCCGCTGGAAGTAAGTAATTCCCTTACAAATTTATCGTATGGTTGATTTTCCCTAATTCTTTCATAAATCCACTGATGATATGCCTGTACAGCATTTGGCCAGAGATTAATTGGATACTCTGATTTCACCCTTAATAAGTCGCACCATTTCATTGTCCAGTACATTGCATATTCATCTTTCTGGAGCAATTCATCAATCAGTATCATCCTCTTATCAGGTCTTTTGTCATTGATAAAAGTATCAATTTCTTCTGGCTTTGGCAAGGTTCCAGTGAGGTCAAGATAGACGCGCCTGATAAATACATGGTCAGAACATGGATTTCTCAATTTTTGACCGTAGTTATCAAGAAATTTGATAACCTGTGTATCAATAATATTTTCAGGTATAGCCCATTTTTCATCTTCATATGGTTTGATAACAGATGGCACTATTTGCGGGAAAGCAAAAACAGGAAATGAGATTATCACGAGAAAAAGTATCTCTTTGTAAAATCTGAAAGAATCAATTTTTTTGATGGACATTTTCATTCCGAAAGGAATATACCACAAATAGTCCTTTTTTTCATTCCATGGGGTTCTGTCCAATTTTTTCTGTAAATTGCCCCTTGTTAAGTAGCCTTTGCCAGTGCCGTTTGTTTTTCAATGACACTCTCGTCCGGTTCCTGAAATGTAAGATACCGGTGGCCAGTAATCCACTCC
>Ga0315298_1008552_pt1 | contig 13006 bp, 8 predicted proteins | sample WHS_1_MG_FD_203077 | JGI IMG/M metagenome (GOLD analysis project Ga0315298, IMG submission 203077) | Extremophilic microbial mat communities from Washburn Hot Springs, YNP, Wyoming, USA - WHS_1_MG | ecosystem: Environmental > Aquatic > Thermal springs > Hot (42-90C) | place: USA: Wyoming...
GGCAAGCGGTATTTCATGGCCCAGCGCTTCGACGATGCCATGCCGATGCTCCAGCAGGCCCGCACCGATCCCAGGAACCGAATGGCCTGTCTGTCCCTGATCGCCCAGTCGTTCTACCACAAGGGCTTTTACGACCAGGCCATCAACGTCCTGCTCGACGCGATCAAGGGCTATCCGATCGAAGGCGATGAGGTCAGCAAGGATCTGCATTACTGGCTCGGCCGCGCCTACGAGGCCGCCGGCCAGATCGATGCGGCCATCCAGACCTACGGCCAGATCATCCAGTGGGACTACAACTATCGCAATGGCGACGTTCGCCAGCGCCTTCAGGCCGCCCAGCAGCAGGCCCGAAAACCCCAGGCGGGAGCCTGACAGGCCGGCGGCGACCCCTTGACGGAAGGCCTGTGGCCGGGATAGATTACCACATTCGAGGCGTTTGGTTTCCGTGCAATACCGTGGAGGCTGAAGACTGTGGCTCATTCGTTGTCCGCGATGAAACGCGTGCGTCAGAACATGACCCGCCGGCTGCGCAACCGCAGCCGCAAGCATATGCTCAAGACCCTCACCCGCAAGTTTCTCGCCAGCGTGGCCAGCGGGGATGCGGCCCAGGCCGAACAGCAGTATCGTACCTGCGCCAAGATGTTCGACCGCATTGCCGCCAAGGGCACCATCCACAAGAGGACGGCCGCCCGCCACAAGTCGCGACTGGCCGCCAAGCTCAACAGGATGAAGGCAAAGCCGGTCGCCACGGCGTAGGAACGGCCGCCCGTACGGGCGGTCCGGACCGTACCGCGGATGCACGAAGGGCACGTGTTCGTGCCCTTGTTGTTTGGCGAGCACCCCCACGCGGACAGCGCGTCGCCGCGGCGTCCGGGAACTCCCCCTGGCGCCAAACAAGATCGCGGAACGGCAGTACGATGGGCACTTCGCAAGACTATGTCAGTCGGGCGGGTTATAAGCTCGAAGGGGCGATGCGCCAGCTTCAGGTGGACCCGGCCGGCTGCGTCTGTGCCGACCTTGGAAGCAACGTCGGCGGCTTCGTGGATTGCCTCCTGCGGCACGGGGCGGCGAAGGTCTACGCCATCGACACCGGCTATGGCACCTTGGCCTGGAAACTCCGCCGCGATCCGCGCGTCGTCGTCATGGAACGGACCAACGCCATGCACGCGGCCCTGCCCGAGCCCGTCGACCTGGTCACCATCGACGTGGGCTGGACGAGGCAGCACCACATCCTGCCGGCTGCGGCCCGGATGCTTAAGGCTGCCGGCCGGGTCCTGACGCTGGTCAAGCCCCACTACGAGGCCCCGACGAAGCTGCTTCGCGATGGAGTGCTGCCGGCCGAGCATCTGGAGACCGTCGTCGGGCAGGTCCGCCGCCAGATCCGCGAGATGAGATGGACGATCACGGGCGAGTGTCCCTCCCCGCTGCCGGGTGCGGCCGGCAACCGCGAGGTTTGGCTGCTGCTGACCGCCAGCCGTTGACGATCCTGTTGCTTGCGCCGCCAGTTGGATAAGATAGTGGAGGTTCGGCAGGTTGCCGGGAAGGGACGCCCATGGGCGAGATAAGTCCCAAGCATATATTCGAGGCCTTCCTCGTCCTGTTCGTGGCGATCGATACGCCCGGCATGATCCCGCTGTACCTGTCCGTCGTGAAGGGCATGTCCCTGCCCCAGCAGGCGCACATTCTCCGGCAAGCCGTCGTTTGGGCGGCCGTCATCGGCACGGGCTTCTTCCTGGGGGGCAACCTGATCCTGGCCTACCTGCGCATTACGGTGGCGGACTTCCAGATCGCCGGAGGGCTGCTGCTGGTCGCCCTGTCGCTCCATGACCTGATCGCCGGGAACCGTTCGACCAAGATCACCGGGGCGATGGTCGGCGTGGTGCCGCTGGCCATCCCCCTGATCGTCGGCCCGGCCGTCATGACCGTCGGCATCAGCCTGATCCAGGTCCAGCGGATCGGCACGCCGGACACGATCATCGCCTTTGTCCTGAACCTGCTGCTGCTGTGGGCGGCCGCGGCCATCGGCCTGCGGTTCGGCGCGCGGGTTTCCGGCGTGCTGCTGGCCGCCTCCAAGGTTGTCACCATCCTGCTGGCCGCCGTCGGCGTGAACATGGTTCTGAGAGGTCTGTCCGCATGGGGTATCATCGCGCACGCCGCTACCGGCTCATTACCGTGAGCCGCACCGCGTTCAGGCCGAAATGCTGCCTGACATTTGATGCAACGGCTGCCGTTTTGGCGCGAATGCCAAAAGCCATCCGTCAGCGGCGACACCTTAACCCATGTCTGCCCAAAGGGTTACAGCACCATTGCCCGGATATCAATTACGGCACGCCAATTGCATATGTGCTTGCCAAGGCCGCTGATGGTAGTGCGTACGGTGTGCTACGCACTCGCGGCCGGAAAGACCAGACGGAGCCGAAGACATGGCATTCCGGATAGACAAACTGACGGTACGGGCCCAGGAGGTCGTGGCCCGCGCCCAGCAGATCGCCCAGGACCGTTCCAACGGCACGATCAACTCCGTGCACCTGCTGGCCGCCCTGCTGGAAGACGACCAGGTGATCCGCCCGCTGCTCCAGAAGATCGGCGCCCGCGCCACCCAGATCGCCCAGATCGTGGATTCTGAACTGCGCCGACTTCCCACCGTCAGCGGAGGCCAGCCCTCGGTTGACGCCGATCTGCAGCGGGTCCTCGACGCCGCCTTCAAGGAGGCCGACAAGCTCAAGGATGCCTACGTCAGCACCGAGGTCCTTCTTCTGGCCATGGCCGCCACCAACTGCCAGGCCCGGCAGATCCTCTCCTTGTCGGCCGTCGACGAGCAGACCGTCCGCCGCGCCATCCAGGACGTCCGCGGCGGGGCCACCGTCACCGACCCAAACCCCGAGGACAAGTACCAGGCCCTCCAGCGCTACGGCCGCGATCTGACCGACCTCGCCCGACAGGGCAAGCTCGACCCGGTCATCGGGCGGGACGACGAGATCCGCCGCTGCATGCAGGTCCTCAGCCGCCGGACGAAGAACAACCCGGTCCTGATCGGCGAGGCCGGCGTAGGCAAGACGGCGATCGTCGAGGGGCTCGCCCAGCGGATCGTCAAGGGTGACGTCCCGGCCGCCCTGCACAACAAGCGAATCATGGCCCTGGACATGGGCTCTCTCATTGCCGGCGCCAAGTACCGCGGCGAGTTCGAGGACCGCCTCAAGGCCGTCATCAGGGAGGTCGTCAGCTCGGCCGGGCAGATCATCCTGTTCATCGACGAGATGCATACCATCGTCGGGGCCGGCCGGGCCGAGGGTGCCGTCGACGCGGGCAACCTGCTCAAGCCGCCGCTGGCCCGCGGCGAACTGCGGACCATCGGCGCAACTACGCTGGACGAGTATCGCCAGCACATCGAGAAGGACCCGGCCCTGGAGCGGCGCTTCCAGCCGATCTTCGTCGCCGAGCCCAGCATCGAGGACACCATCGCCATCCTCCGCGGCCTGAAGGAGCGCTACGAGACGCATCACGGCGTGCGGATCCAGGACCCCGCGATCGTCGCGGCCGCCACCCTGTCGCACCGATACATCCCCGACCGGTTCCTGCCGGACAAGGCGATCGACCTGGTGGACGAGGCGGCGGCCCGGCTGCGGATCGAGAACGATTCGCTGCCCGCCGAACTCGATGAGATCCGTCGCCGCATCGCTCAGCTGGAAATCGAGCGCCAGGCCCTCCGCCGCGAACGCGACCAGGCGAGCAAGGACCGCTTGGCGGCCCTCGAAAAGCAGCTCGCCGAACTCCAGGAGCAGAACTCCAACCTGACCAACCGCTGGCAGAACGAACGCAAAATCATCGAGGACCTTCGCGACATCCGACAACAGCTCGATGCCGCCAAGGTCGAACTGGAGAACCTCAGTCGGGCCGGCAACTGGGAAAAGGCCGCCCGCATCCGCTACGAACGGATTCCCGAACTGGAAAGGCAGGCCCGCGCCAAGGAAGAGCAACTCAAAGAGAGTCAGGCGGCCGGAGGCCTTCTGCGCGAGGAGGTCACCGACGAAGAGATCGCCCAGGTCGTCAGCAAATGGACCGGCATCCCGGTCTCGCGACTGCTCCAGGGCGAACGCGAGAAGCTCGTGCACATGGAGGACAGGATCCGCACCCGCGTCGTCGGGCAGGACCACGCCCTGACGGTCGTCGCGGACGCCGTACGGCGCTCACGGGCCGGTCTGAGCGATTCCCGCCGGCCGATCGGCTCCTTCCTGTTCCTGGGGCCCACCGGCGTCGGCAAGACCGAGCTGTGCAAGGCCCTTGCCGAGTTCCTCTTCGACACCGAGGACGCCATGGTCCGCCTCGACATGAGCGAGTTCATGGAGCCGCACTCCGTCGCCCGGCTGATCGGCTCTCCGCCCGGCTACGTCGGCTACGAGGAAGGCGGGATGCTCACCGAGGCCGTCCGACGACGGCCCTACAGCGTCATTCTCTTCGACGAGGTCGAAAAGGCCCATCGCCAGGTCTTCAACATTCTGCTCCAGATCCTTGACGACGGCCGACTGACCGACGGCCACGGCCGCACCGTCGACTTCCGCAACACAATCGTCGTGATGACCAGCAACATCGGCAGCCAGCAGATCGTCGAGATGAGCCAGGCCGGCGCGACCGATGACGCTATCGAGCGGGAAGTCCGCGAACAGCTCAAGCAGTTCTTCCGACCGGAGCTGCTCAACCGCATCGAGGAGGTGGTCATCTTCCATCGCCTCAGCCGGCCGGTCCTCGCCCGGATCGTCGACATCCAGGTCCGTCAGCTCGCCCGCCGGCTCGAGGAGCGCGGCTATACCCTCGAGCTGACAGACGCCGCGCGCAACAAGCTGGCCGAGGAAGGTTACGACCCGGTCTACGGCGCCCGGCCGCTGCGCCGCGTGATCCAAAGGGAGATTGAGAACGCCCTGGCCGGCCGCATTCTGTCCGGCGAGATACCCGACGGCTCTCACATCCGGATCGACGTCGGGCGGGACGGCTTTGCTTTCAAGGTCTCGCCATCGGCGAGGCCCGAGGCCGCATACTCAACAGGTCCCCGTTCCTGACCGCCATCATCGTCCCCGGTAGGGAACGATGCGCAACGAGCATACGCGCACGCTGGCCGGCACCGCCGTCAAGGTCGTCTCATTGCCCGACGACCAGGATGTGACCAGCGCCTTCGACGTATCGGTTGCGACCGGCAACGGGCCGGGCGACACTCTCGTCCTCGTAGAGCGAGGTTCGGCCCTTGTCGCCGCCGGCCGGTACCGCTTTGTCCCGGCGGTGCCGGTTTGTCCCGCATGGACTGCTTTGCGCCGGCAGTGACTCCACTGGCGGTCCGATCATCCAGCTCACACAGGTTATTTACCCGAGGGGTTCTCTCTTGAAATCCCGACGCGCCTGAATCTGAGCTAATGTCCGGCCATCCCATTTACGATAATCTGGCGGACGCCGCACCCGGCCGCCGGTCCGGACGTACGGATCACTGGAAAACGGGCCTTGCCGCCGCCGATGAAACACCGGGCGGCCCGGCCGCGTCTTTTCCTTGACGGGCGGCCTATAATTCGCCGAACTGTAGGTGCCGTATTTCAGTACCAGCAAGAAAGCAGCCGGGAGGCTTTCGGGAGCAGTGACATGGCAAAGACCAATTGGCGTGAACGTTTCCGACAAGCAATGCTGGAAAGACGGGCCGCTTTGCACCGAGTTCTCCAGAACAACCTCAAGTCTTTCCGGGACGACTATCAGCCGGCCGTAGAGGTCGTGGAACGCGCCAGCGACGATGCCGCCGATGATCTGGCGGCCGGTCTGGCCGAGATCGAATCCGCTGAACTCGCCAAGATTGAGGAGGCCCTCCGCAGATTGCAGGACGGCACATACGGGCGTTGCCAGGACTGCGGAAAGACCATCCCGCAGAAGCGGCTCCAGTTCGTGCCGTTCGCCTTGCGCTGCGTCGAGTGTGAACGCAGCCGTGAAACCAACCGCACCCGGTGACAAACAAGGGGTTTGGCGACCCCGGATTGCCTCCCGAGACTCCAGCCGGCCTGGCAGGCCATCAGGGTCCGCCCGGCCGGCTCTACCATTGCCAAGCCACCTTAACAGTCCCGGTCGACACCATAGAATATACGTGCGCCACGGAGTTCTTGTGGGGTATTGGAGACCGTAGACGATGCCTGCGGCAACAGAGGACTATTATGCCGTGCTGGGGGTGTCGAGGGACGCCACCCAGGACCAGATCAAGCGGGCATACCGTAAGCAGGCGATCAAGCATCACCCCGACCGCAACAAGGGCAACAAGCAGGCCGAACAACGCTTCAAGATGATCAACGAGGCCTATCAGGTCCTTTCCGACCCCAAGCGGCGGAGCCTCTACGACAAGTACGGGGCCGATTGGCGCCAGGTCGAGGCCGCCCAGAAGGCCGGCTTCAATCCCGAGCAGGTCTGGGGCAGCGTGGGCCCCGGCCGCGGTCCCGACGGCGGGCCCTACGTCTGGCGACAAGGCCCCGCTGATTGGCACACCCACGTCGGCGGGATGCACGGCATCGACATGCCGGACCTGGAAGACCTGTTCGGCGGGTTGTTCGACCGGTTCCGGACCGGCACCCGCGAGGCGCCCGGCCGCACCGGACGCCGATACGCGGAACCGGCTCGGGGCCAGGATGCCCATGGACAGATCCAGCTGACCATGTCCGAGGCCTATCACGGCGCGAGCAAGGACATCTCCGTCCAGGTACAGGAGGTCTGCCCGCAGTGCGAGGGCACTGGCCGCACCGGCCGACGAGCCTGTTCGAACTGTCAGGGCGCGGGGGCGCTCATCCGCACTCGCAGGATCACCGTGAAGATCCCGGCTGGCGTCCGCGACGGCGGCAGGATCCGCCTGGCCGGCCAGGGCTCGCCCGGAACGCAAGGCCAGCCGGCTGGCGACCTGTTCATCACGATCCAGCTTCTGCCGCATCCGGTGTATCGGCTCGAGGGAGGCGACCTGCACGTGAACCTGCCGGTCACCCCATGGGAGATCGCGCTGGGCGCCAAGGTCGAGGTACCCACACCGACCGGCATCGTTGAGATGACCGTCCCGCCTGCAAGCAAGCCTGGACGGACGTTGCGTCTTCGCGGACAAGGATGGCCGGTCCGCGGCGGCGGTCGCGGCGATCTCTACGTACACCTCGTGGTGACGGTTCCTCCCCCGGCCAACGACGCCGCCAGGCGGGCCTACGAGGAACTGGCCAGGGCATCCCAGGTCGATGTGCGGCAGGATCTGAAGGCACAAGCCGCCCTGTAGACCGGCCACAACGCTGACCACCGCTACCCTATTCCCCAACTGTCCCACAGAAAACGCGAGAGTTTCTGCGCGGCTGTGCCACAACAACAGAAACAGCAACGGCAACAAAGACCCGCCTGCACAGGGAATGAGTAAAGGCGGTGCTCCGAACAGGCCGCCCGCTTGAAGCCGGAACTCCGAACTCGACCCTCAGGCCGCAGCCCTTTCGTTGCCGTTACGGCGGCCAGTGCGCCGCCAGCATGAGCAGGTCGGACACATCGACCATGGCGTCGCTGATCAGGTCGGCCCGCGGGTCGTACGTGCGGTCCTGGCCGCAGACCCCGCCGAAGCTGTACGCCAGGATCAGCAGGTCGGCCACGTCCACGGCCCCGTCGCCGTTGATGTCCCCGGCCACCGGTGCGGTCAGGTCGCTCACCACCAGCTTCGGCCGATACAGGGCATTGGAGGTATCGCACTGATAGAAATAGTCCTGGTTGTGCAGGTTCTCGTCGGTGCACTTGACGATCCAGCCGTAGTTGCTGGAAGTGCCGTTCAGCCAGGACTGCACCCGACTGGTCACGTTCCAGTCGTACCAGACCAGGGCGGTCGGCGGCTGCTTGGGCGCGGTGGCATCCGGGGTCGGCAGGAAGTCGCCGCCGGCCGTGGTCCAGTTGGTTCCCGTCTTGGCGACGTACCAGTTGACCTGGCTGTCGGTCCAGTCGCGGGTCACCGCATAGACGCCATAGTAACCGGTCGAGCCCTTGGTGTTGGGCGGGTAGTACGAGTAGAGCGACAGCGTGGCATTGACAATGGTCGCGCCGCCGGGCAGACCCGACAGGTCGAACTTCACGATGCCCCGCTGCACGTTGCCGATGCCCTGGTCGAGCCAGCCGGTGACCGTCATGCGCTCGTTGCTGAAGTAGTTGTTCGTGCTTTCGCCCATGAAATAGGAATCGACGGTCCCGTTGTAGCCGCCCACGCCGACCTGCAAGGTCTTCTGGCCGATGACCGAGGCGGCGGCCGTCGCGCAGTTGGAGACCTGCGAGACGTTCCCGCTGTCATCGACGGCCTTGAGGGCAAGGTAATACGTAGTGCCGCCGGTCAGGCCCGTGATCGTAAGGCTCTCGGCCGAACCCGGGGCCTTGGGCGCCGGCACGCTGCCGACCGCCGTCGCGGCGTTCCACGTCACGCCGCCGTCGTCATACAGGATCGGGCTGGTGCTGTAGCGCACCTGGTAACTGGTGCACGTGTACGGGCCGGCCCCGCCGACGCCGTAGTCGGCCGGGGCGGTCCAGGTCAGGTCGATCCCGCCGCTGCTGGCCGACCGCCTGGCGAGCAGATTGCCCACCCACTGGGGCGGGGTCGTGTCAGGCAGGGTGGTCGTGGCCGTAACCACGTTGGACAGGGCGGAGGCGTTGCCGCCCTTGTCGTGGACCTTCAGCGCGAACCAGTAGGTGGTACTGCCGACCAGACCGGTGACCAGGAACGACTCGCTGCCGCCGGCCTGTTGCGGAGAGGGCACGCCGGATACCAGCGTGGCCGCGTCAAAGCTGGCGTCATCCGTGATCGGCGTGGTGCTGTAGCGCAGCTCATAGGCGGTCGCCGTGCCGATCATGCCGTCGTCGCCGACCGCGGTCCAGGTCAGGGGGACCTTGGTGGCCTGGGCGGCGCCGGCGGCCAAATCCGTGACCGCAGCCGGCGGGATCAGGTCGGTCGGCGGCGGGGTGACCTCCAGCAGGATGTACTCGGTGCGCGGGACCTTGGTGCCGCCGGTCGTGATACTGAAGGACGTGGGGCTGGCGGTGGCGTACCGTTCGAACTGCTTATCGACGGTCCAATCGGCCCCGTCGAACTCCTTCCACTTGTAGACCACGTGAATAACGTTGCCGCTGGCGAGCAGCTCGGCAGGGTTGTCGAAGGTCAGCGTGATGTTGTTGACGCCCTTGTCGAGATAGGCCATCGCGCCCTTATTGTGCTCGAAGGTGGTCGTGATGACGAGGTTCGAGACGCCCGCGTTGTTCTTGGCCGCGGCGCCCTTGATCTGCACCTTGAAGTACCAGGTGGTCCACAGGCCGAAGACGTTGGTACGGAGCGACTGATTGGTTACCTGCGTGGTGCCGCCCGCGGGGGCCGCCCAGATCTGCGTCCAGCTGGTGCCGTTGCTGGAAACGTACACCGTACACACATCGCCGGCCGTTGCGCGGACGAAGTCCCCGCTGAAGGCCGCGTCGGTGATGTAATAGGGCACGTTGACCTTGAAGATTGCCTCGCCCGTAACGTTGGCCGCGGCGGCGTGCAGGTCGGGCGTAAGGCCGTCATCGTTAAACGTGGCGATGTCGTGGCTGGTCGGCTCCAGCAGGGCCTGGCAGCCGGCGCTGCGGAAGTCCGGTGCAAGCGTATCGGTCCCGTTGGCCCAACGCCGGTAGGTCGGAACATAGGTGATGTTGATGGCCGTGCTTTGGGCCGGGGTCAGGGCGTACGGTTCCCAGTACGGGAAATTGACCGTGTCCTTCCAGTCCCGGCTGGCCTCATGGTGATAGGGCGGTGTGCCGCCGCCGCCGATCGGCGGATGCTGGTTCAGCCACGATTCCCACGTCCTCTTGAACGACTGACCCAGCCGCAAGTCCATGTTGCCTGTCCAGCGTGTGGTCGCCACGCTGCTGCCGCCGTCGCTCCAGCTGTTCACCGCGCTCTGGTACCAGCTGACCGTGTCGCCGCACAGCAGGAACCCCGGGCAGGCCCGACCGTCGGCCACGGCGTTGGCCAGAATCGTAGTGTCGGCCTTCATCTCCGCGCAGCTGGCGACCTTGCGCGGGCTGGCTTTGTTGTACACGTACATGGTGGTCATCGTATCGTAGGCGTGATAGGCGCCGTCGTACTGCAACTCGTAGATCCAGTGGCCGGGCAGGCTGATCTGACGATGAACGAACCCGGCGTTAGCGGCGATCGTCCGGGCCTGCGTGGCGTGCCGACCGCACAGCGCCCAGCCGAAAACGTTCTGGTTGTACGTCGGGTCGTTGATATCGTTACCGCCGACGCTGGGCGGTTCATCGGTCCAGTGATACAGGCGGCGCTTCTGATTGTCGTAGATGTTGATGGCCTTGGCTTCGGCGCTGGCCGGCGGAACAACGCCATTCGGCGTGTACGCATTCACGTACGTCGCACCCATTGTGCTGAGATTGTGCGTGTCGGCCACGCGGTCGTTAACGAGCCAGGGGTTGTGGACCACGACCGGCACGACCGGCGGACGGGTCTTGCCGCTCGCGCAATTGGACAGGGCCGAGACGTTGGCCGGCATCGCCGTGTCGGCGGTCTTGATCGCGAAGTAGTAGGTGGTGTCCGGCGTCAGGCCGGTGACGGTGAATTGTTCGGTGGCGCCTGGGCTGGCCGGGACGGGGAGCCCGCTTGCCGGCGTGGCCGCGTTGAAGGCCGCGTCGTCGCCGATCGGCGACGTGCTGTAGCGAAGGTCATAGCCGGCGCAGGCCCCTGGCCCCTGGTCGGCCGGGGCGGTCCAGGCCAATATGACGGCCCGGGTCTCGACCCCCAGAACCCGCAGGTCGGTCACGGCCACCGGTGGCAGCAGGTCCGCCTCCTGTGTGCTGACGGAAACCACGTTGGACAGCCCTGACCAGTTCGGCACCTCATCGGCGACCTTGATCGCGAAATAGTACAGCGTGCTGGGCGTCAACCCGGTCACGGTGAAGGTCTCGGCCTGGCCCGGCGCCTTCGGAGCGCCCAGACCCAGCACGGGCGTCGCGGCGTTGAACGACGCGTCGTCAATAATCGCGCTGCTGCTGTACCGCAGGTCGTAACTGCTCGCCTGACCGGTCGAGCCATCGTCACCGGTGGCGGTCCAGCTCAACCTTATGTAGTTGGACTTGACGTCGGCGGCCGCCAGATCGCTGACGGCCCCGGGCGGCACGGAGTCGGTCGGCATCGTCGTTACGACCGCCACGTTGGACAGGGCGCTCCAGTTGTTGCCCGAGTCCGCCGACTTCATCGCGAAATAGTACGTGGTGCCACCCAGCAGCCCGGTCACCAGAAACGATTGCTGCTGGCCCGGCGCAGCCGGGGTCGGTTCGCCGGTCAGTTGCGTTGCGGTGGCCCAGTTCGCCTCGTCGATCGTACTGGTGGAGTACCGGATGTCATAGGTCGTCGCGGCCGGATCAATATTGTCGGCCGGGGCCGTCCACGTGAGGTTCACTTTGAACCAGTCCGGGCTCGTACCGGCCAGGTCGGTGACGGCGTTGGGACCGGTGTCCGGCGACAGGACCCGCAGCGTGTACGTGCCGGAGCCGACGATGTAGCTGGGGAAATCGGCCTGCGTGTAATAGCCGGCGGGGATGACGACGCCATTGAGCGTCAGGCTGTGGACGACCTGATTGGCTCCGAGCATGATCGTGGCGTACCTGTCATTGACGGAGTCATACTGAAGCACCAGGTCGGTGGCAGGGTTCAGGGCCGAGGCGACGGTCAGGCGGAGCAGGCCCGTACCATAGGAATACGCGACCGGGTAGACCGTAACGGTGCCGCCCGGGAGCGAGCCCCCCGACAGGATCGACACAATGCCTTTGACATCCGTGCCGCCGGTCCACAGTTGCGGGGCGCTGAACTGCAGGACGCTGTTGCTGGGGCTGCCGGCGCTGTTCAGCACGGCCTTACCGGTCCCGCTGATGCTGGTGTTGATAGTAAAAGGATTGTTGTAGTAGCCGCCACCGGCCACAATGTCCACGGTGTTGCTGATCGTCACCTGGTTGGTCACGTCCAGCGTCCTGGGGGACTGGTCATACGAGAGGGTGCCGCCGCTGAATACCCAGACTTCGTTGGCCACGCTGCCGCCGACGATCACCGTGCCGCCGGTCACCGTGACCTGCCCATGGCTGTAGTCCCCGGCGACGGTGAACACCAGCCGGCCCGCGCTGACGTCGACGGGGCCGCTGCCCAAGGCGCCCAGGCTCTTCAGGTAGTTGGAGGCGCCCAGGACGTTCGTTCCGCCGCTATAGGTGTTGGTGCCGCCGATCTGGGTGCTGTCCAGCAGCGCCCCGCCCGTAGTCGGGTAGCCGCTAAGGGTCAGTTTGCGGCCAGGTGCATCCTCGCTGATCGTGCCGTTGAGCTTGAACGTGCGATTGCTGTTGCCGCGGGTGTTCTGGATCGTTGAGTCGGCCGTCAGCAGCACGTTGCCGGACATGGTCGGATTCGAGTCGCCGCCCATGTCGAACTTCCCACCGTTCAGCACGAAGTCGTTGGTAATGGACGCCCCGGTAAAGTAGGCGGTTCCGAGGCTGTCCACCCGGATCAGGTCCGGGGCCGGCGCCAAGGTAACGTTGATCTGCGGTCGGCCCGAGCCGATCACCGCCGTGTCGCCCGTGGTCGGCAGTACGCCGCCCTGCCAGTTGGCGGGCGTGTTCCAGGTGCCCGTGCCGCCCCCCCAGGTGATCACGCCCGCCTGCACCCCGGTGGCCAGTACAGTCGCCACCATCACGCCGCCCAAGACAACCCTGTAGCTCGCGTTCATCGCACCTTTCCTCCCGCGACAAGGACTTGAGTCCACCGCCGTCGGCGTACCGACCGCGCACCGTCTACTTGCGGCCATTGTAGCACAAGCCAGTCGGTCGGTAGAAGGTTTTTTTTTTTGCTTCGAACCGGGAGTGCGGGCTTGGCCGGGCGATAATCCGATATCGACAGTCGTATTCGCGTCGGTCTGAACGCACGCACTTCGTTCTGTCATGCTGACAGTGCCCAAGGCAGGCACGTCACGAG
>Ga0315298_1008554_pt1 | contig 13001 bp, 10 predicted proteins | sample WHS_1_MG_FD_203077 | JGI IMG/M metagenome (GOLD analysis project Ga0315298, IMG submission 203077) | Extremophilic microbial mat communities from Washburn Hot Springs, YNP, Wyoming, USA - WHS_1_MG | ecosystem: Environmental > Aquatic > Thermal springs > Hot (42-90C) | place: USA: Wyoming...
CACGCAGAAGGACAAGCTGTCGTACCCGGGGCCTGGCCGCAAGGGGCGGGAAACGACCTCGTTATGCCCGCGCGCCAGGATTGTCATTCCACGCAGACATCGCCCGCACCCATCACCCGCAGACATCGCCCGCAGACGTGGCCCACTTCCTCGCGCTCCTCGCGCAATCGCCCGTCTGTGGGACTGGGAAGCGCCCCGATCGATGCTAAGCGAGGTTATAGCCCTGGCATACGAGCAGAGCATTTCCGCTCACGGCGCCTCATATCTGGGCTTTCTCATATCTGGAGTTGGCGAGGTGTCTCGCTGGCACCCTCACGCCACCAGCAAGCTCAGGGTGGTGAAAAACAGGTACACCACACTGATGATGCCATTCATGGTCATGAAGGCTACCCCCACCTTCTCCAAATCGGCCTTGCGCATAAGCCAGTTCTCATAGAAGAGGAGCGCCCCGCACACCACCACTCCCGCATAGTAGAGAAGGTTGGCCCCCTGCACCCAGCCGGTAACAGCCAAGACCGCCACCGACACCAGGTGGAACACGCGCGTACTCCACAATCCGGCCGCTTCACCAAAGTCCGCCGGTATGGAGTGCAGTCCCTCCCGCCGATCCACGCTGATGTCCATGAAAGAGTACGTGATATCAAAGCCTCCGACCCACAGGCCCACGCCCACTCCAATCAGAAGCGGCTGCCACGTCACCCTGCCAGTTACGGCCACCCAGGCGCCCATCGGTCCGAGCCCGTCCGTCAACCCCAGTACCACATGGCAGAGCCAAGTCCAGCGCTTGGTGTAGGGATAGACCACCATGGGAATCACCACCACTGGCCACAGATACCGGGTGATGACCGGCAGGTTGAAGGTCGACCACACCAACACCGCAAGAGAAGCAAGGGCGAAGACCCATACCTGCGATTTCTTGAGCAGCCCGGCCGGCAGCTCCCTCCCCGCCGTGCGGGGATTACACGCGTCAATCTCCGCATCGATCAGACGGTTGAGAGCCATGGCGAAGCTACGTGCTGCCACCATGGCCACAGTGATCCAGAACATGCGCCAGAATCCAGGAACCCGCATCTCGGCAAGAAAGGCGGCCGAATAGGCAAAAGGAAGGACGAACACCGAGTGTTCGAACCGGATGAGAGAGGCAAAGCGCCGGACGTAGGTGACTAGCACGCCTAGACCAGGTCCTCCTCCGACGCTGGCATGGATCCAGGCGAAGGTTGCGGCCGCGAATCAGGCTGGGATGAGGATGCCAAGCCGCGAGCAGATTGGGACCACGACTCCAGCCCGAGCTGCGACCACAATTCGTCCACCCGCGCTTTGACCTCTGGGGCCATCACCACGTCGGGAGGCCATTCGCGAGGATGACCTTCGTCCGGTCCCTTGCGCGTAGCATCGATGCCTATCTTGCCCCCCCATAGTGGCTGCGGGGAAGAGTGATCAAGGACATCCAGCGGCCCCTCCACAACGACCACATCGCGCTGCCAATCAACGTTGTTGAACACCCGCCAGGCTACCTCGGCATAGTCATGCACGTTCACGTCGGCATCTACCACCACGATACACTTGGCGAACTGCATCTGGCCCGTGCCCCACAAAGCGTGCATCACCTTTCGGGCATGCAAGGGGTAGCGCTTGGCGATGGAGACCAGAGCGCAGTTATGGAACCCCCCCTCGACGGGAAGGTCCAGGTCCACCAGCTCAGGCAAGGTCAGTCGCAGCAGTGGGAGGAAGATTCTTTCCGTCGCTTTACCGAGAAAGGCGTCCTCCATGGGAGCTCGTCCCACTACGGTGGTGGCGTAGATCGGGTCGCGGCGGTGAGTAAGTGCCGTAACGTGGAAGACCGGATAGTAGTCAGCTAGTGAGTAGTAACCCGTGTGATCGCCAAAAGGCCCTTCGAGCCGCGTTTCCTCCAGGTCGATGTAGCCCTCAAGCACAAACTCGGCATGGTCGGGCACTTGCAGGTCCACGGTGCGGCACTGGACCAGGTTCACGGCCTCTCCCCGCAAGAAACCGGCAAGAAGCATCTCGTCGATCGCGGGCGGCAGAGGAGCAGTGGCCGCGTAGGTGAGTGCAGGATCAACGCCGATAGCGACCGCTGCCTCCAGCCGGCCCCGCGCTGCCCGCTGCGCCGCCCGGTAGTGCTGGGCGGCGTCCTTATGGATGTGCCAATGCATGCCCGTGGTTCGCTTGTCAAAGACCTGCATGCGGTACATGCCCACGTTACGTCTGCCGGTCACAGGGTCCCGGGTGAAGACCAGGGGGAGAGTGAGGTAACGGCCCGCGTCAAGCGGCCAGCATTGGAGGACAGGCAGGCGCTCCAGGTCCACCTCTTCCCCGCTGAGCACCACCTCTTGACAGGCACCGCGCTTGACCACTCGGGGCTGCAAGGCCGCAAGCTCCTTGAGGCGAGCAAGGGCCTTCAGTTTGTCCCAGGTCGTGCCGGGAGTCTCAAAGGCAATCAGTTTCTCGATCCGCCGGGCAAGCTCCTCATAGGAGGAAGCCCTGAGGGCAAGACACACGCGTTCTTGCGTGCCAAACTGGTTCATGAGCACTGGGATGCTGTACCCCTTGGGCCGCAAGAAAAGTAGCGCAGGCCCGCCGCTCTTAACCACCCGATCGGCTATCTCGGTCATCTCCAGCACCGGATCGACGGGGAGGTCTATTACTGCCAGCTGGCCCCGCTCCCGCAGAAGAGAAATGAAGTCACGGAGATCCTTCAACGTTACGCAGGTCCTTCAAGGTCACGCAGGTCCTTCACGACCGGTTTGCTTCCTCAAGCACATCCCGGTAGACCTGGAGAGTCTCCCGCGCGCTTCGGCTCCACCGGAACTGCGCCGCTCGCTGAAGTCCTTGCTGGCGCAAGTTCTCCCGCAAATCGGGGTCAGTTAGCACCCTAGCCACGCACTCCTCAAAGCTGTCCAGAGAAGTAGGGTTGAAGAGGAGCGCTGCAGAACCGGTCACCTCGGGAAGAGAGGAAGAGTTCGAGACTACGCAGGGCGTCCCGCAAGCCATGGCTTCCAACGGAGGCAGGCCAAAGCCCTCATATAGCGAGGGGAACACGAACACACAGGCAGCCGAATATACGGCCGGCAAATCATCCCCGGGGATGAAACCAGGGAAAAGCACCTTGTCCTCGATCCCCAGCTTGCGTACCTCGTTCCTTACTTTCTGGTACTCACCCAGTTTCTCACCGGCCATCACCAAGGGAGGAAGGTCGGCCAGTCTTCTACTCAACCTGGCCCAACCCTGCACAAGAAAGGTGAGATTCTTCTCCCGACGGAAATCCCCCGCCCAAAGGGCGTAGCACTCAGGCAGCCCGTGTCGCCGACGCACACTAGAGCGGACTTTCTCATCGACAATCGGCTCAAAGCGAGAGGAAACGCCGTTATGAATAACCCTCACCTTGGCAGGATCAACACGGGTGTAGAGATGCAGGGCGGACTGGAGAACCTGCGAGACAGTGATGATGCGTCGGGCCTCCTGCACGGTGCGAATGAACTGACGGCGATAGCGGTAGCGGAGCACGGGAGAAAGCACTTCCGGGTACAAGAAAGGCGCTACATCATGCACCGTGGTAACAAGCGGGACCGGAACCGGAGTCGGAGCCCAGGGAGTGGGCGCATGAAGAAGGTCCACTCCAGCTTCTTTTATCAGGGAACGCAAGGTCCCCCGCCCGCCCCAGGCCAGAACATCGATGTCCACAGAAACCAGGGTGAATGAGTCCGCCTGAGGAATGCCTTGCTTTTCCCGGTCTTGGCAGAAAACCACCACTTCGACCCCAGCCTCCCCGAACTCACGCAGGAGGTTGTGGGTGTAGGTACCTATACCTCCCCTGAAGCGGACTGTCCTTGCGTCAAAGCCTATGCGCACGTCTACTCCTGGAGGTAGTGAAGCCTCAGCCTGAGCCCTCGTGGTCTTGCGACTTTGGGCTGACTATGGCGGAAATAGTACCAGAAGGCGTGTTCGCTCCTCACAGCTTGTGTGAGGTTCTTGCAGCTCAGTGGAGAATCATTGTAGAATTAGTGCACATTTTCATCATTTGCGCAGAGGTACACCCGTGTCGAAGCTGGAAGAGCACTGTGGGGCGGCAAACGGGGGAGAGACCGGCTCGATCCTGACCAAAGCCCGAGCGATCCTGGAACAGCGCAAGCTGGACATCACCAAGGATTGGCTGCGACGCTTGGTCGGCCAGCTGGACAACCTCGAGGCCTTGGAGCGCTTCCCTACCCAAGAAAGCATAAGGACGTCAATTGCCCTGATTGAGGGCCTGGCTCAAGCCCTGGTCGACGAACGCGCCCTGGCCGAGTTTGAAGAGGGAGGAAGCTACTACAAGCAGGCCGAGACGCTGGGACTTCTGCAACGCCGAAGCGACGGAGCCATCATCTCACTTGCCGACAGCTTGCGCGCCTTGGAAGACGCTGTTTGGGAGCATCTGTCTAAGGGCCTGCGCGAGCAAGACCGGCAAGTACTTGAGTTGGTCCAGGTGTTGCGGCTGGGCCTACACCGCATCGTGACGGCAGCCACCGACGCTTACCATGAGCAGGTGAGTGCGGAGCTTGACCGTCTTGCCCACACCGATTCCCTGACCGGCTTATACAACCGCCGGTACTGGGAACCAGAGCTGGCCCGCCATGTAGAGCTTTACAAGCGGTATCACCGGCCTTTTGCCGTGCTCATGATCGACTTTGACAACTTGAAATGGGTGAACGACACCTTCGGCCATGCGGCGGGAGACACCGCTCTCATTCACCTGGCCACGGTGATGCGCACCAACATCCGCGACGTGGACATACCTTGCCGCTACGGCGGCGATGAGTTCACCGTGCTTGTGCCGGAGGCGGAAAGAAAAGCCGTTCAGATAGTGGGCGCGCGTATTGCTGAGTCGGTGAACAAGACCCGCTTCAAGCTGGGTCGTTCCTTCGCCACTCTGCAGGTCAGCTATGGCTACGCCGCCTGCCCGGAGGATGCCACTGACGCCGAGAGCCTCCTTCGAGAGGCTGACGCCAGCCTTTACCGGGCAAAGCACGAGAAAAACGCGGCAGAAGCAGCACAAGAAAGTCCGACCGGGCTCTAGAAGCCCGACTTTCTCAGCTCCTCGCAGACAACGCGATGCGCTTGCCGGCTCCGTCCCGCACGCGGACAAGTTATTCGCTTCTTGCGCACTCCTGTGCTTCCCCACGCAGTGTCTCCACAGCGTGGGGAAGCACAGGAGCGATCACGGCAAACTGTTCTCGGCAGGCCTTGGGACTACCAGGCAGATTGATGATAAGCGTGCGCCCCTTCACCCCAGCCACCGCCCGGCTCAGCATGGCAAAAGCAGTCACTGCCGACGAGGAGGCACGCATGGCCTCGGCAAATCCGGGGGCCAAGCGATCAGCCACCGCCAGAGTAGCCTCCGGGGCGTGATCACGAGGAGCAAGCCCGGTGCCCCCAGTGGTTAACACAAGATCCCATTCCCCCGAGTCACAAAGCCTGGCCAAGATCTGTTCGATCAGCTCCCTGTCATCAGAAATGACGATGGGATCGCCAACCTCGGCTCCTAGGCCCCGCAACAAGTCGACCAACACCGGTCCCGAGGTGTCCTCCCGCAAGCCCGCGCTGGCTTTGTCACTCAGGGTCACCACCGCGGCGCGCATAGGCCGGCTGAGAGACACCTGCACATCACCGGGGGTACGATGGGTGCCGGTCTTCTTGCCGGGCATCCGCACGCGCACCCGGTCGCCCGCGGTCACTCGGCCACCTTCGAGAACCTTAGCAAAGACCCCCTCCCGCGGCATGATGCAGTCGCCAGCTTGCTCATAGATGGCGCAACGCGAGTGGCACTCCTTGCCAATCTGAGTGATCTCAAGCACTGCCTCCCCCACTTCGAGCACCGTGCCTACCGGAAGGCAAGCAAGATCGACCCCGATTGTGGTTATGTTCTCAGCAAAGTCGCCAGGTCCCACCTTGAGACCTAAAGCCACCATCTTGTCTATAGATTCCTGGGCAAGAAGACTGACCTCGCGGTTTCCCGACCCCGCGTGGGCATCGTTTTCGATGCCGTGTCCAGCCCGCAGGCGGATTTCCTCCACCGGATGCTTCCGCTCCCCCTTCGCGGCGCTCACGTTCACAGCAACGACCGTTCCCAACCCCTCACCGGGCCGAAGGTAATCCTCTTTGCCCCCGGTCTTCTCCAGCAGACGGATGTCACCAATCACCATGCCACGATCGACCGCCTTGCACATGTCATATATAGTGATGGCAGCCACTGCCGCGCCCGTCAGGGCCTCCATCTCCACCCCGGTGCGAGCCTCCGTACGCGCCACGCACTCAATGTCCACCCGTGAGTCCTCATCAATCACAGTAAAGGTGAGGTCCACGAAGCTCAAGGGCAGGGGATGGCACAGTGGGACTAGCTCAGAAGTGCGCTTGGCTGCCATAATGCCCGCGATCTTGGCCACAGCGAGGACGTCGCCCTTGGGAAGCGCTTGCTGCCGCAGTAGGCGCAAGGTCTCGGGAGCCATCCACACGCGGGCCCCAGCGCGCGCCAAACGACGCGTGACCGCTTTGTCGCCCACGTCGACCATCCGGGCCTCCCCCTCGTGGTTCACGTGGGTCAGACGGAACTCGTCCACATTGCCCTCCTTGCCCTCAGCCACCCACCTGGGACATGCCGCGCCGCGTCCGTCCCGGATGAGCGTTCTTGTCAAATGTCTTGCTTTCGAGCGATTGCCTGATCAGCTCGCGCACCCGCCCCCTGTCCCGAGCCAACACCGCTTCCCTCACGTCCACTTCGTCATCGGAGAAGAGGCAGTTCTTGAGCCGCCCGTCAGCAGTCAAACGGAGACGGTTACATTCCGAGCAAAAATGATCGGAGACGGACCCTATGATCCCCACCGTGCCCTGGTGCCCGGGGAAACGATAATAATGGGCCGGTCCCCACCCCGCCGGTGAGGCAACCGGAGCTGGCTCGCCCCCCGCGTGGTCACTCAGCGCCCAGAGCGCTGCCATTAGATCCGTCTTGGCAAGCGACTCTCCCACAGAGCGAGGTCCGCATCCTCCCACAGGCATCCACTCAATGAACCGGACGTGGAGAGGCCGATCCCGGGTGAGAGCCACAAAGTCAGCGAGCTCAGCAAGAAGCTCCTTCATCATGACCACGTTTAGCTTCACCGGCTCGAGGCCGGCCTCCATGGCCGCCTCCACCCCAGCGAGAGCATCCTCCAAGGACCCCCCGCGGGTGAGAGCACGGTAGCGTCCCGGGTCAAGTGAGTCCACACTAATGTTCACCCGGTCAAGTCCGGCAGCCTTAAGCTCACGAGCAAACCTGGGCAGAAGCACTCCGTTAGTGGTCAGAGAGATCCCCCTGATCCCCGGAATGGCCCGCAGCATCTTCACGAGCTCCGGCAGGCCCTTGCGCACAAGCGGCTCCCCGCCGGTCAAACGGACTTTGGAGATAGCTAGCTCCGCGGCGACCCCGACAAAGAAGGCCATGTCTTCGTAAGAAAGGATTTGCTCGTGAGGAATGAAAGGCACACCTTCCGGGGGCATGCAGTATACGCAGCGATAGTTGCACCGGTCGGTGACAGAGAGGCGCAGATAGTCCACCTGTTTCCCGTTTGGATGATTCATCTCAGTCCCATTCCTTGCCTGACCTCAGCCTCGTTAGCGCCCCTCTGTCCCAGAATGCGTTCCTCGATGAGATCAGCCAGCCCGCCGTAGTCGTCCAATGCGAATTGGGGAACAGCATAGTCAGGAAACGACTGGTCGCTAGCGATGCCCACAAGCTCGTCAGGCAGGCAGACGAGCTCGCTCGAGCGCGCCCGCCGCGAGACCTCGATCTTAGGCGCATCCTGCTTTTTGAACCCCTCGGTGAGGACCAGGTCCACCGGCTCAGTAATTTGGCAGACCAACTCCTCCAGCCGGGGCTCCCGTTCTTCGCTCACCTTGTTCACCCATACGTACTGAAAAGGCGAGCTGATGCCCACCACTTCGGCCCCTCGTTCACGAAAACGAAAGGAGTCGGTGCCGGGCACATCGATCTCAAAACCGTGGGTGTCATGCTTGATCACCGCCACCCGGTATCCGCGCTTGCGAAGCTCCGAAAGCACCCCCAGCACCACTGTGGTCTTCCCCGACTTCTTCTTACCCACGAAAGAAATCACCGGCCGGGGGGACCGATCCATGAACAACCTGACTTCTGGCCGGAGTCTAAGACGCCAGGCTCCAGTCTCCGCGGCCAGCTCGGCGGCCGGTTGTGCAGCACCCTGCCCGCCGAGGGCACCCTCAACCGTGGCCAGCTGGGCGGGGGGGGGGGCGCCGGCCGCCGCCAGCTCACCCGGGGTGTTCACGTTGAAAAAGAGCTCCTCCGGATCACCATAGCGACCGTCGCCCACCTCCAAATAGCCGGTGTTAAGATCCGGATAAATGTCGAAGATACGACGTCCTCCCGCTTTGATGAACTGGTAGTAGGCGTCTAATACTCTCTTGCCGTAGACAGCGCAAAGCGGTTGCAGATACTCGCCGTGCCTGGGCACGAAGACATCGTAGCCCCGGGAGCCGTCGGCCAGCGCCCAGAGGAGTCGCGGAGTCACGAAGGGTATGTCGCAGGCCACGCACAAAGTGCGCTCCGTGGGCGAGGCAAGCACAGCTGAATACACGCCCACGGCCGATCCCCCTTCAGGTAGTGCGTCGTTCACCACCGGAAGACCCAGACTGTGGAACTTGGCGGGATCACGAGTCACCACAAAGGCATGGGCAAACAAAGGGGCTAGACGGTCGCGCATCCACTCTATGAGTGTTGTGCCGTTGCCTAAAGGTGCAATAACCTTGTCAAAGCCCATGCGGGTGGACTGCCCGCCGGCAAGAAGCGCCAGGCTGATGTCTTGCCGTGCGGATCTCTGCGGTGCCCTCTCTGGCCCCATCACTTGTCCTTCCTTCTTTTCTCCATTCATGCATGGCGGCCCGCAATCACATGCAGAGCCGCCGCCTTGACACTCGCCATCACCCGTTTCCCCGGAGCTATCCCTAATTCTTCGGCTGAGGCCCGAGTGATGAGAGAGATTACCTCACCTTCGCCCCCGAAGCGCGCCTGGCAAGAAGCCTGCGCCCCGCCCTCAGAGCCGTCAAGGCGCACTACCACCCGCACAAGAGGACCAGCGGGAGCTACGCTATCCACCACCCCCTTCCACCGGTTGCGTACGCTGGAGGCTCCAGCGCCCCCGGCGCGCGGAGTCAGGGCGTCCCCGGCGCGCGGAGTCAGGACGTCCCCAGCGCGCGGAGTCAGGGCCCCGCTGGCAAAGGCATGTAGCCCCAGGCTGTCACTATTGTCCGCCAGATCCCCGGACCTTCCCGGTCCTCCGTCAAGGAGCGAAAGAGCAACGTCTTCCGGCCTGATCACCACCACCGCTTCTTCCCCCAGCGAGAGCTCTCCCGGGGCTTCTAGCATAACGCCGTCCGAGGTACGGATCACGCATATTTCCCGCAAACACGAGACCACTCTCCCTCGCCAGATGGTCTCCGCGCCGGTGAAGTCAGCCACGAAGGGCGTGGCAGGACTGAGGAACACCTCATCCGGCGTCCCCACCTGGGCCACCCGCCCTTCGTGCATGACCGCCACCCTGTGCGCCAGAGCTAGAGCCTCGTTGTGGTCATGAGTGATGATGACCACCGTAAGGCCTAGCTCTTGCGTCACCCTTCGTATGTCTTCTCGGAAACGCCGCCGCACATGCACATCTAGGCTGCTGGTCGGTTCATCAAGGAAGAGCACTGCCGGATCCACAGCCAACGCGCGGGCTAGGGCCACCCTTTGCAGTTCCCCGCCGGAGAGGCTGCGCACGTCCCTGCTAGCTAGGTCACTCACCCCAAGAAGCTCAAGCACAGAGCGCACTTTATCCTTCGCTGCCCGGCTCGACAGACGCCGAAACCGCAGTCCTAGAGCCACGTTATCTTCCACGCTCCCCTGGAAGAGCACTGGCCGCTGGAAAACGGCGGCCGTGCGCCGCCGGGCCTCCAGACTACGGACGTCCACGGGCACGCCCGCATATTTGATCCAACCCGAATCCGGTTGCTCAAGTAGAGCTAACAGCCGAAATAGAGTGGTCTTGCCCGCCCCGTTGGGACCCAGGACGGCAAGCACCTCCCCCTCGCGCACCTCGAAGCGCTCTACCGAGAGCACCGGGCGACCCCCGTACTTCTTCACTAGACCCTCCGCCTCAATGGCGAGAGGAGCGCGTTCCCCCGCGGCAAGTGTTTGCTGGGGATCCTTCATGACTGTAGCCACCGCCTGCGCACACCGCGCTGGAGATAGGTCAGCGCCAGGGTGATAAGGAAGGCTATGAAAAGCAGAATGAGAGCGAAGGCCATGGCCTCAGCGTATTTCCCCTGCCTCACCAGCATCATGGTGGCTGTTGTCATGGTTCCGGTGAGATTATGGCCGCCCGAGGAGAGGTTGCCCCCCACCATCATCACTGCCCCGACCTCACTGATGGCCGCCCCGAAGCCGGCCACAACGGCAGAAAGAAGCGTTACTCGCGCCTCGCGTAATACCACCCACAGGCTTTGCCACCGTGAGGCCCCCAGTCCCAGCGCCTGGAGCCGTACTTCCTTGGGCACAGAACCCACCCCGCTCATGGTGATGGCGCCGATCACGGGAGCGGCGATGAGAAACTCTGCCACAGTCATCGCTGCCGGGGTGTAAAGAAGATTCAGGGAACCAAACACTCCTTGCCGGGACAGCAACAAGAAGACAAATAGACCCACAGCCACCGGGGGAAGCATCATGCCCACGTTGAGGAAGGTGGCTGCTACTCCCCAGCCCCGGAACTTTCTTAACCCAAGCCAAGCACCCACAGGAACACCGACAAGCACCCCTAGAACGGTCGCGACCCCGGCCACGCGGAGAGACATCCAGATGACCTCGTACACGTAGTGGTCCCCCCGTACCAGAAGAGAGACCGCTTCCTTTAGGGCATCCCAAAAAACCGCCAAGGAAAGACCTTCCCTCCGCCCTTGTTCACCTATCCACTCTGACCCGCGTTGGGCACAAAAAGCGGCTCCCCGAACTTCTCCACCCCAAATGTGGCAATTACACCGTTCTGCACCTGGGGAGAGACGATCCAGTTCAGGAAAGCTCTGGCCCCCTCAAGGTTGCGCGCCTTCTTGACCGTGATCACGTGATACTGGTTAAGAAGGGCTTTGTCGCCTTGCACCAGCACTTCAAGACTTAGCGAGGCCTTCTTACTGAGGTAGGTAGCCCGGTCGGATAGCGTATATCCCCCTGACTGGTCGGCGATGGTGAGAGTCTCGCCCATGCCCTGGCCGGTGGACTTGTACCAGTCTCCCTGGGGCACGACACCCGCCGTTTCCCACAGAGACAACTCCCTAGCGTACGTACCCGACTGATCAGCTCGACTGAAGAAGGGTGCCTCTGCCCTGGCAATAGCCGCAAGAGCGGCGGCCGCGTCTTTCATATCTTTGACCCCGGCAGGGTCGGAGATTGGGCCTACCAGGACGAAGTCATTGTGCATAACCGCCCTGCGCTCGAGGCCAAAACCCTGCTGCATGAAGACTTCTTCCGCCGCCGGCGAGTGGACCAGGAGAACATCGGCATCTCCCGTCTCGCCCAGCTTGAGGGCTTCGCCGCTCCCCGCCGCGATCACCTTGACGCGGTAGGGATAGGCAGCCTCAAACGCCGGAATGAGAACCTCAAACAGTCCGGAATCTTGGGTAGAAGTGGTGGAGGCAAGCACCAACTCGGTCCGGCTGGAAGCCGCCTTGCCTGCGGGCAGAGAGCCCGCCCTAGCCCCGCTCTCCCTGCCACAACCCGCCAGTCCACAGCCGGCAAGCACCAACAACGCGGCCAAGGCGAAACAACCAAACAGCCTCGACATTCTCCAGCCCATACTCAAGCAGGCTCCCCTACTTTTGATCGCGGCCACAAACCGCCCTACCCCATCCTTGCGGTTCCTTGGCGGCCTTGGAGTGCGGACCGGCTACAAAAAAGCGCCCCGGAGGGCGCGTAAGCAGCAGGGCTTGCGCTCTCCTTCTCACAATGGAGGGCGGGGACGTTTCCCTCCCCACCTTTGGACCCTTGCTTGCCAGCACTTGCAAGAGCCGCTGCGGCTACCTGCCATTGCCCGCAGACTCTACCGCTTGGGGGGCTCTCCCGGCCCTTGGGTAGCTCTCCCGGACTTTAGGCAAAGCAGCTCGGAGAACCGCTGCCCGTGTTCTCAAGAAGGCGTTCTCTGAGGTGGACACGCCCGGATTTGAGAAACACGGATAGTGAATCCAATATCTCACGTTACCTAGCGCACTGTCAAACTTGGCGGCTTCTTCTGCTGAGGCTCACGCCAAGCGCAGCCTCTACTCCTCCGTAGCGACCTGGTCGACGGTCATACCTAAGAGGCCCAAGAGACCTTCCTCATCCAGGAGAGAAATGCCCAACTGCTCCGCCTTGGCCAGTTTCGATCCTGGGCTCTCGCCCACCACTACGTAGTCGGTCTTGGAGCTCACCGACCCGGTCACCCGGCCGCCAGCAGCCTCGATCAACTCCGTAGCTTGTTCGCGGGTGAGGTGGGGAAGAGTGCCAGTAAGAACAAAGGTCTTGCCCGCCAGAGGGCCCTGGCCGCTCGGGCCCGCTTCTGCCAGCCCCCCAGCTCCACCTACCTCCAAACGGGCGGCCGCCCGTTCCCCCGGGCGCGCCTCGGTGATTACCCCTGCTTTTTCCAGGCGCGCTAGCAGGTCCAGATTGCGCGGATCCCGGAAAAACTCGTAAACGCTTTGGGCAATTACCGGGCCGATGCCCGGGACCTGGCTTATTTCTTCTACGGAAGCCTCCTTGAGGGCAGCGATGCTGCCAAAGTGATGAATCAACAACTCTGCGTTTTCTGCTCCTACATGCGGTATGCCCAGGGCAAAAAGAACTCGAGCAGCCGGCCGTTTCTTAGAGGCTTCGATAGCCCGGACAATGTTGCTCGCTGATTTTTCTCCCAAACGATCAAGCACCGCAAGCTGCGAAGCCT
>Ga0315298_1008555_pt1 | contig 13000 bp, 10 predicted proteins | sample WHS_1_MG_FD_203077 | JGI IMG/M metagenome (GOLD analysis project Ga0315298, IMG submission 203077) | Extremophilic microbial mat communities from Washburn Hot Springs, YNP, Wyoming, USA - WHS_1_MG | ecosystem: Environmental > Aquatic > Thermal springs > Hot (42-90C) | place: USA: Wyoming...
TCGCCCCCCGGCAGGAGAGGTCAAGCGACGCCTTCCTCCTCTTGACGAGATCGTAGGTACGGGCGACCTACTTGAACTGCGGCAGTGCCTGTCACGAGTGCTTGAGCGACGGGCAGAGCCGGACGACTCGCATCTGGCCGACATCAAGGTGCAACTTCAGCGCCAGATGCGCACCATCCGCAAGATTCTCTCTCGCAGAACCCGGTTCTCATTTAATCGGGTGTTTGGCGGGGAGCGTCCGTTGGTCCAGGCGCTCTCGGTCTTTGCCCTGCTTGAGCTGGTGGCCCGAGGAGAGGTGCGAGTGTCTCAGGCCGAACCTTTTGGCGACATAGTGGTGCGAGCGCATCAAGTGTTAAAGAGCGCCTAGGAGCGGGGAGCGATTTCAATGGAGACTGATTTCGCGCAAGTGAAGCGAGACGTGGAAGCAGTGCTCTTCGCCGCTGGCCGACCTGTGAAGACAGAAGAGATATTGACCGCACTCGGACTATCCGGGCCGGAGGGGCAGAGAGCGGTGGAGGCGGCCCTGGCTAGTCTCGCGGCGGAGTATCCCCCGAGCGGCCCCCGGGGGTTCGAGCTTACCCGCCTAGCAGGGGGATGGGTCTTCCGCACCAACCCTCAAGCGCACGCCGCGGTGCGGGCCTTGTTCGAGATTCCCGAGGATGCGACTCGCCTTTCCCCAGCAGCCATGGAGTGTTTGGCCATTGTTGCTTACCTGCAGCCGGTCTCGCGCCCACAGATAGCGCAGATCCGAGGGGTTGACTCAGATTCCCCTATACGGACTCTTCTTGACCGAGAACTGATCACCGAGGTGGGGAGGGCCCCGACAGGGGGAGGGGCGGTGCTCTACGGCACCACGCCTCGTTTTGAGGCCATGTTCGGGCTTTCCAGCCTTGACGACCTTCCCCCATTGGAAGGCTTTGCCCTTACTGAGCAGCAGAGAGAAGAGCTCCGTAGACGTCTTGGGCTGCTCACCTTACCGGAGTAGGGGACGGAGTAGAGGAAAAGGTGAAAGTCCGCCTGCAAAGGTTTCTTGCCGAGGCGGGCCTGGGCTCGCGCCGGTCCTGTGAAGACCTCATCCGGGCTGGCCGAGTGACTGTGGACGGAAGGGTGGCCGTCCTTGGCACCTCTGTCGATCCAGAGAGACAAGAGATCGCCGTTGACGGGTGCAGGGTCGAGCCGCAAAGGAAGGAGTACTGGCTTGTCAACAAGCCGGTCGGAATCTTAAGTGCGGCAAGTGATCCGCGAGGGAGGAGGACCGTGGTCGAGCTAGTGCCCTCACAGGCAAGACTGTTCCCGGTGGGACGCCTTGACTTGCGTAGCACAGGTCTTTTGCTACTCACAAATGACGGGGAACTTGCTGCCCGGCTGCTTCACCCTCGTTATCACGTGGCCAAGGAGTACCAGGTGACGGTGGTGGGCGAGGTGCAGGAGGCTACGCTTGCTCGTCTCCAGAGTGGCGTGGAGCTGCAGGAGGGCCGCGCCAAGGCAGATGAGGTGAAGGTCATAGGTCGCACGGCCGACAAGAGCGGGAACCAACGGACGATCCTCAGTCTGACCCTCCACGAGGGGCGCAAACACCAGGTACGCCGCATGCTGGAGGCGGTGGGACACAAAGTGATCGCCCTCCATCGCCGTCGTTTTGCTGGTCTTACCGATAAGGGGCTGGCCCTCGGCGAGTGCCGCCGACTGACACCAGCCGAGGTGCAAGAACTGCGCCGCCTGGCCTTTGCAGGAGCAGGCCGAGGGGAAGCTGGTTTATACTGATAAACCTTGCGTATGGTTGGCCACTTGACACCATGTATGCCTGAGGAGATGAGGGGCGACGGCTAGTTCGGAGAAGCGATGAGACTTAACCCTGTAGTTGAGAAGCTGAGTCCGTATCGAGCAGGGCCCTCCCTTGCCGAGATAAGAGAGAAGTATGGACTTGAGCGGGTGGCGAGGCTGTCCGCGAATGAGGTGCCTTGGGGTCCGTTCCCTGAGGTGGTTGAAGCTCTGGAAAGAGCTCTAGGCGAGCTTAATCGCTACCCTGATGGGGCCTGCGCGGACCTGCGCAATTTGATCGCCGAGCGGATAGGCATACCGGAGGAAAGACTGGTCTTCGGCAACGGCTCCTGCGAGCTTCTCATGCTGCTGGGGCACGCTTTTCTCTGTCGCGAGCATCACCTCGTGTTCCCTGAACCTTCTTTTGTCCTTTACCGATCACTTGCCCTGGCTCAGGCTGCACCCTACACGGCAGTACCTCTTCGCAACCTAGAGTACGACCTCGAGGCCATGTTGGGGGCTATCCAGGACAACACCAGTCTGCTTATTGTTTGCAACCCTAACAACCCGACTGGGACCTACATAGAGACACGCCAGTTGCGGGCCTTCCTCCGCCAGGTGCCGGAGGAGGTGGTCGTGGTCCTGGATGAGGCCTACGGAGAGTTTGTAACCGCACCCGACCGCGAAGAGACCGCAGCTTGGCTGGAGGAGTACCCCAACCTGGTTGTCCTCCGAACTTTCTCAAAGATATATGGACTTGCGGGACTGCGCATCGGGTATGGGGTCGCTCGGCGCGAGATCATAGAGGCCTTGGACAAGATTCGCCAACCTTTTAATGTGCACTCGCTGGCGCAGGTCGCTGCGCTTGAGTCCTTGCGCCATCCCGAGCGCCTGGAGGAGCGGCGGCGCTTAGTGGCCGCGGAGAGAGAGCGCTTGCAACGCCGGCTTGCACAAATGGGCATACGCTATCATCCAAGCCAGGCCAATTTCATCTTTGTTGATGTGACCGAGCTTTCTGTCCCGGGACCGCAAGTGCCGCAAGCGCTCTTGGAAAGAGGCATTCTCACGCGTTCTGGGTATGCTATGGGGTGTCCAGGCTGGATCCGGGTTACCATAGGGGACGCGGAGGAAGGAGATGCTTTCCTTGAGGCTCTTGCTGAGTTACGCAATGGGCGTAGGGCTGGCGTGACTCCGCGGGTGATTGAAGGGCTGACTGCTGAGAGCTTAAGTCCGGAGAGTTAGTATGCAGTCCGGAAGCGTAGAAATGATGATTGTCATGCAAGAGGGAGCGTCCGCTGAGGAGGTGGACCGTATCCTGGAGCTGCTTGAGAGCGCTGGCGCCCAAGGCCGCGTGTCCACGAGCGACGTGGTGACAGTGATTGCAGTGATGGGGGAGCGCGACGTGATTGCCGGGTTGCCCTTGGAGGCCTACCCCGGGGTGGACAAGGTGCTTCCCATCCTCCGGCCGTACAAGCTGGTAAGTCGTGAGTTTCGGCGGTCAGACACGGTGATCACGGTGGGGAACACCTGTGTGGGCGGCGGCCATGTGGCACTAATAGCGGGACCCTGCTCGGTGGAAAGCCGGGAGCAGCTCATGGAGGCGGCGGCTGTGGCAAAGGAAGCCGGGGCCACCATGTTGCGAGGAGGAGCCTTCAAGCCCAGGACTTCCCCCTATGCTTTCCAGGGCTTGGGAGTGGAGGGCCTTGAGATCTTGGCTGAGGCCAGGTCTAAGTTTGGGCTACCAGTGGTGACGGAGCTCATGGATCCCCGGCATCTAGAGGCGGTGGCCACCTACTCGGATGTCATCCAAATAGGGGCCCGCAACATGCAGAACTTTCAGTTGCTCTCTGCGGTGGGGCAGGTCGATCGCCCGGTCTTACTGAAGCGGGGTTTAGCTGCCACCGTCGAGGAGCTGCTGATGGCGGCAGAGTATATCGTGAAGGAAGGGAACGAGCGTGTCATCCTCTGCGAACGGGGCATCCGCACCTTTGAGACCGCGACCCGCAACACGCTTGACATCTCGGCGGTGCCCATCATCAAGCAGCGTAGCCACCTACCTGTGATCGTCGATCCCAGCCATGCGGCCGGCAAAGCGGACCTCATCGAACCTTTGTCATTGGCGGCCATCGTGGCCGGAGCAGACGGGGTCATGATTGAGATGCATCCTAGCCCGGAGACGGCCTTGTCTGACGGCGCCCAGTCGCTTGATCCGCGGCAGTTCGCTGCGGTAGCAAGTCGCATCAAGAAAGCGGTGGCCTGGGTCGGCAAGACCATGGGGTGACCTAGTGGGTAGAGTGCGTACCCATAGCGGAGTCCACCGCCTGGCCGTGGTAGGGGTGGGCATGATCGGTGGGAGCCTGGCTATGGCTGCGCGCGAGCGGGCCGGTGTTGACGAGGTGGTGGGCTTCGACGCTGATTCAGGAGTCCTAGAGGAGGCGGAGCGAAACGGAGTAATCACCGAGATAGCGAGCAGCGCGGCTGAGGCGGCTGCCTACGCTGACCTCGTGGTGATATCGACACCGGTACGAAGTATTCCTGGTTTGGTGGAGGAGTGCGCCGCTGCCGAGCCGCCTCCCCGGCTCATTAGCGACACGGGCAGCACGAAGTCTGGAATAATGGCTGCACTTTCGCCCCAGAGCCGCACTCTTTTCATTGGGGGGCATCCCATGTGCGGCGGGGCCGACGCGGGAGTTCGCTATGCGCGCCCGGATCTGTTTGAGGGTGCCACCTACTTTCTTTGCACCACCGGCGCTGCCTTCCCCAAGCTTTACGAGATGCTGCAGCAGTTCATCCTTGACTTAGGAGCGCGTCCGACTCTCATCGATCCTCGCGCCCACGACCAAATCATGGCGGTGATCAGTCACCTGCCGCACGTACTTGCTAATGTGCTCATGGAGTACGCTGGTGAGTTCCGGATCGCGGGCAAGCGGGCGCTGCACTGGGTGGGACCTAGTTTTAAGGACCTGACGCGCGTGGCCGGAGCCAACCCACCCATGTGGCGTGACATCTTTCTTTCTAACCGGGACGCACTCCAGCAGTCTGTGCGAGCCGTCATTGGTGCCTTAGAGGAGTTCTCACATAAGCTTGACGAAGCCGACGAACAGGCTATCGCCAAGGCGATTGACACGGCTGCCCTCTACCGACAGGAGATGTTGGTGTCGGCAGACATCACTCCGGAGACTCTCTATCGAGTGACTGTGCGCGTGCCCGACCAGCCGGGCTCCATTTCTCGGGTGATGAACGCCCTTGGTGAGGCCGGCATCAATGTCGAAGACCTGACCCTTCATCACATGAGTCGCAGCTTGGGTGGTGATCTGGTCCTCTTCATAGCTGGCGAAGCGGTAGCGGAAGAGGCAGCTCGTTTGCTACAGACACATGGTTATGCATGCAGAGTAAGTCTTCCTGGTGACGATGGGGAATGAGTCAAAGACTGCAGGGACTTTTCTTCCTGCCCAGTCCGGTTTGAACGGCGAACTCCGGGTGCCTGGCGACAAGTCGGTTTCTCACCGTGCCTTGCTGTTGGGCGCCGTCAACAGCGGACCAGTAGTGGTGACCGGCTTCTTGCGTGCTGCCGACACTTTGGCGACCCTGAGAGCGGTGCGTGCCTTGGGAGTCAGAGTTGACGAGGACGGGGAAAGACTGGTAGTGCACGGGCAGGGGTGGGAGGGGCTGCAGGAACCTGAGGACGTTATCGATGTCGGCAACTCGGGTACACTCATACGGCTGCTGCCGGGTCTCGTGGCCGGCCGTGGTTTCCTGTGCGTGCTCACCGGTGATGCGAGCATTAGGCGCAGACCCATGGACCGAGTCCTGCGGCCCTTGGCTGCCATGGGAGTGCAGGTCGCAGGCCGTCAGGGCAACACGCTGCCTCCCATCACGGTGCGAGGACAAGCCCTTCGAGGGATCACCTACCGCCTACCTGTGGCTTCCGCCCAGGTGAAATCCTGTCTTCTGTTGGCCGGACTGCAGGCGGAAGGGGAGACGACTTTGCTTGAGCCAAGTGCCTCGCGAGATCACACTGAACGGCTGCTTTCCCACGCTGGCGCCCCTGTCAGACGCGAGCCTTGCCCCAAGGGTGAGGTTGTGGTGCAAGTGGAAAGGGCGGCGGAACTCAGACTAAGCAACGTGCAGGTTCCGGGGGATTTCAGCTCAGCTGCGTTTTTTGTGGTCGCGGCACTACTCGTGCCCAATTCTTGCGTGCGACTGCTTGAGGTTGGTCTCAACCCCACCCGCACCGGTTTGCTTTCCGTGCTTGAACGGATGGGAGCCCAGGTGGGAGTGGAGGTGACGGACAAATCTGGCCCTGAACCGAGGGGGAACGTTGTCGCCTACTCGAGCGAGCTTGTCGCCACCAGCATAGAGGAGGGCGAGGTCCCCTTGCTTATCGATGAGCTGCCGCTGTTCTTGTTGGCCGCGGCCAGGGCGCGAGGGACCTCCCGGCTACGGGGAGCAGCGGAGCTACGGACAAAAGAAAGCGATCGTCTACGTGCGATGAGCATATTTCTCAGGTCTCTGGGGGTCCAAGTGACAGAGTATCCCGATGGGTTGGATGTTGTTGGGCGACCGGAGGGATGGGAAAGCGGGAACATGAAGACTGAAGGGGATCACCGCCTGGCCATGGTTGGGGCTGTGGCGGGAGCGGCGTCGCGCGGAGGCGTCGTCGTGGACGATCTTGCTTGCATCGCTGTTTCCTACCCGGGCTTCCTGGAGGCTTATGAGAGTCTGGGTGGGACCTGTCTTAGGGGAAGCTGAATACTGGTTCTGAGAGGGGTAGGGGTGATCATCGCCATTGACGGACCAGCAGGCTCGGGCAAGAGCACCGTTGCCCGCGAGGTGGCAAAGCGTCTTGGACTGCGCTACTTGGACACAGGCGCGATGTACCGGGCAGTGACTTTGCTCGCCTTGGAGGCCGGACTAATCCCCGAACGCATAAGTGAAGCCCAAGTCCTTGCCGCCTCCACCCCCATAAAGGTAATTCAGCAGGAGAACGATTTAGCCCGGGTTTTCGTGGGTGACCGCGAGGTGAGTCAGGAAATCCGGGGACCGCTAGTGTCTCGTCATGTGTCTGCGGTCTCGGCCGACCCGGGGGTAAGATCCGTGCTAACCGAGAGGCAGAGGCAGGAGGCGGCAACTGGAGATGTGGTCTTGGAGGGACGAGACATGGGCACAGTTGTCGTTCCTCAGGCCGAGGTGAAGGTGTTCCTTACAGCGAGCGTGGAAGAGCGCGCCCGCCGCAGACAGTTACAGCTTGCGGCTCAAGGGATCGAGCTGCCCCTTGAACAAATAGCCAATGACTTGAGAGCGCGCGATGCATATGACTCGGGGCGCGCTCTTGCTCCCCTAAAGAAAGCCGACGACGCCATCGAAATCGACACCACAGCTATGAGCGTGGAGCAAGTGGTCAATGCGGTTTGCGCGCTAGCTCTTGGCAAGGGCTGCTCGCGTACCGGATGGAAGCTTGAGGAGGGCGGAGAAAAACCTGAGAGGTGGCCGCTCTGCGGTATGGTGAGAAGCCGGCTCGATACCCGTCTGTACCGAGTGGCGTACTCTTTCATCCCTTGGTTGTGGCGCCACCTATTTCGCATGCACATAGAAGGGGCAGAGAACGTACCATTGACGGGACCGGTGGTTCTCGCCTGCAATCATCGGTCAAATCTAGATCCCTTCTTCTTGGGCTCAGCCTGCCCCAGGATGGTCCACTTTATGGCCAAGGCGGAGCTGTGGAAGTCAAGAGCTTTGGGCTGGCTGGTGGAGAGGATGGGGGCCTTTCCTGTGAAGCGAGGCGAAGCCGATAGAGAGGCAGTTCGCCGAGCTCTAGAGGTGCTGGAGGCAGGGGCGGTGCTAGGAGTCTTCCCGGAAGGGAAAAGGCACCGGGAGCCGGGTCTAGGAGAGATACAGCCCGGAGTCAGCCTGTTCTCTTTACGAGAAGGGGTACTAACCGTGCCTGTGGTCATGACGGGCACGGAAAGAGCGGTGAGGAACCACTGCCTGCGTTTTCCCCGGGTGCGAGTGGCGTTTGGACCGCCCATCGAGATCCCCAGCAAAGACCTACCACGCGCGGAGAGAGGCGCCCTTGTGGTACAGCGTTTGACAGACGCGATGAAGGCCCTACTTACCGAGGTAGGAGAGAAGCAGTGAGTGCTCTGGAGATAACGGTGGCGGAATGCGCTGGGTTCTGTTGGGGAGTCAAGCGGGCTCTGGAGATGACCCTGGAAGCAGCTAGAACCGCTCCGCCCCCGGTGAACACTTTGGGTCCCTTGATTCATAATCCTGGGGTCATCAGCGAGCTAGAGAGCCGGGGCGTGGGAGTGATTGCCTCTGCTGAGCAGGCTCGGGCTGGCACGGTAATCCTAAGGTCTCACGGGGTCCCTCGTCATACCCAGGAACGGCTCGCGTCGTTGGGTTTGACAGTTATAGATGCGACTTGCCCCTTTGTCGCCTCGGCACAGAAAAAGGCTGCCAGTCTTCACAAGGAAGGTTACCTCGTGGTCATCCTGGGAGAAAAAGAGCACCCCGAGGTTCTCAGCCTGAGGTCTTATGCAGGCGAAGGTTCCCTGGTGATCGAATCTGCGGCCGATCTGCCCGATATTCTGGACTCATCACGGGTGGGAGTAGTGGTTCAGACCACGCAGTCGCCCGAACGGCTTGCTGAGCTAGCGCAGGTCTTAGCTCCTAAGACGCGTGAGCTCCTTGTGCACAACACCATTTGCAGCGCCACCGAGGAAAGGCAGACAGCGGCCGTGCGCCTGGCTGCTCAGGTGGACGCGGTCGTGGTAGTTGGGGGGAGGAACTCGGCTAACACGCGCCGCCTCGCGGAACTCTGTAGCGAGAAGCAGCCTCGCACTTACCACGTGGAAACCGCTGCGGAGATCGATCCTCTGTGGTTGAAGGGGGCCCGGCGGGTAGGAGTCACGGCAGGGGCCTCGACTCCGCTGGAACAGATCGAAGTGGTAGTTGAGCGTCTCAAGGAGCTCGACCCATGACCTCGTCCAAGCCGCGTGTGGCCATCGTAGGTTATCCCAACGTGGGAAAATCCACGTTGTTCAACCGTCTCACGGGCAGTCGTGAGGCTGTGGTGGCCCCAGAATCAGGAGTGACTCGCGACCGCAAAGAGGGAGAGGCCGAGTGGAACGGCCGCCTGTTTGTGGTGGTAGACACAGGCGGCATCGATCCTCATGGGGAGGGTCCGCTGGTCGACCAGGTGCGACGGCAGGCCGAGATTGCCATCAAGGAGTCAGCAGTGGTCATCTTCCTCGTCGATGGGCGCCTTGGCGTGACATCGCAAGACCACGATATTGCCGACTTGCTACGACGCAGTGGGGTCCCGGTTGTCCTTGCCGTCAACAAGCAGGATGCGATCTCGGCTAGAGACAACCTATTTGACTACTGGGAACTGGGCTTGGGCGAGCCAATAGGGATTTCTGCTGAACACGGGCTGGGAGTGGGGGACCTGCTTGACGAAGTGGTCCGCGATCTGCCCGCCGAAGACCTTTCCGCTCAGCGACCTGAGCCGCTTCGTATAGCCATCGTTGGCCGACCCAACGTCGGTAAGAGCTCTCTGCTCAACGCACTTCTGGGCGACGAGCGCACCATTGTCTCGCCGCTGCCAGGAACAACACGCGACGCCATCGACACAGAGCTTGAATGCGAAGGCCGACGCGTGACCTTGGTGGATACTGCTGGCTTGCGTCGGCCCGGGCGAAGGACGACAACGGACGTCGAGTATTACAGTGCGCTTCGGGCCCTGCGGGCGCTAGAGCGAAGTGACGTGGCGTTGGTGGTGGTGGACGCTAGCGAGGGTCTAGTGGATCTGGACCTGCAGATTGCCTACGAGGCACAGAGGGCCAAGTGCGCCACAGCTGTGATTTTCAACAAATGGGACATCAAGCAGCTAGACCTAGACAAGGCGGTGGAACGGCTAAAAGCCAAAGTGCAGACGCGGCCTCGCTGGCTGACCGTGTCTGCGCTAACGCGTCGAGGAGTGGAGCGAGTGTTGCCGTTGGCCGTTCAGCTTTATGACCAGTATTGTGCGCGCATTCCCACAGCCGAGCTTAACCGGTGGCTCGAATCATTCCGCGCGCGCGGCGTCAGCGCCAGCAAGGCGGGGAGGAGTCTAAAGACCTACTACATGGTCCAGTATGAGACCAAACCACCACGGTTCAAGGTGATGGTCAACTCGCGCGGTCTAGTGACACGCGCCTTCGCCTACCATTTTGAGAATCGCTTGCGAGAAGACTACGATCTGGCCGGGATCCCGCTTGTCATAGACTTCGTAGGCAAGGAGGAAAAGCGCTCGTGACCAAGTCAACGGCGCTTACCGCGGTGGCGCTAGTGCTGTTTGGCTACTTGGCGGGCTCGCTGTCTCCTAGCGTCTTCCTAGGTAAGCTGTTGCGAGGGAAAGACCTGCGACAATTCGGAAGCGGGAATCCAGGCACCGCCAACGCCTTTCGGGTGCTGGGCGCGCGGGTGGGGATCATGGTCCTTATCGCTGACCTCCTCAAAGGCGTGGTCCCGGTGGTCACAGCTCGCTTGCTCTTGAACAACCAATCGCTCGGTCCCACGATCACGGTGGCAGTGGCCTTGGCCTGCGTGCTAGGGCACAACTACTCCATATTCCTGCGTGGGCGAGGGGGAAAGGGAGTGGCTACTGGCGCGGGCGCAGCCATGGGCATGATGCCCCTGCCCATGGCAGTTCTGGTAGTTGTCTACATTGTGCTTTTGCTAAGCACCCGCGTTGTTTCCGTGGCCTCAATAGCCTGCGCAGTTCTTCTTCCTGTGATGGCCGTTGTGTTCCGAGAGCCGCTTCCCTACATTCTTGTCTCCTGTCTAATGTCAGCCCTCGTGCTTTGGGCGCATAGGGGAAACATGCGGCGTCTTTGGCGACGCACTGAGCCGCGAGTTACGTTTCCTTGGAACAAGCGTGAGCGCTAAGCGGGATTCCAGGTGAACAGGTGCTGGGCCCGAGTGAGAGCTCTGGTGGCCGTGAGCGAGGCTGGTTGGCCGTCATTAGGCGCGCTATACTGTCCTCGCGCGTCGGGACGTGGCGCAGTTTGGTAGCGCATCCGGCTGGGGGCCGGAAGGCCGGCGGTTCAAGTCCGCCCGTCCCGACTTTTTCCATTTTCGGCCTGATTGTGGGGCAGGAATGCTTGAGAACTTGGGGAAAGTGGAAGTCTAAAGACAGGAGCCCCTTAGGCGGTTCACTTCTTCGTCAGGCCTAGTTCGCGCGAGGAGGTCGCTGCTGTGAAAGCCGTGGTCATGGCAGGAGGACAGGGCACTCGTCTACGCCCGCTCACCTCCAACCAACCTAAGCCCATGGTACCCGTGGTCAACAAGCCTACCATCCAGCACATCTTGGACCTTCTGAAGCGGCACCAGATCGAGGAAGTCGTTGTTACTTTGGCCTTCCTTCCGCATCTCATACGCAACTACCTGGGCGATGGCAGCAGCTTTGGCATGCATATCAGCTACACGGTGGAGGAGAGGCCGGCAGGAACCGCTGGCTCCATACGGCTGGCAAAAGACTTCCTTGAAGACACGTTTCTTGTGATAAGCGGGGACGCTCTCACCGACTTTGACCTGACTCGGATAGTCTCCTTCCACAAAGAATGCGGAGCTGACGTCACCATTGCTCTTAAACGGGTCACCAATCCCCTAGAGTTTGGCATCGTGGTCATAGATGAAGAAGGGCGTATTCAACGGTTCTTGGAAAAGCCAGGGTGGGGCCAGGTTTTCTCTGACACGGTGAACACCGGCATCTACGTCATAGAGCCGCAAGTGCTGGATCACATCCCGGAAGGCCAGCCCTATGATTTCAGTCGCGATCTTTTCCCCAAGCTATTTGACCTTGGCCGGCCCCTCTACGGGGTAGTGTGCGACGGCTACTGGCAGGACATCGGCAATCTGGAACAGTATCTGCAGGCGAACCGCGACGCTCTCGACGGCAAGGTGCGGGTCAGTCCACCAGGTGTCCGCCTCCGGGGCAACATTTGGGTGGCGAAAGGAGCCTCTCTAGACAGCCTGGATGATGTGGAAGGGCCGGCGGTCATAGGCGAGGGGGTACGGATCGACACGGGTGCGAAGATCCTTCCCTATACCATCCTCGGGGATAACACGGTGGTGCGAGCAGGTGCTCAGATATCCGGCTCGGTGCTTGGCGAGAACGTATACGTGGCCTCAGGAGCGGTGATAGAAAGTGCGATCTTAGGTAACGCGGTCGAGGTGCACGAGAACGTTCACATAGCTGAAGGAGCGGTGATCGGAGACCGCTCCAATATAGGTCGGAACGCTGTGATAGCCCACAACGTGAAAATCTACCCGTTCAAGAACGTCGAGCCTGGTTCCACGGTACGCACTTCCATAGTCTGGGAGACAAGAGGACCAAGCGCGCTGTTTGGGCGCGAGGGCGTGCGGGGACTTGCCAACGTGGACGTCACTCCGGAAATGGCCATGCGCTTGGCCATGGCCTACGGCACCTTGCTGCCGAAGGGTTCCTATGTGACGGTCAGTCGAGACACTCACCATGCTTGCCGAGTGTTGAAACGGGCCATGACCAGCGGCCTCAACTCCACCGGCGTCAATGTTCGAGACCTGACCATGGTCCCTCTTCCTGTGAGCCGGTTTGACGTGAAAAGCGGCAACGCCACCGGCAGCATCCATGTGCGCATAAGTCTAGAGAATCCAGAGCAGGTAGAGATCCTCTTTTCCGAAGCTCCCGGGGTTCCTATCGACACGAGAAGAGAAAGAGCCATCGAGAATCTTTACTTCCGGGAGGATTTTCGGCGGGCGGACTTTGAAGAGATGGGTCAAATAGTCTATCCGCCGCGAGTCATCGAGGCCTACACAAGAGCGATTCAGGAAACCTGGGACGCGGCCGCCATCCGGGGGCGCCAGCCCCGTCTGGTGCTTGATTACTCGACCTCGGCCGCAGCTTTCTTCTTCTCCTCAGTGCTGGCCGGCTTGGGAGTGGAGACCGTCGCTCTTAATACGTACGCAAAACCACGGGCCCGGTTCAGTTTGGCGGAGACCCTACCGGAAGCGGCCGCCAGAGTGGGGAACCTCGTAAGAGCCATGGAAGCTGACCTGGGTGCGGTTCTCGAACCAGGTGCCGAACACTTGTACGTGGTCGACGAGACAGGCAGTCTCTTGCCCAATTCACTACTGATGCTTCTGCTGATGCAGCATGCGGCCAAGACGGCCGGGGCGGGAGTGGTGGCGGTTCCGCTTCATGCCACGCGCCTCT
>Ga0315298_1008557_pt1 | contig 12998 bp, 11 predicted proteins | sample WHS_1_MG_FD_203077 | JGI IMG/M metagenome (GOLD analysis project Ga0315298, IMG submission 203077) | Extremophilic microbial mat communities from Washburn Hot Springs, YNP, Wyoming, USA - WHS_1_MG | ecosystem: Environmental > Aquatic > Thermal springs > Hot (42-90C) | place: USA: Wyoming...
CAGGGTTATAACGTCTACAGCTATGCCCTGAACAATCCGCTGGTTTTCAAGGACCCGAGTGGAATGTGGTTCGGCATCGACGACCTTATCGTGGCGGCGGTCGGCTTCGTGGTCGGCTTCGTAAGCGGTCTGGTGTACGGACTGGTGAACGGACAAGGCTGGGGCAGCTTGCTCACCGCGCTCGAAACCGGCCTCACAACGGCAGCCGGAGCGTGGCTCGGCTGGAATGTGGCCGGCATCTTCGGCGCGCTGATGGGCGGCATGAATGGCCTGGTCAGCGGCATTCACGGTATTTATGACTGGACCAGCGTGGACGGCTGGTTTGCCTTCCTTTCCGATTCCACCTGGAACCTGATCGGAACCACGCTCGGCAACGTCGTTCACATCATCAATCTGTTCGGCAATAGCGGATACCGCGAGGATTTGAGCCACCGGCAGAACCGGCATGTCTACGAGGGCGGCTTCTATCTGAAGAACGGATTCACTTTTACCCAGGGCAACGTGATCAGCAATGCCGGACAGAACGGGCGCGGGATCGACACCAGTTTCATCGCCAATCACGAAGAGCTGCATGTCTGGCAGCAGCGCTTCTTCGGCCCGCTGTTCCAACTGACATACGTCGTCTGGGCTGTCGGCGGCTTCATCGCCGGCACGGTAGTCTGGTTCTTCCACACGGATCAGGATTACGGAAGCGTAATCGAGACCGCTGTCTATTACGACAACCCGTTCGAATACTGGGCCTACAAGAACGACAACAACTGGCCGCCGAGCGGTGCGAACCCGGTGATACGGTACGCCTGAGGGAAGCGCGCCTCAGCCCTGTTCCTCGCCGCACGGGCATCTCGGCCGGCAGATCCGGCAGTTCTGGCGGCCGCATCTCGGGCACGTAGTCCGGCATTCCCGGCACAGGCAGTGCATCCGCTCGCACAGTTGCAGCGGCGCGGCCGGTTCGGAGCAGCGCTCGCAGCGCGGCGGCTCGAGCAGGTGCAGGCAATGATTCCAGTGGAATGTGCGTACCCGTTCCTCTTTCTTGTGGATGAGCCGCACCGTCATTTCCTCGACCGGCAGGGTCAGCACCAGCAAACCGGCCAGATTCAGGCGGGCGCGCGGCGAAAACTTGCGGACCAGGTCTTCCAGCTTGGCCACGCGGTCCAACTCGGTGGCCGCCAGGCGGCTCCTTTCCTTTTCCCGGGCCGCTTCCCCGGAGGCCTTGGCGATCCGTTTCTGAAGCTGCGCCGTGAGTCCGGCATAGTAAGCCTCGAGGCGCGCCGTGTCGCGGGCCAGCCGGCGGTTGGCGCTATCCACCAGTTGGGCCGCCGCTCGCGCCAGGGCCCGGCGGGCCAGGTCCGCCGCGGCCGGGAACAGCCGGGGGAGGTCCGGCGCCGGAATCTGGAAATCCGGTTCGTCCTCCAGTTCATCGCGAACGTAACTCAGTAACGCGTCCGGTTGGGGGACTACGGAGTCCGCCGTTGCGTTCAAACATACCGGCACGGCGCCGACGTTGCGCTCGTCGGATTCGAGGCTGTATTCAAACAGGAACCAGAAATAGGTGGCTTGGCCGGGACTGCTCTGAACCAGGCGGTCGACAACAGCCCCGGCTTGAGCAGCGTGATCAGGTTGTACAACTAAGTGCTGGCTCCACCGCCGCGGGTGGCGCGGACTCCGGCGGCGCAGGCGCCGGCTTTTTTTCGCTGGCAGCTAACTCCCTCGCTTGTTCAGCCGCCGAGGCCTTCAGCTCCATCCACCTGGGCTCCCGCAACGATTTCGCGGCCGCGAGGAACTCGTAGAAATCAGCCAGGGCCTCCCGGTTTCGCCCCAGCTTCATTTTGGCGACGGCGGTGTTGAAGATCGCTCCCGGGAGGTCGGGGCGGACCTTGCGCAAGAGTCCGGAGTAATAAAGCGCGTCGGAGTAGCGCCCGGCGCGCGCATAGACCGTCGCCAGCAGGTCAAGCGCGCCCGCGTCATTGTGAACGAGGGCAAGCACGCGCTTCGCCAGCCGCTCGGCGCTGGCGAGGTCGCCGTTTTTCAGCGCCCAGGCTGCGTTTTTGTCAAGCCAGCGCGCCTCTTCGCGGTTGATCTCGTCTCTTTCTGTCGCGGCGCGCAGCTTCAGTTGCCGGCGCCGCTTCTCCTCTTTCTTCCAATCAGCCACCCGCAGACGCCTTCCCGGAGGTCTTCAGGGCAATGGACCCAACCTGCGCCACTTCGCCATGATAGCATCGCGGCCGCATGGTCACCGCGCTTCGCAAATCCACGGCTCGTAGCGGCTTCCGTAGCACAAGGTGACGCGATGCTCTCCGGGCCGGCTGAGCACCCGGCTGTAGGGCAGAGGAACGTGAACCGACTGCGGCTCCACCCACGGTCTTACATCGACAATCTTTCCGGCGGTCCACGAGGGGTGGACGATAGCGCGGGTCACAAAGGTGTAGCGCTGGCGCAGAGTGCGCGCGTCGGGGGCGCAGTCGGAGACAGTCAGAGCCTCAACGCCCGGCCGGTGCTCCAGCGCGGCAAAGCCGGGCTTGGCCGGCGCCAGGCGAGATCTGATCTCGCGATCGTACCCGAAGGCCTTCACGCGCCGCTGTCCCTCTGCGAACGACGGCTCGGGAAGCACCTTCCCGATCCTGAGACGGATCTCCAGGCCGGTGTTCTCATCGCCCAGTCTGACCACGTCAAAATCGCCGGGCGCAAGTTCCACGCGCGCTTGCGGCGTTCCCGTCCGGTTTCGCGCCACCCCAACCAGCACATATGCATCGCTGGCCAGCACAATCAGGAGCGGCAGCCAAAGCCGTCTCATAGCAGGTCTCCCCGCGTCAGGCGCGGCCGGATCTTCTTGAAAGCGGCCAGCAGGCCCAGCGAGATCACGCCCACAATCAGGGAGAACACGTACTTCGGCATCCAGTCCCACCACGCGGCCACCAGGCGGCAATAGAGAAAAACCACGAACCCTGCCGCCGCTGCGTTGACTACGCCTGTGAGGCGGCGGGGGATGCCGTACCAGATGGCCAGAGCCGTCACCATCATTCCCAGAATCTGGTACGCGCGGGCGACTCCAGCCATTGACAGGGGCAGATAGCTGTTTGAAATGTTCAGCGACAGCGCCAGCATTGAGAGCAGCGCCGCGCTCAGACCGGTCAACAAGAACGTGCCCGAGAAGTCGCCCGCCCGCAGCCCCGCCGCAAACACCAGCGCGCCTGCCAGGAGGGACGGCTCCCATACATAGAGATCACCCGTCCACTGATAGCCGGCTGTCATGATCGCAACGGCGTTGAGCCACAACATGAGGCACACCAGCCCGATGACCAGAGGCAGCCGCAGGCGGAAATGATATGCCAGCGCCATTGCAAACAGGCCCCACGCCAGGAAGCCTCCCGGCGAAGGCGCGACGGCGAAGATGCCGGCAAGCATGGTCAGGTTCAGCACGAAGGCGGCGAACGCCACCAGCAGAATCAAGGAGGTGATATAGAGGGTGCGCTCGCGCCGCGCCGCGAATTCCCCGCCCAGCACCAGCAGGATCGGCGTCGCGGCGAGAATGGCCACCTGCGCCGGGGTGGTGAGCAGGCCCCAGAAACGGTAGAAGAACAGAAACACCGCCGCGCAAAACGCCAGTCCGCCGATGGTCGAGGCGATGCGCATGCCCCAGGAGATGCGCTTCTGCGATTCGGTCGAGTCGATGTCAAACTGGCGGGTGAGTTCCGCCAGTGTCTCCTCGATGTGGCGGCTCACACGGCCGCGCTGCTCTTCCGACAGCGCCAGGATGCCTTCGCGCTCCAGTCGCCTGAGTTCCCCGAGGAAGGCGCGCAGCGAGTCGGCGCGCCGTTGGGCTTCGTGTTGGTTCGTGATGTCGCCCGTCCGGGCTCCGGATCCAACCGGCCTATACGTATTCCCAATCCTTCAGCCAGGCGTAGTTCGGAGGAAGCTTGGCCCACATCTCGCGCCCGGCCTGCTCCAGTTCCGCTTTCTCCTTGCCGTCCAGCTTGCGCCTCTCTTGCACCGCGAGCGCGATGTTGTCCACCTGGTGTGTGCTCACCATCCCCGGAATCGGCGCGGTGATAGCCGGGTTGCTCAGGATATACCGGATGGCCAGCCGGGCGCGCCGGTCGTCTTCGGCGGCGTGGGGACTGGACGGCGAGCTATCTCCGGCGAAGAGCTTGTTATCGGCGAACGGCTTGATGCCGAAAACGCCCACGTCGTGCTTGCGCACGGCTTGAAAGACGCTATCGGTGGGCAGTTCCTTGCTGTTGGCCGTGTAGGGAAACAGCACCACTTCGATCTGCTTGGGATACTGCTCGATCACCGACTTGAGCCAGACGCGGTTGTGGCTGGAAACGCCCGTGAAACGCGCCTTGCCCTGTTTCTTGGCGCGCGCCAGTCCTTCGACCGTGGCCTCCTCGACCCGCAGCAGTTCTCCGAGCTCGGAGATGCCTTCCATGGGCAGCGAGATGCGCCACAGGTCCACGTAGTCCAGGCCGGCTTCTTTCAATCCCGCGTCCAGGCCTTCGATCAGCTTCTGCGCGGTGCGCCACTCCTTGTACCGCGGCTCGCGCGTGTGCCACGAGTAACCGAAGTACATCCGGTCGCGCCGGCCTTTGAGCACCCGGCTATAGGCCAGGATCTCCTGGGGAGAGCAGGCGTCCACGTAGTTGATGCCAACCTCGATCGCCCGCGTGACCACGTCGTGCCGGGCTTTCAGAAAGTCTGCGCTCTTGATGTTCTCGTCGTCCGAGGCATCGTAACCGGAGCCGTGGAACGGCCGGCCCATCATCACGCCAAGCCGCTTCCAGTGCCCGCCCAGGCATACCGCGGAGACCATCAGCCCGGTCTTGCCGAGCCGGCGGTACTCCATTTTCGGGTTGAAATTGAGGATGCTGCGGGCGCCGGTGTCCGCCGGAGCGGCGTTGGCCAGTCCGGCCGCTAAGCCGCCGGCAAGCACGGCGGTCTCCCCGACGAACTCGCGGCGGTTCATAGGCGATTTCATACGCTCACCTCCGAGATCTCGAAGGTGAGTATAACGCAGGAAGCTAGGTTCTGGCTTTCCGGCGGAGCAATCCGAGGGCCAGTCCGGTGCTGCCAAACAGGATCAGAGTCGAAGGTTCCGGAGCCTCCAGACCCACGTTAGCCAGAAGAAACTGGTGATCGTTGTAGTCCCAGTCGCTGTTCGCGCCGTGAATATCCTCCCAGCCGACGTAAAACGCCGGGCCGGGGACCGACACGGCGGATCCGGGAATCATCCCGCCACCCCATGGCGTGACGTACGCGTGCACTTCGGTGTCGCCGTTGGGGGCGGGCGGAATGCCGGTGTAAAAACTCTCAAATGTGCCGTCGCCGTGGCTGACGTAAAGGCGAAAACGCAACAGAGTGCCCGGCGCAAAGGAGCCAAAGTCGTACTCCTGGCCCCGGCTTGAGCTATGGTTGGGCAGCACCGGGCCGATCGCTGACGGCAGGTCCAGAAACAGCACGCTGTCGAACATGGCGTCGCTGCCGAAAAAGTAAGCTTTCACCGGCCCTCCCAGCGCGTAAAAATCCACTCCGGCGGCGAACGGCGTTCCGATGTTCATGTATGGGATGGTGTCGCCGAAAGCAGGCGCGGCCGGCAGAACGGCGGCGAGGGTCGTCAGAACGAACAATTTGGAAATCGTCATAATCCTCCTTCCCAGCTCTCAGGCCGGCCGCACGCCACCGGCAATTACGGTGGTCACTGAGCCATCGTCACGTCGGACGAGGAGGAAACCGGAAGCATCCAGCCCCACGGTCGTACCCGTCAGCAATCCGCTTTCCTGTTCCACCCGAACGCGTTTGCCCAGTGCGTAGGTGGAGGAACTGGCGAATTTCTCAAGAATCGGGCGGCGGCCTATCGAATATAAGATCCCACACCAGCGCTCGACAGATTCAACAATTGCCGCGATTAGGTGCTCGCGCGCACATTCCCGGCCCGTTTCGAGGCACAACGAGGTGGCCAGAGGCGCGATTTCAGGCGGAAATGTGCGGCAATTCACATTGACCCCAATGCCGGCTATGGCCGCCGGCCCCTGCAATTGGACCAGGATTCCGGCCACTTTCTTCTCGGCGATGAGCACGTCGTTAGGCCAGCGCAAGTCGCATTCGACCGGGCAGGTCCCCGCAATGGCTTCCGCGACCGAGAGGCCGAGCGCCAGAGTCAGAACGGGGTGCGGCTCCAGCACCATCGACAGGTAGATCCCCGCGGATCTCGGCGAATGCCAGGCGCGCCCGTGGCGGCCTTGCCCGGAGGTCTGCTCATCCGCCACCACCAGCGTGCCCCGGGCGCAGCCTTGTTCGGCCAGGCGCGCCGCCTCACGCATGGTGGTGCCCACGGTATCGAAATAGTGCACGCTGCGGTCTGGCAGCAGCAGCCGGAGTCGGGCGGCGTCCAGGGGCATCAGAGCAGGTCCAGCCGAAAACTGATGTCGGTCGCCGGAGCCGAGTGAGTGATCGCGCCGGAAGAGATGAAGTCCGCGCCGGTTTCCGCATAGGCCCGAACGTTATCGAGGGTGATACCGCCGGATAATTCCACTGTTGCGCGGCCAGCGATGACCCGAACCCATTCGGCGGCCTCGGCGGGGGTCAGGTTGTCGAGCAGCAGGCTCTTGGCGCCCCACTGAAGGGCCTCGTCGAGTTCCTGGCGCGTGCGCACCTCGATCTCGATGGACAAGCCTGTCACCTGGGCCCGCTCCAGGGCCGCGCGCACCCCACCGGCCGCCGCGATGTGATTGTTCTTGATGAGAATGGCATCCCACAAGCCCATGCGGTGGTTCTTCACTCCGCCCGCGGCGGCGGCCATCTTCTCGAGCCGCCGCAGGCCCGGTGTGGTCTTGCGGGTGTCCAGAATCCGGCAGCGGGTGCCCGCAACCCGCTCGGTGAACTGCCTTGCCAGCGTGGCGATGCCGCTCAGACGTTGCAGAAAGTTGAGCGCTACGCGCTCGCACTCAAGCAAGGTGCGCGCCCGGCCCTGCACCCTGGCGATGACTTCACCGTCTTCGGCGCGGTCGCCATCGCGCTTCCGCAGTTCGAGCGCATCCACGCCGCCGCGCTTCGAATAGATGAGCGCCAGCAGGTCCAGGCCGGCCAGCACCTGCGGTTGCCGCGCCAGGAACCGCCCGCGCGCCGCCTGTTCCGGCGGGATGCACGCCTCGGAAGTGACGTCACCGGCGCCAATGTCCTCGGCGAGAGCCCGGTCTACGGCGTCCTCAATTTCCGGATGCATCACTGATCCAGAGCCTCCAGCGCCTGGAGCGTCTTTGCCATCTGGGCTTCGTATTCCGACAGCTTGGCGCGGATCGAGTCCACCACCTTAGCCGGAGCCCGGCCCAGGAACTTTTCGTCAGCGAGCTGCCGCTTCGAGCTCGCAATCACCTTGTCGAGCTGATCCCGCTCCTTCTCGAGGCGCTTGCGCTGCGCGTCGAGCTGAGCAGCCGGAATTTCGAGCACCAGGTCGAACTCGCCCGCCGAGCGCATGGCGGCGGATTTCGGCGCCGAGCCTGAACGGAACTCCAGTTTGAGATTGGCCAGCTTCTCGATAACCTCCGCGTTCTCGCTGGCCACACGGTGACTCTCGCCCCGAACGTAAAGAACCCCGCGGAGCTGCTGGCGCGGATCCGCCTTCATGTCGGCCCGCAGGTTGCGCGCCGCGGTGATGATGTCCTGCAAGAGCTGCATCTCCCACTCCGCGGCGAGGTCGGCGGCCTCCGGCGTGTAATCGGGATACTGAGCCAGAGCGAGCGACACGGGGCGGTTGGGATTGCCCTTCGCCAGGCGCTGCCAGAGTTCTTCGGTCAGGAATGGCATCACGGGGTGCAGCAGCCGGAGCGCGGTCTCGAAGGCCGTGAGGAGATTGCGCCAGTCGCTGTTCAGCCCCGAATGCTCCACGAACCGGAGCTTCTTCATCTCCAGGTACCAGTCGCAGAACTCGTGCCAGAAGAAGTGCCACAACACCTGTGCGGCTTCGTGGTAGCGGTACTGCTCAATGGCCCGGTTCACCAGGTCGGCGGTCCGGTTCAGCCGGCTGAAAATCCAGCGGTCCGCCAGGTGCACGGCCAGGCACTCGCCGCAACTCTGCGGGCGCTCCAGTTGCTGCGACTCCGGCAGCCAGGGCTCCACGCCGCAGCGCTCCATGTTCAGGAACACAAATCGCGCGGCGTTCCAGATTTTGTTCGCGAAGGCGCGCGAGCTTTCCAGGCGCTCTTCGGTGAGCACGATGTCGGTGCCCGGCGCCGCGCCCATCAGCAAGGTCATGCGCACGGCGTCGGTGCCGTACTGTTCGGTCACCACCAGCGGATCGACGGTGTTGCCCTTGGTCTTGGACATCTTCTGGCGCTCGGCGTCGCGCACCAGTCCGTGGATGTAGACGGTCCGGAACGGAACCTGGTCCGTGCATTCCAGGCCCATCATGATCATGCGGGCCACCCAGAAAAAGAGGATGTCGAAGCCGGTGATGAGCAGCGTGGTCGGGTAGTAGATGGCCAGGTCCTGAGTCTGGTCGGGCCAGCCCAGGGTGGAGAAAGGCCACAGGCCGGAGCTGAACCAGGTATCGAGCACATCCGGGTCCTGCGTAAGGTCGCCTGAGCCGCAGCGCGGGCAACTGGCGGGGGCTTCGCGCGCCACCACGATCTCCCGGCACGTCTGGCAGTGCCAGGCTGGAATCCGGTGACCCCACCAAAGCTGCCGCGAGATGCACCAATCGCGGATGTTGCGCATCCATTCAAAGTAAGTCTTGGTCCAGTTCTCCGGAACGAACTGGATGCGCCCGCTCTCGACGGCCTCGATGGCGCGGGCCGCCAGCGGCTTGGTTTTCACGAACCACTGCGTGGAAATCAGCGGTTCGAGCACGGTCTTGCAACGCTGGCATTTTCCAACCGCCAGTTCGTAGCCTTCGATCTTCTCGATAAGGCCGAGTTTCTCGAGATCGGCCAGCACGCGGCGCCGGGCTTCAAAACGGTCGAGACCGGCATAAGGCCCCGCTTCGGCGGTCATAGTCCCGGTCTCGTCAATGACTTTGATTTTGGGAAGCGAATGGCGTTTGCCGGCTTCAAAGTCGTTGGGATCGTGGGCCGGCGTCACCTTCACCACGCCGGTGCCGAACTCCGGATCGGCAAGCTCGTCCAGAATGATCGGGATTTCGCGGTTCATCAGCGGCAGCAGTGCGGTCTTGCCGTGCAGATCGGAGTAGCGCGGATCCTTCGGATGGATGGCCACCGCGGTGTCGCCAAGCATGGTCTCCGGGCGGGTCGTGGCCACGACCAGGCGGCGGCCGGTACCCACCACCGGATAGCGCAGATGCCACAGGTGGCCGGGTTCGGTATCGTGGGTGACCTCCAGGTCCGAGAGCGCCGTGTGACATCGCGGGCACCAGTTCACCATGTACTCGCCGCGGTAGATGAGTCCCTTTTCGAAAAGGCGCACGAACACTTCCCGCACCGCCCGCGACAAACCGGGGTCGAGCGTGAAACGTTCGCGGCTCCAGTCGCAGCTTGCGCCCATGCGAATCATCTGGCGCTTGATGGTGTCTCCGTACTCCCGCTTCCACTCCCAGACGCGCTTGACGAATTCCTCGCGCCCCAGGTCGTGGCGGCTCAAGCCCTCGGAAGCCAGTTTGCGTTCCACCACCATTTGCGTCGCGATGCCGGCATGATCGGTGCCCGGCAGCCACAGCGTGTTGTAACCGCGCATCCGGTGCCAGCGCACGGTCACGTCGATTTCCGAATGTTCCAGCATGTGACCCATGTGCAGCGATCCGGTGACGTTGGGCGGAGGGATGGCGAGCGAGAAAACCTTGCCGGTGTTGCTCACCGGGGCCTTGAAGATTCCCGACTCGATCCACCACTGCGCCCAATGTGGCTCAAAGCGCTGTGGTTCATAGACCTTTTCGATTTGCATGGGGGAAAACTCCAATATAGCAGGATGGGGTTATACTTCGATTCACATGCTGAGACGGCGAGACTTTCTGGCGGCTCCGGCCATCCTGCGGAGCCGGCCCGCGCGGCCCAACGTAATCGTGATTCTGATGGACGACCTGGGGGTTCACGACCTGGGCTGTCTTGGGGCGGGGGACCTGAAGACGCCCCACATCGACAGCCTGGCCGAAACCGGCGCGCGCTTTACCAACTGGTACTCCAACGCGCCCGTGTGCGCTCCCGCGCGCGCCGCACTGATGACCGGCCGCTATCCGATCCGCGCCGGCGTGGGAACCAACGGGCGCGCTCTCGATCCATCCGAAAAGACCATCGCCTCGCTGCTCAAGCCCGCCGGTTACGCCACCGCGCTGGCCGGGAAATGGCACCTCGGCTCCACGCCGGATACCGTGCCTAACGCCCACGGCTTCGACTACTTCTATGGATTCCACGAAGGCTGCGTCGACTTCTATTCGCACCGCTTCTACTGGGGTGAGCCGAGGCGGGTAAACTTCCACGACCTGTGGCGCAATCGCGAGGAGATCTTCGAGGACGGGCAATACCTGACCGGGCGGATCGCCGAAGAGGCGGCGCAATTCGCCGCCCAGCCGCGCTCCCAACCCTTTTTCCTGTACTGCGCATTCAACGCCGTGCACTACCCGATGCATGCCCCCGCCCAATACGTGGCGCGCTTCGGCCACCTCGAGCCGGAACGGCGGATGTATGCCGCCATGCTGTCGGCCGCTGACGACGGCGTAGGGAGGATTCTGCGCGCCCTCGAACAGAGCGGGCAGCGCGACAACACCCTGATCTGGTTCGGCGGCGATAACGGCGCGACGACCGAAGCCCGGGCGGGCTTGAACCAGCGGCCGGCCACCGCCGGAAGTAACGCTCCTTTCCGCGGTTTCAAGTTCAGCGTCTTTGACGGGGGCATGCACGTGCCCGCTATTCTGAACTGGCCGGCCGTGATTCCTCCCCGCCAGACGATCCGCGAGATCGCCATGACGGCCGATCTGCTGCCTACCATCTGCAACGCAGCCGGCGTTGCTGTCCCATCTGACCGTACGATCGACGGCCGCGATATTCTGCCCCTGGCCACCTCCGGCGCCCCGTCCCCGCACGAAGCCGTGTTTTGGGCCGAGGGGCCGCAACTGGCGGTCCGGCGCGGCCGTTGGAAGCTGGTCATCGACGGAATCACTTACGACCGCACCGAGGAGGGGCGCAAGCCCCTGGCTGGCGAGGACTCCGTGTTCCTTTCCAACCTGGAGGAAGACCCGGGGGAGACGCGCAACCTCAGGCGGCGTCATCCCGAACTGGTGGATGAACTGGCCACGCTGGCGCACCGCTGGCGGCAGGAGGTGGGCGCCCGCTGAACGGCCCGGCCCGGCCTCTGCTATCATTTTCCTCTCATGGCTGAATACTCGATCGGTGTGGATTTGGGGGGCACGAACCTGCGCGCGGCGGCGGTCAGTTCCTCCGGCCGGATTCTCGAGAAGATCTCCGGCAGCACGAACCTGAGCGAGGGCCGCGAAGTGGTGATCGCCGATATGATCGCCGCGATTCGCTCCCTGGAAGCCTCGCGCGCCGGGGACACCCTGGCCGGTGTCGGCATTGGCGTGCCGGGGTTTATCCTCCTGAAGGAGGGGGTCATTCGCGGGTCGCATAACCTTCCTGGATTCAACGATTATCCGATTCGGGACGATATCGAACAGCGCCTGGGCGCGCCGGTGATCCTGGAGAATGACGCCAACGCCGCGGCTTTGGGCGAGAAGTGGATGGGCGCCGGCCGCGAGGTCGACGACCTGGTGCTGTTGACTCTCGGCACAGGCATCGGCGGCGGCATCATCTCCGGCGGGCGGGTCCTGCACGGTTACGTGGGAATGGCGGGAGAACTGGGGCATCTCACCGTGGTCCCGAACGGGAATCCGTGCGGCTGCGGCAACGTCGGGTGCCTCGAAAAACATGCCTCGGCCACCGCCGTCGCATCCATGGCCCGTCTGCTGGCCCTGGGCGACAACCTGACGTCCGCGGATGTCTACGACCTGGCCATGGGCGGAAACGAAAACGCCCGGCGTATCTTCGAATCGATGGGTCAGGCGCTGGGCGTGGCCCTGGCCATGCTGGTCAACGCTTTCAACTTCCCTCTGTATCTGCTTAGCGGCGGCGCCCTGGCGGCCTGGGACCTGTTCGCACCGGCCCTGTTCGCGGAGGTCCGGCGGCGGTCGTTCACCTACCGGGTCACCCAGACGCGCATCGAGAAGGCGATTCTCGGCAATGAAGCCGGCTTGTTCGGAGCCGCCTATCTGCCCTTCCTGGGCAAAGATTAGATTGCGAATTTCAGACTCCAACCGAGGTGCAACCGAATGTATTGGATGGGAATTGACACGGGGACGGGTGGTACGCGCGCCCTGCTGGTGGACGAGCGCGGCCGGCTCGCGGCCGGTTTCACGGCTCCGCACCAGGACATGCGCATGGAGCGGCCGCTGTGGGCCGAGCAGGATCCGCTGGACTGGTGGCGCGCCGCCCGCGAGGCCATCCGCGGAGTCCTCGTCGAGGCCGGTGCTTCCGGCAGAGACGTGCAAGGCATCGGTCTGTCCGGCCAGATGCACGGGCTGGTGATCCTGGATAAGGACTCGAAAGTGATCCGCCCGGCGCTGATCTGGTGCGACCAGCGCAGCCAGCCCCAGGTGGACTGGATCAACCAGACCGTAGGCAGAGACAACGTGCTGGCCTGGACCGCCAACCCGGTGCTCACCGGCTTCACGCTGCCCAAGCTGATCTGGGTGCGCGACAACGAACCGGCCAATTTCGAGCGTGTGCGTAAGATGCTCCTGCCCAAGGACTACATTCGTTTCCGGCTTACCGGCGAGTTCTCCAGCGAGGTGTCCGACGCATCGGGCACTTCGCTGTTCGATGTGGTGAACCGGCGCTGGTCCTGGGAAATGATGGACGCGCTGCGCCTGGACCGTGGCATTCTCCCTCCGGTGGTGGAGTCAAGCGAAGTCACCGGCAGGATCACTCCCGAGGTCGCGGCGGAGACCGGCCTCGCAGCCGGCACTCCGGTGGTGGGCGGGGGCGGCGACCAGGCCTCCAGCGCAG
>Ga0315298_1008561_pt1 | contig 12996 bp, 11 predicted proteins | sample WHS_1_MG_FD_203077 | JGI IMG/M metagenome (GOLD analysis project Ga0315298, IMG submission 203077) | Extremophilic microbial mat communities from Washburn Hot Springs, YNP, Wyoming, USA - WHS_1_MG | ecosystem: Environmental > Aquatic > Thermal springs > Hot (42-90C) | place: USA: Wyoming...
TCCCGTCATCGTGGTGGCCGGAGACGGGAAAACGGCGAAGGGTGTATGGATAGGCACCGGTTTTGTAGCTATGGCGCATAAGGATGAAAAGACCGGGAAACGTATTCCGGCGGCTACATGGGAATGGGACAAATACGGGGTGGATTTTATTAAAGAAGACGGTAAGTGGAAGTTCTGGCATTTCCACATCTACCGGATATTTCGCTGCGGCTGGAATGAACCATGGGAAAAGCAGTTTGAGAAAGGAGAACCTGTATTCAAATTTCCCGAGGGTGGCGCGCCTAATGGTCCGGCAGTGGATGATAACCCATATCGTCCGGATACCGTCCAGGAGTTAAAACCAATGCCGCCTGTACCTTATGAAAAATGGGAAGATACCTTCATATATTAACTGATGGTGCAGTGATTTATAGCATTCTGGAATAGAGAGCTAATGAGCTAAATAATTTAAATCGGTGGTTCAGTCTACCGGTTTAAGGCTGCTCATGGGTCGAGAAGTTGTTTGGTAGCTGGATAATACCAGGTCATTCCAGCTTTTTATTTCATAATTGATGCCGGCCTTCTCGGCAGGTGTTTTACCGCTTAAAAAGGGATTTGGTTTGAAGAAATTATAGTCAATAGACCAGCCAGATAAATAGTTGATCAATACGCGGGCATTTTTGAAAGAGCGGATGGCTTTATTTCCGTTTAAAAGGGTACCGTGGAAACGGTCGTTTAACTCATTGTCATTAAGATCATTTATCGCTGTTTGCCTTACCCTGTAGCGTATACCCGGAGGTGATAGCGATTCCAGTTTATCTCTGAATTCAAAATTTTTTCGAACTATGATTTCCACTGGGATCATATCTGCCCGCTGGCAGGCAGCCTTGATGGTGTTTTCTATATGCTCCGGAGATCGTGCCTGACAGGCGGAGGTATGGATGAGAAATCTGGTCTTCTGGTCAAAAACATCGTAGATCCAGATATCGTGGTGACCGTCCAGTACGATGATGGTCTCATCAAGTATCCACGAGTAACCGGTGACGGGGTGATAGTTGTTAAAATGGCTTGCCGCAAGTCCCGTATATTTGTATATCCAGCGGTAGAGCACCTTTTTATGGGGATGATACCCGTAATTTTGCTGTAAATAATTACCGATTTCTTTCATGAGTCCACCCGAATAATACATGTCCAGCGCAGTATAAATAATCTCCGCGGGGGTCTTCATGTGGAACGGAGAGTTATCTGCTTTTATCTTTCGCTGGCACGATTTGCAGAGGTAGCGTTGGGTATTTTTATACTGGCCGTATTTGATTACAGCCGTAGACCCGCAATACCGACAGTATATTCTGGTTGAATGGGGGCTATTTTCGTTGTCCAGTAGGCGATTAAAAAATGACATGATAATTAGCTCTTAAATTAAGTTGAACAAGAAATATTAAATTTTTTTGGGCAAATAGATTTATGTTTACCAACCAAAACTATACTATATTATTGACATTGATTTCAATATTACGATAAAGTCAAGCTAGATAGGGTATCTAAGGTTTAAAAAGAGGTATTATGTACCATAATATGGTATTTGGTACTAGGTATTTACCCTGGAAAGGGAGTATATATTTATCAGTCCTGTTCAATTTCTTAATGTAATTAATCTTTTCTTATCTGGTCAAATGCGTTGTTTTTTGAACGCTTCGGGCGGTTAGTCTGAAAAGGCATCAATCTTTATGCCGGCATTTCTGGCGGATGTCATCTTTCTGATTTTTGTGTGCTGGCGGATATACTGCAGTGTATCGCTGTGCATAATAGGTTTTGAAAAAAATAAAGAATAGGGAGGTAATTCATGAAAAAAGTTGTCCTTTGTCTGGTGGCGTTTGCGGTTGTAGCATCGCTTCTGCTGACGTCGTGCAGTGGCAGTACCACAACTTCTCAGTCGGCGGAGACATCAACAACCGTGAAGACCACGCTAGCGGCACCTTTCACTACTCCTGTTACCACGCAAAGCTCCACCACCACGGAAAGCGGCAAATGGTGGAGTAAATTCGGGACTCCCCAGTATGGGGGATCAATCAACGTTTATGCCCAGTCGCTTGACACCGTCGGCTTCGACCCAATCTCATTTTTCGGCGGTATGTACAGCGGTTACTGGCGTGAGACACTATTCTATTACGATTGGACACTTGATCGTAACATCTGGTCGTTCCCCGGCGGTTTCTCTCCGCCTGAGTACTTGAAGGGCTTACTGGCAGAGAAATGGGAATGGACAGGTCCCACTACAGTTCAAGTTAAAATCAGAGAAGGTGTAAAATGGCAGAATAAACCTCCGGTAAACGGTCGTGAGCTGACGGCGCAAGATATCCAGTATAATTATGACCGCACGTTAGGAACGGGTAGTGGCTTTACGGAGCCTTCACCCATGGCGGGCATGCTTTCCAACATCGAAAGGGTTGTAGCTGTAGACAAATATACCGTTGAGTTCAGGTTGAAGAATTCAGGTGCGACGAGCATATTCCAGATTGTTACAAACGGTATGGGGGCTACTTCATTTGTACCGCCGGAGTGGGTGGAGCAGGGAGACCTGACTAACTGGCAATACGCTGTTGGCACGGGGCCCTGGATTCTTTCCGAACTGGTCATCGGCAATTCCATGACCCTGGTACGTAATGGAGACTACTGGGGTTACGATGAGAGGTACCCTGAAAACAAACTGCCCTATCTTGACAGTATAAAAATTGTGGCTATCCCGGATACGTCCACGGCAATAGCCTCTCTACGCAGCGGCAGAATCGATCTTACGGTAACAGCCGGCGCTTTCACCTGGCAACAGGCTGAAGCTCTCCTGAAGACCAATCCCGAAATAGGGCAGCGATTGTTGCCCGATCCCTCAACGTCGATCGGTTTCCGGGTAGATAAAAAACCGTTTGATGATATCCGGGTTAGAAAGGCTATGCAGATGGCTATCGACCGAAAGGCTATAGCTAAAACGATCTACGGGGGCTATGTTGATGGAAAGCCGGCAGGCATGATGACCCCTTTGTTGACTGATTGGACGGTACCTTATGACGAGTGGCCGGAGGATCTGAAGGCAGAATACTCCTATAATCCTGAAAAAGCCAAACAGCTTTTAAAGGAAGCTGGTTATCCCGACGGTTTTAAGACGCATGTACTGATGCCGCCCACAATTTCCTCCGAACTTATGCAGGTAGTCAAAGCCTATTTCCAGGAAGTGGGTATTGATATGGAGATCAGGGTAATGGAACAGAGCGCCTTCCAGGCATATCTGGCTGAGGGCAAGCATGAGCAGTTGACCGGCGATCGGTTTTCCGGCATGATTGATACACCTACCGGTTGTTTACAACGGCGGATTTCGTCCTCTGCTGAAAACTACACCAGAAATAATGACCCAGTTTTTGATGAGTTATATAATAGACTTATTTCTGCAACAACAATGGAAGAGGCGAAAAACATTTCTAAAGAAGCCGATCTTTATACTTTGAGACAGCACTGGTCAGTAAATATTTGCCCGGCTTGTACACCTATTTTCTGGCGCAACACCATAAAAGGATACAGCGGGGAGTTTATGTTCTTCCCGAATACGGCTGGTGCCACCTGGGCACGTTTGTGGCTGGCGAAGTAACAGAGTCGTCTTATGGAGTAAAAAAGGAGAGCCAGGCAGGAGCCTGGCTCTCCTTTTTAATATCGGTTGTTATTTCTTATCGGTTCGAAAAGGTACGCTGGTGGTGTAACCCAGTGCCCGTGATATCTCCAGAGCACACTGGTGGGCAATGCGGGCAATCCTTTTCATTTTTGGCCTGGTAATTCTTGCTGAAGGCCCCATTATCACGACGCCGTGAACGATTTTACCCTCGGTATTTCTTATTGCGACGGCAACACTCCTCATACCTTTAAAGTGTTCTTCATCGTCATAGGCTATGTCTTCCTGGGCAACCTGACGAATGTGCTTTTTTATTTCTTCTGCACCGGTTATTGTGTTGGGAGTGAATTTTATCATTTCCACACTATTTAAATATTTATCCAGCTCTTCTTCGGACATGCTGGCCAGGCACAGTTTACCTTCTGATGTAGAATATAATGGATTGGTCCCGCCTGATTCAGGATAAACGATTCTTAAAGGATAGTTAGGATGGATTTCTTCTATAACATAAGCCCGGTGGTTGTCAACATTAATGAAGGTGACCAGTTCTTCAATTGACTCACTTAGCTGTACCAGATACGGCATGGCGATATCTCTAATTTTGACCTTGTGTTTTATAATGTTGCTCAGGTGTATCAATTGCCCACCGATGGAATATTTACCTCTGTTTTCCAGTTGTCTGAGATATCCTCTGTTATTTAATGCTTTCAGGATACGGTTTACCGTGGTTTTTTTAAGACCGGAAAGGTCAGTAAGCTCTGCCAGGCTCATCTCGTCTTTCGGAGATGTCATTATCAATTCCAGAATGTCCAGTGTTTTGTTAAGTGATTTCATCATCCCGCAGATCCTTGCTTAAATAATACACTGTTTCAAAATGGTTGTTCAAGTATGGCACTCATTGAGTCTGAAATAAGTCGGAATTTGCTAATTATGATTATTATGAGGTGTTATCGAATGAAAGAAGATTGTAAGCCGAACTTTCACCAGTTGTAGCTTCAAAACTAGTTTTCGCTGAAGGTAAAGTCTACACTACATTTTCGTAAACTTTCACTCGTTGGGGAAGATACAGCCCTAACTTTTGCAGTAAGATGCTCTGGGCTTTATCCGGTTGAGGGATGCATCTCTCAGAATCTCGATTCCTTGTTTGTTCAGCATTACCACATTCACTACTTTGATCCGAGCTGTTTCCTCGGAGACTTTGTGGGGTTCACTGCCCAGACCTACCCTCTTGCCCATCTGTCCCGGCATCTTCTATAATATCCTTCCCTGTTGTATTCATCAACTGTATAAAAATGGGAAATTCAGTAAAATCTGTCAATTGACTGATGATAATATTTTTAAACTCATTATGCCAGCGAAGGTGGTCTCGATTATGGTGGTGGCGTTCCAATCCGGAGCTCTTTTAAAACCATATTCCTGTTTACAGGACAAAACAAAATCAACCGTTTTTCCTTTGTCTGGCAGTTCACCCCCAATATCAGACAATAGCTGAAGAGCACAATATGTTTGGAACAGCTCCGGACTGGCTATATATTCCGGTGTCCAGTTAGCGGCTTCTTCTGGAGACGCAGGTAAAGCCTTTATTTTGGGAGATGTATAACCCCCGGATTCGGCATCATAAAGTTTTTGCAGTTCCTGCAATACATCATATTTAGTTAGCGAGCTGTTCGTTTCCTGCGACTGCCAGTACAGCAGCAGGTAGTTGGGTATCAGAGCCTTTTTGCCGCTTAACATTTCCTCTTTAAAAGCTCTGCCAAGTTTTGAGATTTTGTCGAGCACTTCGACCGGAAGGGTAAAACCGACCATGCGGCTGATGGGTAATGCATAAGTGAAGATTGGATCGACCTCCGTTTCTGATGCCATGATAAGTTCCTTCGATAATTTCAAACAAAGCTCCCTGGCATTATTTATTTCTTCTTTCGTAAACCGCCCGTTTATCTCTTTTATTGTGTTTATAGCATAGTAAAGTTCCTTCAAACTAATTATTTCATACTCATTTGGTGGAATTCCGGCTAAACAATCATCCATGAATTTCAATATTTTTTGTTTATCATATTTAAAGCCAGTAAATTCTGAGATTCCTATACCATAATAGGTGAACACCCAGTTTACAGAGCCTAAGGAAAAGATATCGAAAGTTTTCCAACCTTTACCTACCCAATGATTATTAATATTTAACAACAGTTTATCCAAGTTTGGATATTCAATTCCTAAGCGCTTTGTAAGAATGACAACTTGACTGGTTGTAAGGGGGTCAATTGTCTCCGATGGACCAAAACCCCCACTGAGATTTTGCAAAGGGAAAATATACTTTTCAAGGTAAATACGGATGGATTTGTATATATTCTCATCTTTAGCTTCAGATAATCCCAAAGATTTTGCAACGTCTAGGAGATAGATTACCCTACCTGGGTATCCGATATCAGAGACATCTGGTATTTGTCTTAATTTCTCGATTAAATATCTGACAAATTCTTTAGTTTTGTCAGACACCAGGGCTGGGTCTATTAAGGTTAATGTCTTAATTGCTCCTATAATAGAACCGGATTCGATAAAACTAATATCGTCATTCTTATTCAGTAATGTTGCTATTTCTTCTTTGATAACATTAATAGTCTCTTCCGGTATTTTTTCACGTTGTCCTAACATAATGAGACTTTCGATTGCAGATTGTGTACCTTTTACTATTCGGTACAATCTGTCATTTTCAGGAGAACTTATTCCGTCAGTTGATTGGAGAAATGTACCGTCGTTGTATTTCAATGAAAGTAAATATTCTGTTGTAGCCTCAACGTTTTCTGGTTGGAGACTCAATTCGGTTAAAATTGTTATAGCTTCCGTGGTCTCATTTGATTTATGATTAGAATATCTAAACGAATCTAGATAAGCTCCAGACGGATTTCTTAATGAATTGATAAAACTGGCTATGCGGTCCCTACTTTCTATATTGATTCCAAGTTCTTTAAACATTCTGATAATATTGAAAGTGGAATATAGTGATGGTTCAAGCTCAATGGGTGCAATTGAATCAAATGCCGCCCTATCCTTTTCTTCAACAAAGGTTAAACTCAGGAATTGATTTAATTTTTGTAGCCATTCTTTATCTTGACGTAGTTTCTGCCAATAAGAGGGTAAGGCGGTATTCAAACATGATGTTGGAAACATAATGTTTGAAACAATGATAATTATGAATAATACCATTGTAATCGTTTTTTACCCATTACGTTTTTCTCAACTAAGATTAGTCTTAACTTTTGTCTTACATCTTTTATTAAGCTTGCAATTATGAATAACAAAATAGGTTAAATTCAGATAAAGTCATCATTTTAGGAAAAACGATTTACCAATCCAAAAAGAATGATATTATCGTTAGAATCTACGAAAATATTAATCGGAATATCAAAACTGCTTGAAACGGGATAATTGGCAACCCACTGTTCTCTCCCGTCGGAAGTATATTTAATAGTATCAAAGAAAAAACTTTGATTATTCACTGAACCACGTCCGGAAACATAAACGTTGTTACTATCATCAATTACTAATACACTGGCTGAGTTTAATCCCTTTACTCCATGAGAATATTCATTCACCCATTCTTGTTTGCCCGCGTCATTGTATTTAATTGTCAGAAATGAACTTCCCCACAATGTAGTCGAGCGGCCTGTGATATATACATTTCCCTCATTATCGGTCTTTATTACGGAAGGACTGCTTCCTTTGTTTTCCGAGCTATTAAACCATGATGTCCAGATTTCCCGACCATTTTCATCGTATTTTACTGTGGTGCATTTATCTTCGCTTACCCCGGTCACCAGTATATTATTATTCACATCAATGGCTAAATCCTTTGGCTCATCATAACCGTGTTGCTTACTATCAAATCTTGTCACCCATTGCCGGTTACCATCATTATCATACTTAATGAGGATGAAATCGAAATTGTTAATACCTGGTGTTTCACTATGAGCAGAGCCTGAACCCCGTCCCAGCAATATAATATTGCCTTTTTTATCGATTTGTATACGGTATATATCATCGATACCCTGCTCACTATCACAATGATTTTGCCAGATTAAAGAGCCGTTATAATTGAACTTAGCAATAAAGGTATAATTATTTTTGAAATTCCTGCTCGTACCGCCGTTAGGTAAGACTCCCGCGATATAACAATTTCCTCTGCCATCTGTTCCAATTACAGACGCACTGGTTTCTGTACTACAGGGATAACCATATTCAATTTGCCATTCTTCTTGCCCTGTACCGTTGTATTTTGTCAGCACTAGATTTTTATTTTTGCGTTGCGACGATACTGTGAATATGTTCCCTTTTTCATCGTTAGTAATCAGATATGTCCAGACCAAATTATTTCCTGCGAATATATTTCTGTATAACTCTTTTCCTTGGTCGTTATATTTAGCATTAAATGTAGCGTGGTTTATATATATATTTGCGGAATTATCGATGTATATGACGGGAGGATATTGCCCTTCCCGACTAATATTACTAATATTGATGTTATTAAAACCAGTATTCCTACCAGAGGGCGAATATCTTAATATCAGACATTCTGTATTTTGAGGTAATTTCATTCCAGGTGGACGACTTATTTTACAGCACAATAGCGGAATAAATATATTAATACAGGTTAATGTCAATATTATAATCCGAATAGATTTTGTAAAAGATGGTTTAATTGATAATAACATAGGATTCTTCGCGCCTACCATTGAATAATTTATATTAATTAAAAAAGTAAAACAAGACAGTATATATATTAATAAAATGCGCCTGGTAAAACATTCGGTAAATACCAACTCGCAGTTTGATAATTTGTTAGACTTCCTGTAATTACATTTTGAGTTTGCTGATATCCCCAAGCATCGTAATTTTCTTTAGATTCGGTGCCCCATGCTCCAAGAACACCATTTTTAACTCTTGCGGCAAAAGATACTGACAGATAATAGGGAAAACCAGTATACCATGGTGGTGTAGAATTCAAATTGTAATTTTCAAGAAAAATACTTGTTGACTTATTATCTATTAAATATAAACCAGTGGCATATGATTCATCGAATTCGTCATATATTTGACTTGAATAATCTGTACATGACATAAACCATCCATAGCCACTACCAAGATATCCTAGTGCGAATTTCATGGAATGATTTTCTCCATAGCCAATATTAAAGTCTTGGGCAACATAATTATGTGTGGAATCCGACCATACATTCTTACCTATTGCAGAATAAGGATATCCAAGATAATGACGTATATATATTTGACCACATTGAACAAAATAATTTGTATTTGTCATACCATTATTTAGTAGACCGAAATAATTATTTAAGCGATTACCAAGACTTGGTGAAAGCCAATTTGCAGATTGATAAGTTACATTGTTAAACCATCCTGCATCTTTATTTCTTACTAAAGCATAACTTGCATACCATTGTGATGTTTCTACCGTTTTCCCCCATCTACACTCTCTTTAGGTGCTCCCAATCTAATAGGACCAATGAGTTTATTTATTTCGTTAATTTCATAATGAGTTTTTTCATACAACTCTTTTGATGCTCCTGGACCTCCATATATTTCTATTTCACAACCTTCCGGAAGTGGATTTAATTCCAGATATTTATAAATCGAATCTCGAGTCTCATTTATATTAGTTTCACTTAGTTTCAGGTCTTTAATAAGTATTGTTAAAATGACTTTCTGCGAATCTAAATTGATAGTATTCTCTATTGTTGATTTAAAAATTACAGGATATCCGTTTATTGTATCAGGATATATAGGTTTATCATCAGCGCTGGTATTTCCAGGAATAAATAAAATAACAACATTTACTATTGAAAAAATTAGAAAAATATTTACCAATACTTTTTTCACGTTTTGAACTCCTTTAAATTATTTTTTCGAATTAGCCAGTCCATGGATTCGGGCAATCTCCATCTCAGTCCCTCTTCCAGAGCAAATATCTCCGGTAGAGGAGCTTTTTATTATCTATCTGCCATACTCTATACAGGACATAATTTCGCATTTTACACCTCTACTTTATGATGTATAATATCTATATTTAGTATTTTTTCTCATCAACGGTGAGCTTTGAGCAGTCAGCTTTCACATTACCCCATAAACCGTTTATTTTCTGGCTGGCGGCGAATTAGAGATTCAAGCTATATGCGCTTTCCTTTCATGCTTCTAACTCTACTGGTATATATGCAATATTGAAGAAGCACGGTCGTTCCAGCCGTAATAGAATAACCAGAGTTCGGTGGTACTCGACTGTACCTCATGATAGTCCCCCTGAAAATATTCGTAATCATATAAGCGACAATACAGGCATGATGAACTTGTTTGTAATGACGATATCTGATTATTCCATGTTGAAGTCATTACGCTCAGGCTGGCATAATAAATCAAATCCAGCTTATCTCCAGCCAGAAATGCATCCCGGTAGAAGTGGGACATGTTATCCAGCATTTTTACTGAAGCTTCTTGAACAGATGGAACCAGTATCTTTTGGTTCTCCCTGAACCGGCGAATACCTTCTTCCGTAGTAAAGGCATAAAGTTGTCCATCTTTACCTGTTATGAAACCAAGCTGTTGACCATCGAACAGGTGAACCTGCTCCGGCTCGTATTTAATACCATCAATGATTACCGGGCACGGAGGTACTTCATGCACTATCTTCGCTTCATCTTCCGGTGACATCTTTATCTTTTCCAGTATTTCCGCTTCCGTTAGACCATTAAAATAGACAACCGTGCCATATGGGGTAACCTGCTCTTTCTCCCAGGTGATACTATCCCCTGTATCCGAAAAATAACCCGGATAATATCCGTTAGCCAGTAATTCACCGCTGATAAATAGAGCCGCAGTAATCGCTATGACAATGCAAATCGCAGTAACTAGTTTTAACATACTACATCTTCTCTTTTCATAACTTTTCTGAACCACTGATTTAAGCTTAGCAGATAAACCTAACAACACCATTACAAAACGTTAACAATATGATTACAATTTTCGTAAATTCTTAATATCGTTTATCTTGACAATTTACGGTATTTGAGTAAAATTGAACCGTATTTGTTTTTAACATTGTGGGTTACTAAATGAGAATTCTGGTTATCGAAGACAATCCTGCCGAAGCGGATATGGTCAAACGAATACTTTCCTCCGGAAGCGATATCGTAGATATTGCATATAATGCCTCCGATGGTGAATCATACATCCACTCTATTAACTATGACCTGATAATCCTCGACCTTATTCTTCCCGATAAAGATGGTATAGAGCTTTGCAAGTCATTACGCCGTCAAAACAACAATACAAGGATACTCATGCTGACCGGACGGGACTCGGTAAAAGACCGAGTGCGAGGATTAAACAGTGGAGCGGACGATTATTTAGGTAAACCATTCGATTCTCAGGAACTGATAGCCCGTATTCATGCTCTTATGCGAAGGGAACCAACCTGTATTTCCCCGGTTCTGAAATACGAGGATATATCATTAAACACCGCTACCAGAGAGGTAAAGCGGGGCGATAAAATAGTCGAGCTGACCAAAACGGAATATTCGATTCTGGAGTATTTTCTACGTAATCCGGATATTGTATTAACCCGTCAGATGATAGAAAACCACGTGTGGAATGTTACCTTCGATAGCACATCAAATATGGTTGATGTTAACATCAGTGATTACGGCGCAAACTTTGTAAAAAAGACAGAGAGAAACTATTCAAACCTATTTATGGAATAGGTTACCGGTTAAAGTAATCATGAAATTTAAGCTGAATTTAAAATTCCGGTTAACATTCTGGTATCTGCTAATTACTACGGCCACCCTTTTATTCTTCTCCGGGCTTGCCTATTTTTTGCTGGCAAACGGGCTATTACAGAAAGATATCTTACCTGAGAATCTGCGCATCATCCAGATTGAACCGGGCGAAAATGGTGACATACGGATAAAAACAATCTCAGACATCAGCAATAATTTTTGGGAAGACCGCCAACACGAATTGATATTTAGCACAGAACTGAATGGTTCACATTTGCCCAAAGCGAATGAACCCTTTATTATTTCTTTGCCGGAAGGCGAAATACAAATTAATTCCAGTCTCCTCTTTACTCCCGAAAATAGAAGTTATGCTAAAGTCCAGCTTCAGGTATATAATGTAACGAATAGTCCCGGTATTTATAATTTTGTAATATTTACCCAGCTGGGAAATGCCATTTCTGCTCCACTTTACTTATTCCGGCGGACTCTTTTTATTGTTATTCCTGTAACACTGGTTGTATCTGGTATACTCTGGTTTTTACTGGTTAAGTATTTTTTAAATCCATTGGGGATGTTGGTCGGCGTAACACGAAAGATTACCGAAGAGGATTTGGGGAAAAGAATCGAAGTGTTGCGGAATGATGAGATAGGCGAACTGGCGGCTTCGATGAACCTGATGTTTGACCGGTTTAAGAATGCTTTCGAACGCGAAAAAGCATTTACCTCCGATGCCTCTCACGAATTACGGTTGCCTTTAAGCATCATCAAGGGAGAAGCTACTCTGGCACTACAGAAGGAAAAGGATAAAGAGGAATATCAGAAACTTCTCAACACCATCATTAATGAAACCAATCGCATGTCCCTGATGCTAAAACGGCTGTCATTTTTATCCAGAGATAACGATAGTGTACCGTTATCTCTCGAAAAGATAAACCTGACTGAATTCATACAAGATATTACTGAAGATGTAAGACCGTTGTTTGAAGACAAACAGATTCAAATCCGGCTGAATTCAAATGATAATCTTATTATTACTGGAGAAGCTGTACTTTTAAAAGAATTATTCTTTAACCTACTGGACAATGCTTTGAAATACACTGCGCCAGGCGGTGAGGTCGCTGTGAATATCAGCACAAACGCAGACCACGCCTGCATCGCAGTAAAAGACAATGGTCGGGGTATTTCTCAAGAACATCTTCCGTATATCTTCAACCGTTTCTATCAGGTGCATAAAACCGGCGAAGGCATGGGTCTGGGTCTGGCTATTTGCCAGAGAATAGTGGAACTACATAAAGGCAGGATTGAGGTCTCAAGTGAATCCGGTAAAGGAAGTATTTTCAGGGTAATAATGCCACTGGGAAAGTAACTAAAACCCAACTTCTACAGTCAGATTAAAAATTGAATCTAAAATTTCCAATAAACATGTTCTTTCTGATTCCTTCTTCGGCGACAACGTCTCAAGGATACACCGTTATTACATCCAACTTAATCCTTCACCGTGTTTACACTACATCACCTTTTGAAGACCGTCTGAATTGGAACATAAATATTAAACTCACTTTTATTTTACTTTTCAAATCT
>Ga0315298_1008563_pt1 | contig 12993 bp, 10 predicted proteins | sample WHS_1_MG_FD_203077 | JGI IMG/M metagenome (GOLD analysis project Ga0315298, IMG submission 203077) | Extremophilic microbial mat communities from Washburn Hot Springs, YNP, Wyoming, USA - WHS_1_MG | ecosystem: Environmental > Aquatic > Thermal springs > Hot (42-90C) | place: USA: Wyoming...
CCTATTCATGCTCGGCTACTTACTAACATATACAGGGGTCATGGCTAAGCTAGCATATGCTCTTACACGCCTAGGTACATCATCTACATCTCTCCTAGCATTGATGCTCATCTCATCAGCACTACTTAGCTCAGTCCTAGACAACCTCTCAGTTGTAGTGACGTTCACACCCATAGCTATGGCATTCAACAGCGTAGGTCTCTCAAGTAGCATGATCTACTTTGCCCTACTATTCGGGGGAGTATTCGGAGGCAACTACACCCCAGTAGGCTCTACAGCAAACATCATAGCCATCTCACTCGCTGAGAAGAGGAAGGTCAAGATCGGATGGGGAGAGTGGTTGAGGGTAGCACTCACCACAACAACCCTACAACTCCTAGTCGCCCTCCTATGGCTTTACGTCTCTAGCCACATCTAAAAGTTCGACCTCTTAAGGTGGGGACGGATCGTTGTCCCTAAGCCTGCCGCGGAGAGCTTATGTGCATGCGCATGCCCTCATAACCAGAAGCTCCGCAATCATCTATGATGGAAAACCTTATCACAACCGTTTCGAGCTTCATTAATGTTTATAAGGGTTGTCGGTGCCTCCCCTGCTGGGGGACGCCTCGGGATGCGGGTATGCTGTGAAGACCCGAGAGAGGGGGATTGGGTGGAGCCAGGATGCGGATCCCGATGAAAGGTATCCTGAGGGCGGTGAAGCCAAGGGAAGAGGGCTCGATACCAAACAACATCAAGCCCTATGAAACCCGAACCCCTGCACTGTTTTCACTCTATTATCTTGTTGAGCTCCTTTATAGCTATTAGCACGGCTACTACGTTGAACAATGTTATGACGAGTAGGTCTCTGAACACGTCTGCTTCACCGTAGAGCACTAGCTTCCGCAGTAGGTCCACGGTGTACGTTATCGGGTTCGCGATGGCTATTAGCTTGATGGCTTCAGGCATTATGTCTAGGGGGTACAGCGCGTTGCTTGTAAAGAATAGGGGCATCGATATGGCGCCGATAATGCCCATGAATCTCTCCCTCGTCTTCATTAAGGAAGCCATCAGGATTGATATAGCTGTGAAGCCTACACAGGCATATACCACCGCGAGGTAACCTGCTACCAATAGTAGTAGGTTACTAGTGAACCGGGCCCCAACTAGGGCGGCTGAGGCAAGCACTATAACGTACTGTGTTGATGCCCTCACGCCCCCTGCTAGCGCCCGGCCGACGACGATGGATTCGCGGGGGATCGGTGATGAGAGGAGCTTCTTCAGTATGCCTGACTCCCTCTCGAAGACCATCATTATTCCGTAAGCTAAAGCTATGAACGTCGCCGACTGGAGCACAACACCCGGGGCTATGAAGGACTTATAGTCCTCGATGCCGACAGCTACCCTACGTGCCATGACGACGCCGAAGACCGCGACCCAGAGGATCGGTTGCACAGCCCTCGTAACGATCTCTAGAGGATCATGTCTCAGCCTCCTAAGCTCCATCTCAACCATAGCTAGGACGCTCTCAATGAACTTCAACATGTCAGCCTCCCCTCTTCACAGCTCTCCTAACCGATAGAACCTCCCTAAGAAGCCCTTTCTCTTCCTCAGCAATCCTCCTACCTGTTAGCCTAATAAATACGTCATCCAGCGTTGCCTCAACAGCTCTAGCCTCGAGCACCGCGATACCCTCGCTGTAGAGGGTTTCCACTACCTTAGGTAACACCGCAGCAGGGTCACGCACTACCACGGATATCTCCCCGCCGTCATCGACCTCCACGTCGTGGCCGAACTCGGCTAGAGTATTCTTTGCTTTCTCTAAGTCCCCGGATACCTTGAGCACCACTCTATCAACTCCGAGGGACTTCTTAAGCTCTGAGGGAGTTCCCTCAGCAACAATTTTCCCTCTATCAATTAAGGAAACCTTATCAGCGTACCTATCGGCTTCATCCATGTAGTGCGTAGCGAAGAATATCGTCGTCCCAAACTCCTTCCTGTAGGCCCGCAACCTCTCCCACACAAGCATCCTAGCGCTCGGGTCGAGACCTATAGTCGGCTCATCGAGCACTAGGAGCCTCGGTCTAGACATCAGAGCTATAGCTATCTCCAGCCTCCTTATCATACCCCCAGAGTACGTCCTCACTAACCTGCTGGCAGCCTCCCGCAACCCCATGAACTCTAGGAGCTCTTCTATGACTTTAGCTCTCTTACTTGGTTCTATCCCGTAGATCTTGGAGTATATGAGCATGTTCTCATAACCTGTTAGATCAGTCCATAAACTCATTTCCTGCGGCACATAGCCTATCAGCTCCCTTACCTTACTTCCCTGGGACACCACATCGAAACCGAACACCTTGACCCTACCCCTAGTGGGTCTAATCTGCGTTGTGAGAACTCTTATCAGGGTCGTCTTACCTGCCCCGTTGGGGCCTAGAATTGCGTGTGAGACCCCATCCTCAACAGCTAGGTTAACCCCGCCCAGAGCGGTAACACCGCCAGAATATACCTTCACTAAACCATCCACCTCTATCGCGGCCATGCGCCCAACCTCACTGAGCTAAGACCTGATTCACGCTTAAATGCTTTAATCCGGCCAGTCCCTACCTTGAAGGCATGACACGCACCCCGTAGCGAAACCGAAGAACAAAATTGGGTTGCGAGCGATCCGTAGAGGCTAGCCTAATATATGAGCTCCCTAGCTGACGTCAATCTCCTGAGACCTTCCTCCGCTACAACAAACGTATCCTCTATCTTGACGGTCCCGTATTTCGGTAGCATTATAGGTGGGTGCACTAGAGCGAGGGCCATCCCTACCCTCAGTTCAGCAGCTCTATGAGAAGGTACTATAGTGGTTATAGGGAACTCCTCCACTTGGAGGCCTACACCATGCAGGTAACCGACTAACCTCCTGTCAAGGAGGCCATACTCAGAGTAGACAGCGTCGAGGCGGTTCATCACCTGAACCGGCCTAGTTCCTGACTTAGTTAAGACTATGGCCTCGTCGTAGACCTTCATAGCGCAGGTAAGGGCTTTTTTAACCTCATCCGGCTTCGAGCTCCCTACGAACGTGGATGCCGAGGTGTTCGCATAATAACCGCTAAAGTCAGCTCCTACTACAACCGTTACTAGAACACCGTCTCTAACTACTGAGTCCCTGAGCGGCTCGGCATGAACCCTGGGATGCGGCCCGACATTAACATATATGTGAGGCTCTTCCGACCCTAACTTGAAGGCTAGGCTGTACGCCTCAGCAACAACATCAAGCTCTGAAATTCCCTCCTTTACAACACCGAGAGCCTTCTCAAGGACCCTGCTCGACACCTCTGCGGCCTTAGCTATCGCCTCCACCTCATAGCCGTCCTTGACAGCCCTCATCTCCGCAAGCAGATCCCCAACATCGACTACCTCAACATCTCTGTTAGCCCTCTTAAACATCTCGTAGAACAGTATGTACGAGTCCCGCTCAACCCCGAACACCATACCCACCCTCCGAGCCCTTAGGGATCTAATAGCTGACGTAACCCTACCCATTAAGTCTCCCCCATCCGTATATGTAACTACCTCAATGTTCTTCAACCCCGACCTCTCTAGGAACCCGTCCTCCTCTCCCCTAGCTAGGAAAACCTTGGGCGCTCCATCTGAAGGTATTAGCAGTGCAGGCCTAAACCATCTGGTCCCGGTGAAGTACTTGAAGTCTGAGAGAGTACGTATCATAGCACAATCCAATTCCTTATTTCTCAGGAGTTTCCGGAACCTACTGAGTCTCGAATTGAGCACGTCTGAGGGGACTGTGATTGGAATCACCCCACACAGAATCTACTAAATGCTAGTTAAATATAGAGCATTCCACACGTCACGCGAGTTACTCGGATTCCTCACTCCTCTAGCTCCTCTATCTCCCATATAACTACTCCGTTAGGGTCTGGACACTGGACTAGCCTCGTTCTCGGTAGCCAGTCGTTTTTCTCAATTATATTCCTCTGCTTAGCTGGTATTAGAGGTAGGATGCTCGCTAATGCGTATAAGCACACATGCTTATTACTTCCCGGAAAGCTCAGCCTGCCTCCATCAACCCTAAAGCAGTCCCCCACTACATGGTTATCGCATCTACCTCTAATTTCCCTCACTCTAACTAGGAGGGACTTCACCATCTCACCTCAGCTAGAAAGATATTCACCCATATATTAGCACCACCATCACCGGCGTTAACTGGGTAGAAGACCCATGCGGTTCAACTCTTCCATTACATTCGCTAGACCTAGCTCCTTGAGCTTCCTAGCAGTAGGTATTCCGGACTTCCTGTCCCAGCCACGGACTTCGTAATATTCCTCTAGCATCGCACCTAGCTCGATCACGTGTCCTGTGGAGGCGCCTATCTTAAGGGGTTCCTCTAGGAATCTTCTCGGTAGGGTGTCATGTTCCCTCCTAATCCCCTCCCTGATGTCGTAGACCCTCTCTAGGTTCACTATCCTCTCCCCGATAGATTCGACCTCAGCTGGGGAGACGTTCATACCGGTCACAGCATCTACAAGTCTAGCTACTTTCACGTAGTTGAGTATGTTCATGTTCTCAGCGAGGTTCTTGCAGACCCCTAGCGAGTCGACTAAGGCGCAGATGTTCTCGTAGTACGCAACGAGCTTACCCTTACCTTTCACACCGAGCCTTAACGTGGCCTCAGACTCTCCAAACATCTTTAGCCCCACCTCCGGGTCGTTGCTGAGCTCTATGAACGGCTCAGACCTCAGGTGGTCAGCACCCCTAGTCGACACTGCGAACCCTAGACCGTATCCCTTCAGCCCCCTCGGATCCGCCTGAATCATCTCTAGCTTCTTTACGTGGAACGCTACCTCAAGACCCTTGCCGAGCTTCTCAGCTGCCGCAACCACTCCATCCGCGAGTACGTCGCCGAAGCCCTTCCTATGGGCTATATCCATTACGAGCTCCATAACGGCATCGATGTTCCCCCACTCAAGGTTTAAACCCCCGACATCTTCCCTGCTTAGGACACCCCTCGAATAGAGTTCCATAGCCCATGATATCACCTCGCTGACGGATATGACATCCATCCCGAGGTTGTTAACCATCTCTACAGCCTTTAGAGCCCTATCGAGGTCCCTATTCCCTATCCGAACTGTCATACCAGCTAAAGCCTCGTACTCTGGGCCCTCACTAATGAATGCCTGATCAAGCCTCTTCACTACGAACACTCGGCTACACGGCACTACGCAGGAGAAGCACGCCCTGTTCTTCACGTTGTACTTCAGTGCTAGCTTCTCACCGCTGACGTCGAATGCGTACGGGACTTCAGGCTCGGTGAAGTGCTTACCTGGTAGTATACCAATCCTGTTGGCAGCCATCAGTATCCTCGTTGTACCCATAACCCTCCTAGGCCAGTACTGCTCGTGGCTGTAGACCTCGAGCTCTACTTCCTCAACCATCCTCTCGAAGAGCTCCGGCTTAGCTACCTCTACAAATCCATCGCCTCTTACTGCGATAGCCTTAAGTTTCTTCGAGGCCATGACAGCGCCTAGCCCCGTCCTTGCGGCAGGTCTCGACCTATTGAAGAATATCCCGGAGAACCTTACTAGGTTCTCAGCAGCCGGCCCGACTACAGCCACCTGCGTTCCTGGGTCTCCGACCTCCCTCCTAATAGCTTCGTACGCCTCCGTCACAGTCATACCCCACAGCCCGCCAGCATCTCGGATTTCGACCGCCCCATTGTGTATGTAGAGGTAGACAGGCCGGTCACTACACCCTTCAATAACTACCTGATCGAACCCAGCATACTTTAACTCGGGAGCGAAGTGACCCCCAACGTTCGAATCTCCAAGGATTCCGGTTAGTGGTGACTTAGCCGATACGTTGAGCCTAGCGCCGAGCGGGAACCCAGTACCGACAACCGGGCCGACGCCGAAGAGCAGCTTGTTATCGGGTGATAACGGATCCACACCTAGCGGTACCTCGTAGTACAGCCTCGCAATGTTAAGCCCGCGACCGCCTAGGTAAGCCCTAGCTAGATTCTTCTCCAGCTCCACTACCTTAACTTCCTTAGTCGATAGGTTGACCCTCAGGATCCTGCCTGAGTAGCCGTAGAGCCTACTCGATCCTGACACGGATACCCCACCTCTCGAGGAGCTTCTTGTACTCCGAGATCGCTAGCTTGTAACGCCTACCCAAGCCCTCTGCTCCAGCTACTACCACCTCAGCCGCTGGGTACAGTGACAAAGCATTGGTCGGGCACTTCGCGACGCAGGTAACATCCCCGCCACATAGATCGCATATTAGTGGGGATCCATCCACCGGGCTCTGGAAGACCGCATCGTATGGGCAGGCATCCGAGCACGCACCGCACTTAAGGCACTTCTCTTTCTCTAACCTCACTATACCTTCACTATCTAAGTGGAGAGCCCCGGCATGGCATGCCAACACACATGCTACCTCCTCACATCGCTGGCAGACGATAGGGAAGTCCATCCCTAAGAGATCATCCTTGACGACCCGGATCCTCGATAGGGAGGTCGAGAACACCTTCTCGTGAGCATAGGAACACCATAACTCACAGTATCTACACCCAGAACACTTAGATGGATCTACGACTATGTGGACTACCATTGGCGCATAGGCGCACCTCCTATTTCTATGAGGAAAGATATAAATACCTTAGCAGCGACATTCAACACCTTCACCTACCACTTACGGGTCACCACCCAGTGAGCGCGTACTCTAGGTACTTAGACGTGCTCGACTTTCTTCCTAGCACGATGGGGTAAGTCAACTAATTACCGCGGTTCGTTAAAGCACGACGTCTTTATTGACTGCTGAACATATTTTGCCGTGTTAGTAGAGGGCTTGGTGATTAGCCTTGGAAGACGTCAGGAAGCTCTTCCCAGCTCTCAATAAGTTCAGGGCATATCTGGACACGGCTTCTACGGGTCTCATCCCTTCTACGATTCACAGAGCCCTAGTGAACGCTCTTGATGCCCTAGCTAGCGACCCGCACGCAGAGGAGCTCATCGATAGTTACACATCTCGTGCTAGGTCTGAGCTCGCGGGTCTTATAGGTGCGAGCGCGGACGAGATAGCCTTCACGGTCAGAACGACGGAGGGCTTGAAGAACACTCTGAGGTCCCTGAGGGTGGGGTCTGGCGATACGCTTGTGGGGGTCGATATGGACTTCCCAACTGTTACGTCGCTTGTAGATTCCTTCTGTAGGGTTAGGGGGTGTAGAGTGAGGATTGTTGGGGGGAGAGGTGTCTACACTACCGAGGAGCTTAGGAAAGTCTTAGACGGTACCGTGAAGGCTGTAGTACTCTCCTCTGTTCAGTGGGTTTCGGGCTGGAAGGTCGACCTGAAGGAGTTGAGTGAGGCAGTACATGAGTACGGAGCGCTGCTGGTAGTCGATGGGGTACAGCACGTAGGTGCTCTAAGCCTTGACGTGCGGTCTGAGGGGGTCGACGTCCTGTGTGTAGGTGGAGAGAAGTGGATGCTGAACCCCTACATCGGGACGGGCTTCATGTACGTTAAGAGGGAGCTCCTCGACGTACTCGATCCGTACCCTTACGGTATCCGCAACAGGGAGGTCCCGGAGGGTGGCTGGGGTGCCTACTGGGCGGACCCGGACAAGGATCTCTGGAAGCTCCCGCCGATAGCCAGGAGCGCTCAGAAGTTTGAGTGGGGAGGTGGGTTAAGCCTCTTCGCCGTCGCGCTATACGAAGCAGCTAGAACCATAAACAGCTTCGGCATCCGCAACATCGAGAGCAAGGTCTTGGAGCTTAGGAAGTACCTATGCGATAAGCTCCTCAGTGAGGGATTTTCAGTCTACGGCTATACTGATGACAGGAAGCACTGGTCAGGTATAACACTCATCAGGACAGGGCTTAACCCCAGCAGAGAACGTGAGGTAGTTAAGGTGCTTAAGGACCGGGGAATCGCAGTCTCGTATAGGGGTGCCCTAGGAATCTCCGGGATCAGAGCATCCACCCACTTCTACAACAGCAAGGAAGATGTAGAGGTCTTCGTAGAAGAACTGAAGAAAGTTCTAACCTCCTCCCAGCTCTGAAGGGCTGCTCCCAGCCTCAGTTTTGTGATGGCTCTACCTCCTCATCAGCACCAGCTGTCTTCATAGTTTGCAGGGGTTCATCCCATGGAGATTTAGCTATGGAGCATCCTCCTGATGCCTGCCTCGGTGAGGCCGAGCTTAACTTCGTATGCTAGGAGTTCTTTCTCTAGCTCCTCTCTATTTGGGAAGTGACTCTGGAGGCATTCCCCGAACCTCCTATCATGTCTCCTGCTGACTGTGTGGCAGACCTCGTGGTATACTATTAGTGAGATGAGGTGATCTGGGAGAAACCTAGCGAACTCGTTAATTGTTATCGTGCCCCTAGAGCTGCAGCTTCCCCACCTAGACCTCATCTTCCTTATAGTGACACTACATAGCCTAGCACCAGGGATCTTCCCAGCAGCCTCCGCAGCTATTCTGGAGGCAAGCTCCTTAAGCTCCTTCCTGCTCCTACTGGCTAGAGGGAGAGTCTTAGAGATCTCAGCAGCCTCAACAAGGAAAGCCCTCTTCCTCTCAACCCAAGCCCGGAACCTCTCAACGAGCTCGTATGCCACCTCCTCACCTACACTTAAAGGAAGGAAGACCACGACACCTTCCGGTACAACAACTATCTTAGCACGCTTTCTCCTACCAGAGCGGATAACCTGGATCTTCAAGTCCTCACTACCCAAAACCTCACCCAAACCATCAAAACTATGAAGGGTACTGCAATATATGCTTGAGGATATTGACTGCGACATCAACACGAATTAAAGCTGTTGCCAAGCAATAAGATATCTCCAGCAAGTCTGACCACCTCCTTGCCTTAGCGGTGCCCTCGCCCTTCAGGGCGGGAAGGAGCTCAGTTAAGACGAGAGATTATTAGTTGGTGGCTGAACAGGAGATCGAGATGGAAATGTTGATGATCTCTATGGAAAGTGAACGTCCGCAGGAGCTTTAGTAGATGTGGGCTTGTAGTTGAGTACTGATAGAGCGTTTAATATGACGCTTATGTCGCTCAGTACCATAGCGGCGGCAGCCATTTCAGGTGTTAGGAACAGATGTGGGTATAGGACTCCCATAGCGATAGGTATCAGCGTCATGTTGTATATGAAGGCCCATGCTATGTTCTGCTTCATTTTCCTCCTCACGAGCTTGCTAAACTTTATTAGGAATGGCAGGCTCCCTAGGTTATTGTTTAGTAGTACTACGTCGCCAGCTTCCTTCGATACGTCAGCACCTCTACCCATAGCAACACCTATGTTAGCTGTTGCCAGCGCTGGCGCGTCGTTCAGACCATCACCAACGAACATAACTCTGTATCCTTTGTTCTGTAGGTCCTTAACTAACTCGGCCTTATCCTCCGGCTTGAGGCCCCAGAAGGCGAAGTCCAAGCCTAACAGTTTCTTGTAATAGCTGACGCTGGGCTCTATATCCCCACTAGCGAGTCCGACCTTGAAGCCCAGCTTCTTGAGCTCCCCGATTACCTGGGGAGCCTCAGCTCTAGGCCTATCACCGAGCTCCAAGACAGCCACAATCTCAGAGTTGATAGCTACTATCACTGGAGTCCTCCCCCTAGACCCCACCTCCCTCATTAAACTTAGAACCTCGTCCCCTACAGATGCTCCAACTATTAACATGAGGTCTAAGTTGCCCGCAGCTATACTGACCCCGTTTAAGACCCCATAAATTCCCTCTCCAGGTATGTGGACGAACTCCTCCGGGTCATTATATCCTATTCCATTACTAGAGCACGCTTCTAGAATCGCCCGAGCAATCGGGTGCTCACTCCTCGACTCCACAGAACAAACGAGACCTAGAACCTCTTTCTCCCTGAAACCATCCTTCAAGGTGTGAACAGCTATTAGAGCTTGCTTACCTATGGTCAGGGTGCCGGTTTTATCGAAAACTATCACATTCGTCTCTCGGATTCTTTCAAAAATATCGCTACTTCTTATCAAAACCCCACTCCTCGATGACCTCAGGACAGCTATGGAGATAACGAGAGGAATGGCTATGCCTAGCGCGCACGGGCATGCAACCACTAGGACTGCCGCCATAAACGTTACTGCCTTCTGTAGGCTGTCAAGAACTATCCACCAGAACGCAAACGTCGCTCCAGCAACAATCATCACGATCCACGTAAAAAATAGCCGACCACTCTGTCTGCCCACCTAGCTAGCTGTGGCTTCAGCGACTCGGCCCCTCTTACGGTCTCAACTATTTGTGCTAAGAGAGTGTCGTCCCCGACTCTTGGTACTCTAATCCTTAAGTAGCCTGAAACCAGCATGCTACCAGCTAGAACAGGATCCCTCGTTCCCGATCTCTTATGCCTTGGAAGAGGCTCACCTGTGAAGCTAGACTCGTCTACATGACCTTCACCTTCAACGACAACACCATCCACCGGTATGATCTCACCAGCTTTGACTTCAACAATATCCCCAGGTCTGATGTCGCTAATGGGCTTCTCAACTACCACATCGGTCTCTACTAACACCTTTGCACTTCTCTTAATAGAGGTAGCAAGATCCTCGAGAGCTTTAAAGCTCCTTCTACGCAGGCGCTCTTCTAGGTACTTCCCAAGACCGACTAAGCCTATTACACCAGCAGATGCCTCGTAAAATGAGTGGCTGTGTAGAGACCCATGAAATTCTAGCACGCCGAGAGCTATCAGCGTACCAAATAAGGTAGTTGATAGAGATGATAGGGATATTAGTGAATCCATAGTTGGAGCTAGCAACTTGAGTGCCCTAGCCCCCTAAAGATTATGTCGTAGTTCAATAATATAGCAAATAGGGCCATCACGAATAGGGTTAGGTCTTCGTATATCACTAACCTGTGCCCGGAGATCATTTCATACATCGATAACAATACCGCTAAGAAGCCGATGGTAAATGAGGTCAGCCGCCTATAGAGCAACGTCCTCTCGAGGAGGCTAGGTTTTCTTTCTACCTTGCCGGCAAGCCCGCGAACCCCTATCGCGGCTAGTCCTCTCCCTAAGCTCTCAGCGTCTGTCTCAAGGGGGTTGTAAAGGACTGTCGCTACCTTAGTAGCGGAGGAAATCCTCACGTCGAGAACTCCTTTCTCTCCTAGAATCTTCCTCTCTAGGAATGCTATGTGCTCATCGCTTACCTCCTTAAGGTCTAGGTATACCTTCTCTTTAATTACGTCATACCCGGACTCAACGATTTTCTTGTAAATATCCCGCAGAGAGCACGTAGAATCATCATACTCTACAATGGCGTCACCGCCGGTAACATCTATGTTTATGGCCTTAACGCATGACAATCCCTCAACACTCCTTTTAATAGCATAAACACAGGCAGCGCAGTCAATACCGACAATCTTCAGCCTAGCCTTCACCAGCATTTCGTTATCACTCGCTGGACAGCTAGCAGATCTTAACGATGTTACTTAGGCATGCCCTTAGGACCATGTGTTAGATAATATTCCGGTCTCTTCTCGAATTCTTCTAGACATCCCTTACTACAGAAATAGTATATCTTACCTTTGTAGACGGTTTTATATTGCGTTTTCTTCGGATCAACCGCCATACCGCAAACAGGGTCGATCTGGGTTAGTAGCACCTCTTATTCCCAGCGAGATATGTTGTGTTCCATAAAAAGCTTCACGTCACATTCTTGCCCCTCGGGCGGGAAGGTCATGTTGCTTGAACAGCACCAGTAAATATAAAGGGATCTAAATAAACTCATAGTAGCTATCGAAGAGAAGTAGCTAGCTTGGGGGTTACTCGATGTGCGGTATCGTGGGCATCGCAGCGAGATCTGGGGCTCTGGGTGAGCCCCTAGGTCTCGCAATATACAGATGCTTAAAGAGCCTTGAGTACCGTGGTTATGACTCGATAGGCTATGCTGTGGTTCGTGTCGATGGTTCCCTCATTGTGAGGAAGAGTAGGGGTAAGATCGATGAAGTCTTCGAGAGATTGGGCTTCGCAGGTGTGGACGGCTTAGTAGGTATTGGACATACGAGGTGGGCTACGCATGGGAGACCTACCGACTTCAATGCCCACCCTCACACCGATTGCGGCGGTAGGGTAGCAGTAGTCCATAACGGCATAATAGAGAACTTTGCTGAGCTCCGCAGGTGGTTGAGTGGCAGGGGCCACGTATTCAGGAGTGATACAGATACCGAGGTGATTCCCCACCTCATAGAGGAGTTCAAGAGGTCGGGTGCTGACAGCTACACAGCTTTCAAGAGAGCTGTCTCGATCCTTAGAGGCACCTACGCTATAGCAGCCATAGACCTCGACACCCCTGACCGGGTATACTTCGCAAGGAACACATCACCGCTAGTAATAGGTTTCGGGGATGGAGCCACCTTCGTTTCCAGCGACATACCTGCCTTCCTAAACTACACTCGCAGGGTCCTAGTACTGAGGGACCGTGAGGTTGGCTACGCCACAGCCGGCAAGATCCATGTCGAAGTAGTCGAGCCCGGGGGGCTGGAGAGGCTGGATCCTCCGGGTTCTGAGGTAGTTGATTACGTAAGCAGGGTGAGGCTCGTCGAGTGGACTGCTGAGGTAGCTTCTAAAGGCGGTTACCCGCATTTCATGCTTAAGGAGATATATGAGCAGCCCTACGCCCTAGCCCAGACCTTAGCTGGTATGGCGGACCAGGTTAGTGAGGCGCTTAACTTGCTAGCTAGGGCCGAGAGGCTCGTCCTGGTAGGTGCTGGCAGTAGCTACCACGCATCACTCGCCGGGTCCATTTTCTTCGCTAACTTAGCTGAGGTGCCCAGCACGGCAGTGGTCTCATCCGAGGCGCTGTGGCACGCTAAGGCATGGGGTAAGGGAGATGTAGTGGTAGCTGTTAGCCAGTCAGGTGAGACGATTGACACCCTCCTCGCGGTTAGAGAGGCTAGGAGACGCGGGGCTGTGGTGGTCGCGCTCTCGAATGTAGTTGATAGCACTATCCCTAGGGAGAGCGATCTCGCAGTCTACACAAGGGCCGGGCCTG
>Ga0315298_1008565_pt1 | contig 12991 bp, 16 predicted proteins | sample WHS_1_MG_FD_203077 | JGI IMG/M metagenome (GOLD analysis project Ga0315298, IMG submission 203077) | Extremophilic microbial mat communities from Washburn Hot Springs, YNP, Wyoming, USA - WHS_1_MG | ecosystem: Environmental > Aquatic > Thermal springs > Hot (42-90C) | place: USA: Wyoming...
TAATGAAGAAATGATCATGATACCAAAGATGGAAAAGGAAAGGACAATCCTGTAAGTCTTCAAGAGGTTTATTTGGTCACCTATATCCTCGGCACACTGGATAATGAGACCGTGTTCTTTTTTTGAATGTTCTTCCTCCGCCGGAACATAGAAATTAACTATCCTCGCAGTTTTTGCTTTGAACTGGATCGTCTGGAAGGTTGTCTCTGCCGCACGAGGAGAAAACGGAAGTTCCAGGTCCCCAACGGATTCGGATTTCTCCACGATCGTTCCATCAACACGACGTATTTGAAAGAAGCTCATTGATTTTGGTGAATTATACTCCCACATAACCTCGTCAGAAAAGTTAAATTCTGTCTCATTCCCGCTATCCTTGACCAACGTTGCCAGTGCCTTAGCCTTTGAGAGAAGGCTTGAATCTATAGAGCCGTAGACAATTCTGCTGAGGCCGAAATAAAGAAAAATCCCCAGGACGGATAGAATCACAAAAAGAACAAGCATGTAAAATAAAACGACTTTTGCTTTGATGGAAGAAAACATATCAATCCTTCAGCATGTATCCTGATCCCCTTAAGGTATAGATAAGCTTCTTCTGAAATCTTTTATCAATCTTGTTTCTGACACGGTGGATAAAGACATCAATGACATTGCTGTCCAGGTCAAAATTATAGTCACAGAGATGCTCCCAAAACATTGTCCGGCTCAGAACCTTATTCTTGTTTATCGCCATGTACTCAAGCAGGGCATATTCTTTCGCTGAAAGGACAACGTCTTTTCCCTCTCTTTTTACCTCGTGGGTAGCCATGTCAGAGGTTATACTGTTTTTAGTTGAAACTTGAAATGTGGCTCCCCCCGTGGAATAATCCACGGAAGCAAAAAATCTCTTAAAGAAAGGAGCCACGATGCAATTAAACACGATTCAGAGAAAAAAGGCAAGAGGGGGATTTAGGGAGGCCTTGGGCAAGGAGGAGCTGGTCAATCGGATGTATCAAATCATAAAGATGGGTAAGCAGGGGTTGGATGGTTTCGTTCGGGAGTTAGGGACCCTGTTGGTCGAGGCGATCATGGATATGGAACGGGAAGAGCGGTCAGGGCCGGAATACCATCCTTCTCGAGAGGGTCTTTACAAGTGGGCGTACCAGGAGGGCTCGGTATACATGGGGGACCAGAAGATATCGGTCCGACGTCCTCGGCTACGAGGGCCAGAAGGAGAGGTTCGGTTAGAGAGCTATGAGGTACTGAAGGCCCCTGGGGGGTTTTCGGAAGGGATTTTGGAGAAGGTGTTAGGGGGGCTTTCTGCACGGAAGTATCAAGAGACCCTGCTGGAGACGAGTCAAGCTTTTGGGGTATCACCCAGTACGGTATCCCGGCAGTTGGTGGAGGTAACGACTCAGAAGCTGAAGGAATTCAAGGAGCGAGACCTTTCGGGGGTGAGGCCCTTTGCCATTTTTATTGACACGCTTCATCGAGGAGGAGAGGCCTTCGTGGTAGCGTTTGGGATCGATACCGAGGGGGAGAAACACGTTTTAGGATTTTGGGAGGGAGCGACGGAGAGCCACGAGATTTGCGAAGCGCTTTTTTGTGATTTGGAACGGAGAGGGCTTCGGCTAACGAAGAAGATTCTTTGGGTTACGGATGGGGGGAAAGGGATTCTCAAGGCCCTACGGGATCGATTTGGGAGGAAGCTCATTCACCAGAGGTGTACGATCCACAAGGATCGGAACATCCAGGGGCATCTGGCGAAGCGATATCGGAAGGAGGCGCACCGGCGGTTCAAGACCGCTTTGGAACAGAACAGCTATGAAGATGCCAAGGGGATGCTTCAAGAGTTCGAGAATGGTTAAGAGGGATCAACGAATCGGCTGCGGACTCGCTGTTGGAAGCCTTCGAGGATATTCTGACCCTTCATCGGCTGAAGGTACCTGGGGTGTTACGAAAGACGCTGACCTCGACGAATCCGATCGAGAGCGTATTTTCCACTGTGCGGGACTGCGAGGGGAATATCAAATGCTATCGGAGCAGCGCTATGTCGCAGAGGTGGCTTGGCACGGTTCTTCTTTACTGTGAGAAGGGACTTCGAAGAGTCAAAGGGTACACGGATATTGCGGGCGTGATGGCCACGATTGAACAGGTACAAGAAGCGGCGTAGGGATGTGGGAAGATGGACGCACCGGGGGGCCAAAGAAAATTTCAACTAAAAACTTGACAATCTCCATGTCAATGGTAAGGTCTCCTATTTCGATCACAGAAGTTTTAGCTTCGCAACTCCTTCCTAATAAGGCCCGTACGCGCGCCAGGAGTTCTTCAAACAGAAACGGTTTTGTGAGATAGTCATCGGCCCCGCTGTCCAGTCCTGACACTTTATCCGTTAGTGTATCTTTTGCTGTGAGCATGAGAACAGGTGTCCTAACGCCTGCCTTGCGAATTTTTTTCAGGATTGTCATTCCGTCTACAATGGGTAACATGATGTCAAGGAGGATGAGGTCTGAGGGTTCATTCTCTGCCATGAAAAGTCCGTTCTCCCCATTGTAGGCCACATCCACTGCATAATCCTCTTCCTCCAATCCCCTCTTGATAATGTCAGCGAGTGATTTTTCATCTTCAACGATCAGTATGCGCATGATTTATTTTACCCGCTTCCTCCTCCTAAAAGCAACCAACATAAAAACCATTCCAAGAGCGACCGGTTCTCCAATAGCCACGGGCAGCACATTATTGGGGTTGAGCCTGAGAAGCCTTTTTATCTCAAGACGCGACATCGGGCTGCTTACAGGCATATTGTCATTCTTGTCCACAACCGTTATGTAGGCCACATAACTTCCCGAGTCGATCAGGCGCATGGGCCATTGCCCCTCATAAGTCCCGTGCGGCGGGATGGTATCCACTTTGATTGCCTTGTTGGCGCTCCAGTCCTCAAGGTCTAGAGGAGCCTCCTTGCCCGGTGTAATGTTCGCCAGAGAAATATAGGCGATAATATTGTCTATAGCCCTGTCTGAATTATTGGTTACCGTTCCAGCATAGGTTATTTTATCTCCCATGTTTGCCTGGACAGACGGTGGATTAATGGAGACGGTAATACGGCCTGCAGAGGCAGACGCATAATTCGCTGCTGTTGCCAGAAAAATCATCGACAAAAACAATATTGACCTTTTCATTTTATCACCTCACATTTCCAGTCTGGATACGCTTCTTTTTAAAAACCACACTGATAGAACCAAATAGCCGCAGATAATCGCGACCCGTGCTACCTGATAGCCGAAGCCCTGGCTATCGATAACCACGCTGTCAAAGGTATTGATCACATCGGCAAAGGGATTTATGAGATCAAGGATCCTGCCAAACCATGTCCTTCTCTGAGCTGCTGAAAGGAAGATGGGCGCCCCTGCTAATAGAAATATAAAGAAGGAGATGATCAGAGAATTCTTCATGGACTTTATCCTGGCCGAAAGCCCCATTGAAAAGGCGGAAAAGGTAATGGCCAGGAACGTTCCGAGGAAGGCGAGGTAGACAATACCGATTAGAAGATTCTGCCCACCCTTGCCCACGACAAATAGATAGGGCAGAGAAATGGCGAAGATAATCCCCCAGTTGGTCAGCGCAGCCCCAATCTTTCCCGTAGCAATCTCTACCTTATTTACCGGGCTTAAAAACAGTGCCTCAAGAGTTCCCCTCTCTATCTCTCCGGCAAAGGCGTCTGCACCGAATACAAGACCCATCAGAACCCCAAGAGCAGTGATGAAATTCATGATCATATAAAGCATCTGACCTTGGTCAAGGAGGCTTAATTCGTTGTTGGTGAGGAACAGGTAACTCATGACGCTCAGAATCACGGAGGTAAGGATATACCATAAGAAACCCTTTGGGGTCAGGATGCTTTCCCTTATCTCTTTTTGCATGATATACGTTGCCTTCATAGTGTCCCCTCCTTTGTCGACAAAAAGAAGATATCCTCTATCGTCCCTTTTTCTTTCATCCTATCAAGATCCCCCACCCGGACTATCTTTCCGTAATTGATAATTGCTATCCTGTTGCAGAGCCTTTCCACATCATCCAATAGGTGAGTGGAAAGGAAGATAGTTGTGCCGTGTTTCTGGTTGAGGCCTATTAACAGGTCATGGATATCCCTCCTGCCTTTTGGGTCGAGGCCGTTTGTAGGCTCATCAAGAAACAGAAGTTTTGGCCTGTTGATGAGCGCCCGGGCAATGCCGAGCCTCTGCTTCATGCCGCGGGAATAACTGCGGATAAGATGCCCCTCTTTGTCATGGAGTCCTACTACCCCCAGGAGGTTATAGATTTCCTGTCCCGATGTCTTTTCTTCATACAGATTTGAGAAGAATTGGAGATATTCGCGTCCCGTCATCCACTCGTAATAGCCATTGGATTCCGGAAGGGCATTGATAATCTTTTTTACCGTCAATGGCTCTCCAAAAATGTCGTGCCCATCAATCAAAACATTTCCTGAATCAGCTTTGATGATGGCAGTTAGAATCCGGATAGTGGTTGTTTTTCCCGCCCCATTCGGGCCAAGGAACCCGAAGATGTCGCCATGCTCAACAGTGAAAGTCAGGCCATCCAGTGCGGTATAGCCATCATATTTCTTGACCAGATTTTCTACACTTATGATCATGACTATCCTCCTTTTCATGTGGGGGCGGAAACTTTCCCGCCCCCGGTTGTTATTACCTTTCGTTTACTTCTTCGTGGCCATTGTCAGAATCTTCTCCTTCATGGCCTTCATGGTTGTTCTGGTCAGTGTCGATCTTTAGGACCTTCCCATTTCCGGCATCCACTTTGACGTCTGCTATCTGGTGGTCGGCCTTTGCGATCTCAACACCGTAAACAAGATAGCCGTTCTCGTTCTCCAGTTCTACTTTCAACACCTTTCCTGGAACGGCCTTTAGGGCCTCACTGACAGCAGAATCAAGGGAGATCTTCGCCGTCTCGGCATACACGCTCTTAATCTGGATGCTTCCTGCGTGATTAGCCTTCTGGGCGAATGTTCCTCCAATGGCGACAAGGGTTGCCAGAACAACACCGCCTGTGAGTGTCATCGTCTTTTTCATTTCCATCACCTCCTTTCTTGTTTGAAATCTGTAAGCCTGTTTTTCAGCTTACGATCTCATTATAAGAAAGGGAACATTACAGGAAGATGAACGGAATACGGATTTAATAAAAAAGTGGGGATTGTGTTCTGAAAACTTTTTTGCTCCAGCTCGGGCATTGGGGACACCAAGCTTCATTCTCCCTAAATGGTCTCCTTGGTGTAATTTGCCATTCCTAACCCATCCCTCCAATTTGCTTGATCGGGTCGCTACCACTCCCGGTACTGTCCTGCGCATGCTCTCCCCCTCCGCAGTAGCGCGCGCCGTAGCAACCAGGTGTATCTTCGAGTCAACCCTTTGACTCCTCAGCCTGAACCCGGGGTTCGCTCAGGGTTGACCCTGAGCCCAGCTTTTTAAAAACCCTCTTTAAAGGCCGGACTTGGCGCGGTCGAATGGGTCAATCATGCTGTGCTCTTATCCTGTGACGTCGCAGCCTTCAAAGCCTCGTTAACGATGGTTTGCGCTTCCTCCAGGATGCGGTGAAGATGATCCGCTCCACGGAAGCTTTCGGCGTAGATCTTGTAGATATTCTCTGTCCCCGATGGGCGCGCGGCGAACCACCCACTCTCGGCAATCACCTTTATTCCTCCGATAGGAGCGCCATTGCCCGGCGCACGGGTAAGCAAAGTCTGAACCTTTTCGCCGGCCAGATCTGTGAATCGAACCTGTTCCGGTGAGAGTCTTTCCAGCGCCTCTTTCTCCTCCGGGGTGGCAGACGCCTCAACCCGGTCGTAAAACGGCTCACCGAACTCGCGTGTGAGTTCGCGGTAGATTTCGCCAGGATCTCGGCCCATCCGGGCCGTAATCTCCGCCGAGAGCAGAGCCGGGACGATTCCGTCTTTGTCCGTCACCCAGACAGTACCGTCAATACGGAGAAAAGATGCGCCAGCGCTCTCTTCCCCGCCGAAGCCAAGCGAGCCGTCGAGGAGGCCATCCACGAACCACTTGAAGCCAACCGGCACCTCGTAGAGCTTCCGCCCAAGTTTCGCGGTGACGCGATCAATTATCTGGCTGCTCACCACCGTCTTGCCGACCGCCGCTTCCGTGCGCCACTTCGGTCGGTGTTGGAAGAGGTAGAAGATGGCGACCGCAAGGTAGTGATTGGGCGGCAGCAGTCCCGCGCTTTTGGTAACAACCCCATGCCTGTCATGGTCGGTGTCGCAGGCAAAAGCAATGTCGAAGCGATCCTTCAGGCCGATCAATCGCTGCATCGCATAGGGCGATGAGGGGTCCATGCGGATCTGGCCGTCCCAATCCACCGTCATGAAACGGAAGGTCGGATCGACGGCCTCGTTGACGACGGTGAGGTTCAGCCCGTAGCGCTCAGCAATCGGCCCCCAGTAGTGGACCCCTGCGCCGCCGAGCGGATCTACGCCTAAGCTGATCTTTGCATCGCGAATTTCATCCATGTCTATTACACTACTGAGATCGTCCACGTAAGCATGGAGGTAGTCATGCCGGTGCGTCGTGGAGGCGCTAAAAGCCTTCTCGACAGGAATCCTTTTCACACCCAGAAGGCCGTTCTCGAGAAACTCGTTTGCCTTCGCTTCGATCCAATCGGTGACGGCGCGTTCCGCCGGCCCACCCTCCGGGGGATTGTATTTGAAGCCACCGTCCTCGGGCGGATTATGCGAGGGTGTGATCACGATGCCGTCTCCGAGTCCTCCCTTGCGTCCGCGGTTGTAAGCGAGAATCGCGTGGGAGACGACAGGCGTTGGGGTATATTCATCCTTCTCCGCAATCATGACCTCCACACCATTTGCTGCAAGCACCTCAAGGGCGCTTCGAAAAGCTGGGACGGAGAGCGCATGCGTGTCCATACCAAGAAACAATGGGCCATCGATCTGTTGCTGCTCACGGTACAGGCAAATGGCTTGACTGATGGCGAGGATATGCCTTTCGTTGAAAGACTTTTCGAGAGCGGAACCGCGATGTCCTGAGGTGCCGAACAGAACCCGTTGCTCAGGCACGGAAGGATCAGGAATCTCGGTGTAGTACGCCGTGATGAGCTTGGGCACGTTGACGAGCATCGATGGCTCAGCAGGCTTTCCTGCAAAAGGGCTCACCTTCATTGCCATATCTCCTTAAGGGAGCTTAATCGTCGCTCAATAGCGCCGTCCATGATTGTCCTTTGGCCAGGCTCGTTGGATTCATTCAAGTCGTTGGCCCGTTCTTTGAGGTTAAACATGCCAGTCTTCGTGTTGCAACGCGGGTAAGTCGTAGTTGACCAGATCGCCGATGCGCTCAATCGTGAGGTCAGCCGGCGGATAGGTAGCCATGGCTTTGGAGTCGAGCGCGTAATGTCCCTGACGTGGCCATACGGTCGTCAGCCGGTCGCCCCAGATCCTTTTCATCGCCGTCAGAATGCGCAGCTTGTCGTCCACCATGACATAATGCCGGGCCGGATAGCTCCCCTCGACGTCATCCAACATCAGTTCTTTGTGGATGTAGATCAACACCCGGCCCTCGACCGCTTCCCATAGCCCCGATCGTTGAACTTTCCGCGGTTGGAAGACCACATCGCCATCGGACAGGATGACCGTTTCTCCCCAGGCGCGAACATGTTCAAGGATATCAAGCGAACCAGGGTACAGCCGGTTCGCAAACGGATAATCTACCAGAAACGAAGACATCATCAGCAGTCGCGGATCGCACATGTCCTCCAGGCGGTAGCGCTGTAAAGCGCCCAGGTAGTCCGCATAGCCAAGCTCGGCGCGCAACTCTTCGAGGATCGCAAAGTAGCGGTCCCGGCTTCCCGCCCCAAACTCGCGTTCCATATGGCGTCGGAGGTCTTTCTCTACCCGGTCATTGTCGAGCAGGGTGTTGTCCACGTCAAACAAGAATACAACTTCGTCGGGTGATCTCATCCGATCTCCTCCTCGGGCTTAGGGTTGTACCAGCCGCCATCGCCCTCAATGATCCGGTCGGCTTCGGGCGGTCCCCAGGTTCCCGATGAATAGTTGGGGAAATCGGACGATTTAACCGCCTTCCAGCCTTCCAGGATGGGAGTCACCACAGACCATGCTGCTTCCACCTGGTCAGCACGCATGAAGAGTGTCGCATCTCCTATCATCACGTCCAGAAGCAGGGTCTCGTAGGCGTCTGGAGAGGACGTTTGGAAAGCTTCCTGGTAAGTAAAATGCATGTCCACCGGGCTCAGCCGCATCGTTAGCCCTGGCTGTTTGGCCTGAATGCGAAGCAGGGTCCCTTCCTCTGGCTGAATGTGGATCACCAGACGATTCGGTTGCCAGTCCCTGACCGCCGAAGGTGGAAAGGATTGGTGGGGCATAGGTCGAAATTGGATAGAGACTTCGGAAACCTTGGCAGACAGGCGTTTGCCCGTCCGAAGATAGAAGGGTACGCCCTGCCACCGCCAGTTGTCTACAAACAGCTTTAGAGCAGCAAAGGTCTCAGTGGAGGAATCAGGGGCTACGCCAGGTTCTTCACAATAGGCGGGGGCATGCTGCCCCTGGATCCAGCCATCCCCGTACTGGCCGCGCACAGCGAACCCATTCACCTGCTCTTGAGGAATAGGGCGAATGGCATGGAGTACGTCCACTTTTTTGTTGCGTATCTCGTCGGCGTTGAAAGAAACCGGAGGTTCCATGGCGATCAGACACAGGATCTGCATAAGATGATTCTGGATCATATCACGCAAGGCTCCTGCCCGTTCGTAGTAGGCTCCGCGATGCTCCACCCCAACATCCTCTGCCACCGTGATCTGAACGTGGTCAATGTAATGTCGGTTCCAGATTGGCTCAAAGAGGGCATTGGCGAAACGCAAAGCCAGGATGTTCTGCACAGTCTCTTTTCCCAGATAATGGTCAATACGGTAGATCTGGGACTCGTCAAAGATGCTGGTAAGGGTACGGTTTAGAGTGCGGGCAGATGAGAGGTCCCGACCGAAGGGTTTTTCTATTACGATGCGATCCTGTTTGCGGTCGCGGGAAAGGTTGGCCTTTCCTAGTCGTTGTACAATGACCTCAACATTTCCCGGGGGTGTAGCCAGATAGAAAATATGATTAGCCTTAGTGTTTCCCTCCCCATCCATCTTCGAAAGAGAATCGGACAGAGTAGTATAGGCAGCAGGATCACTGTAATCGGCTGACATGTAATGAATGTGCGGAACAAAAGCCTGCCAGTCCTCATCGTTTGTTTTGCTGCGGCGGGAGAACTGATCCACCCCTTCGCGCAGATGTTCGCAGAAGGAGGTCTCAGTAAATGAGGTGCGAGCAAACCCGATTAGGGCGAACCTCTCGGGCAGCCAGTGGTCCAAAAAAAGATTATAGAGCGCGGGCACGACTTTGCGCTGCGTCAAGTCACCTGAGGCACCAAAAATCATGATCACCGTTGGTTCATGCTGTAATGACAATGATATCATCCATTCGCCCTCCTCACGATTGACCCCATTGAGTGTGAAAAACCCCCATTTCGTCAACCCGCTCGTAGGTGTGGGCACCGAAGTAATCGCGTTGAGCCTGCATCAGGTTGGCCGGAAGCCAGGCACTGCGATAGCCGTCGAAATAGGCCAACGACACCATCAGCCCAGGTGCAGGCAGCCCTAAGTTGGCCGCAACAGAAACAACCTCGCGCAAGTCTCCCTGCCGTGCCATCACCTCTTCGCTCAAATGGGGATCCATGAGTAGGTTTACGAGTCCCGGCTGTTTTTGGTAAGACGTCCGGATATCCTCAAGGAGGGCAGCTCGAATAATGCAGCCGCCACGCCAGATCCTGGCCACCGCCTCCAAATTCAGACCATAACCGTAAGCGTTGGAGGCTTGTTTCAACAAGGCCATACCTTGGGTGTAGGTAATGATCATGCTTGCGTAGAGCGCGTTCCTGAGTTGGCTGATGAAGCGATCCCTGTCCCCTTTAAAAGTCGTTTTGGGACCATGAATCATCTGAGCGGCTATCTTCCGTTCAACTTTATAACCGGACAGATCTCGCATCATAACCGCCGCATCAACCGTCGGCGTTGGTACCTGCAAGTCCATGGCACCCCACGAAGTCCACTTACCCGTGCCCTTCTGCTTCGCTTCATCTAAGATCATATCGATAAGTCTCTTGTCTGTCTTATCGTCACTCTGGAGGAAGATCTGGGCGGTGATCTCAATGAGATAGGATTTAAGTTCGCCCTGGTTCCACTTATTGTAGACGACATGAAGCTCATCGTTCGTCAAACCCAGACCCCGTTTCATCAAGTCGTAAGTCTCTGCGATCAACTCCATTAGACCATATTCAATTCCGTTATGGACCATCTTGACGTAATGACCCGCGGAGGTGAAACCTAAGAAGGTGACGCACGGCTCACCGTCCACTTTTGCAGCGGTTGCCTCTAAGATGGACAGTACTCTCTCATAAGCTTCCTTCGATCCACCAGGCATCATGCTGGGGCCATGACGGGCACCATACTCTCCCCCCGAAATACCCATCCCTAGGTAGAGAAAGCCTTTTTCGGCCAGCGATTTGCTTCGCCTGTTCGTGTCACGAAAGCAAGAATTGCCGCCATCAATTAGCAGGTCGCCGGGTTCAAGATAAGAGAGAAGTTCTTCAATCACTGCACCCACCGGTGGACCAGCCTTAACCAGGAGCAAGATGGCTCTTGGCTTGCGCAATAAACTGGTAAATTCCTTAAGATTATAACCACTTCGGATGTCCCGACTACCGATCTCCTTTTCGATAAACTCCCGGGTTTTCCCAGCCGTCCGGTTATATACGGCCACTAAAAACCCTTGATCAGCCATGTTTAAAACCAGGTTCCGTCCCATCACCCCCAGGCCTATCAACCCTATATCGCATCCTTGATTTTTCATGACGGCGACTCCTTTTAAATGTTCTTTCTCTAGCCCAGTACCTCAATTTTCCAGAGATCCTCGTTAAAAAATCAAATATAATTTACACTACTTATTTTTAGGTTCGGCCTTTTTGCCGAGTTTTGAAATCTCATTTCCTATGTTCTTGATCCCTTTGCCAACCTCCTCTGTTGTCCATTTTTTACCTTCTATCAATTTATCGGCCACTGTATGGATGTCTTTCATAACAATAGCCTCCCCTGATTCAAATTTATGGCCGGACCAAACTACAGCATGTTCGAAATGGAGCGCTGCAGATTTAAGTGCGTGGCCTGTCTTCTTCTCGTCTTTCTTAGCCCAATATTCAGCGGCTTTTAGGTAATGGTGATTAGCTAAAGCCTGATTCGCCCTCGCGAAGGCATCTTTGAGCTTCTTTTCCGAAGTGACAGCCCCTTTTTCAACTTCGTTTGCCATTTTTTCTAATTCGTAAATTGATAATGTTAGGTCTTTCTTCCCATCCTTTGCTGCACTTCCAGCTTCTTGCTTAAGGAATGCCACAGCTTTTCGAATGTAAGAGGCCGCTGCGTTCAAATCTTTCTTGAGAAAAAACTCGTGGGCTTTCTGAAATTGGGATTCCGGTTCTTCCACTTCCATAGTTGATTTTTGAGTGGTTTGGGCTTTTGTCACTGGTGCAAAAGCACAGGTGATAACGAAAAGAAACATGAATATGATTGGCAACAAAAATGTTTTGTGGTGCATGTTTTTATACCTCCTTTGTTTGCTTCTTTCTTGATGATATCCTTCTTCAGAATATTCAATTCCTTAATTGAATTTGCAGATATAAATGAGGTTCGACTGCTGCATCAGCAATAAGAAACTTTATGAGAGACATTCTCATCACCCCCGCGGTAAGGAATATCTGTACCCTTAGTCCAACAAAATGCCTTCCAAAAAATAAGAACCAAGCACTCCATTTCTTAAATTTTTCTTCAAATTTTAAGAGCTTCTCATCAGTAGATAGGATTCTGTGGAATCTTTTGTGCTCAACTAAACTTCTACCATATTTTTTGCCGATCGAGTAGAGGAAAAAATCGGTCAATAAAAGGCCGAAATAAACCACAATGAACGTTGGTAATGGTTTTGTGATCCCGTGGGAAATTAAAAAGCCGCTTAAAAGAAGAGTACCATCTTCTGGAAAAGGTAATCCAATCCCACCGAGGATCAGAAGAGCAAAAATCCCTAAATAAGGAAAATGCTCTAAAAATGGGCTTATTTCTAACATTACGCACGGCTGGCAAAAATCATCTTTAGAGAAATCAGAAGCAATGCTACTCCGAATACCCTTTCTAAAGCGATATCAGACAATTTCGTTGCAAACTTAGCACCAAGGAGACCACCGAAAAAGAAACCGATACAGATCAATGCGGCTACATGTAAGTCTACATACCCCTGCTTATAATACGTCCATGCAGCAAGAAGGCCAATTGGGGGCACCAGCAATGCCAAGGTCGTGCCTTGAGCTTGGTGCAGTGACAGGGCCGAATAAAAAAACCAATGGAGGAACAATGATTGTCCCTCCACCAATGCCAATCAGTCCGCTGAAGGTTCCGGCGACTAATCCCAAGAGCAAGTAAAGAAAGATATTCGTCATTTTTGAAACTCCCTTCTTTTTATGGCTGAAGTTGTACGTAACCTTCCTGCACCAGTTGAATTAACCGGCCCACGGCTCCCTTATTGACCTTTACACCGGGCAGCAGATCTTCATTGCCCCACTGATGATTTTTCATGGAAACAGAGCACTCTTCTATCTGCAGCCCCTGTTTCATAAGCTCTGCGATGAGGCCTTTATAAGGGTTGCCGGTACTGACATTGCGATAAGCGTTATGGGCCTTGTCATTCAATGTCATGTAAGCTGCGTCGCCGTGAAAGACACCAATAATCTGCCCCTTAGTACCCGATTCCTTGAAACGGTTTGCAAGCAGGTGCATATATATAGCCTTGCATAATTAAGGCGACATGCGTGTTGCTGGAAACTATCGGAAAGGATGTAAAAGGCCCTGTACCTGTGACGGAGCTTTCTGGATACTCCGGAATGTC
>Ga0315298_1008566_pt1 | contig 12990 bp, 10 predicted proteins | sample WHS_1_MG_FD_203077 | JGI IMG/M metagenome (GOLD analysis project Ga0315298, IMG submission 203077) | Extremophilic microbial mat communities from Washburn Hot Springs, YNP, Wyoming, USA - WHS_1_MG | ecosystem: Environmental > Aquatic > Thermal springs > Hot (42-90C) | place: USA: Wyoming...
AAAACTGCCCAGGAATCCAATTAATGATCGTTTAGTTAGTCAAGTTGTTGGTTCATCAGGATCGATTGGCGCGAATTACCGAGAAGCCAATGATGCGCTAGGTAAAAAAGATTTTATTCGTTGTTTAAAAGTTTCTCGCCGAGAAGCCAAAGAAACACTACATTGGTTAGCATTGATAAAAATAGCAAATCCAACCTTCGAAGGCGAAATCGAGAAGCTAATACAAGAAGCAGAGGAAGAGAAAAATATCCTATCAGCTATTATTGATAAGGTTCAATAAGTTTGAATATCAGTATTTGATAATTGAAAATTGTTTGTATCCTTGCATCTTGGAATTTGGTTATTTTATTACTACTTACAAATTTTTAACTTTTTAACTTTCAACTTCTATGAATCAACCTTTAGTTTCAGTAATTGTTCCTACGAAAAATTCAGAAAAATTCCTTGATAAATGTTTAAAATCTATCAAGAACCAAACATATAAAAATATTGAAATTATTGTGGTAGATGGAGGATCAAAGGATAAAACTTTAGAAATTGCTCAAGCTCATAAGACGACTATTATCAACAATCCCTTAATTCTTGCCGAGCCTGGCATATATTTAGGTATGCAAAAAGCGCATGGTGATTTGTTAATGGTATTGGCTGTAGATAATTTTTTCGATGATAATAAGGCTATAGAAAAAATCATTAATGTTTTTAAAAATTCTGATATTTATGCCGTTTTTCATAAACATGATAGCAAACTATCTTATTCGATTTTTGCTAAATATATTAATACCTTTACCGATCCGTTTAGCCACTTTATTTATGGTGATGCTGCCAATGCTCGTACGTTTAAAAATATTTATAATACAATAGAGCATAATAAAATTTACGATGTTTATGATTTCCAGTCAGCAAAGATTAAACCGATGTTGGCCTTAGCTCAAGGGTTTACAGTACGTAAAGAATATACTAACTTCCAAAGGACAGATAAATTCGATGATATTTCGCCAATTTTTACAATGATTGATTCTGGCAAAAAGATTGCCTATATACATTCAGTTTCTCTTTACCATGATACAGTCAGTGATATGAAGCATTTTATAAGAAAACAAAAATGGGCAGCTAAAAATGCCTTAGAGGGCAAAGAATACGGTATATCTAGCAGGATGCATTTTTTTACTCGATGGCAAAGGATCAAAATTTATCTTTTTCCATTTTATAGTTTGATTTTCGTTGTACCCTTATTAAGATCGATTTATCGAGCCCTTAAAGATAATGAAAAAATATGGCTATTCCATCCTTTTATTTCCTTTATTTCTGCTTTAGCTATTATTGACGAATTTATTAAAATAAAATTAGGTTTAAATAAAACGTTTTCTAGGCAATAGTATTATGGATTATAAAATTATACATCTTAATAAATTTAGTGATCAGCGAGGAGAGTTAATAGTTTTTATGAAAGAGTCAGATCTTGATAATAATTTTAAGAAACTAGGGCAAGTATATTTTGTTACTTTCAAAAAGAAAGGAATAGTTAGAGGTAATCATTACCATAAAAAATGGCGCGAATGGTTTGGTATCGTAAGTGGGAAAGTAGAAGTTTTCTTAAAAGATGTAAAGACTGGAGAAGAAAAAAAATTGATTTTAGATGCTAATTCAGGTAAATATAAACGATTAGAAATCGGTCCTTACATCGCTCATGCTTTTAAAAGTTTAAGTAGCAATGCAGCTTTGTTAAATTATGCCGATAAAGAATGGTCAAAAAAAGATAGTATTTTTTATAAATTAATTTAAAAAGATTATGAAAAAATATTATATACATCCGAAAGCTATAGTGGAAACAAAAAAAATTGGAGAAGGAACGAAAATTTGGGCGTTTTCACATATACTTCCTGGGGCTTCTATCGGGGAAAATGTTAATATTGCCGAACATTGTTTTATAGAAAACGATGTTATAATTGGTAATGATGTAACATTGAAATGTGGTGTTTTTGTTTGGGATGGTGTTGTTATTGAAGATAATGTATTTTTGGGTCCCGGCGCTACATTGACTAATGACTTATATCCTCGAAGTAAAAATGTGAATTATGTTCAAAAAAAGACTATTCTTAAAAAAGGCTGTTCAATAGGGGCGAATGCTACAGTTTTAGCCGGATTAAAAATTGGTCAATACGCTATGATTGGTGCGGGGGCTGTGGTTACCAAAGATGTGCCTGATTTTGCTATTGTTTATGGGAATCCAGCAAATATACAGGGTTTTATTTGTGTTTGTGGAAGAAAAATGAATTTTAAAAAAAATAAATATAAATGTTTTTGTCAAAGAGAGTATCGAATAAAAAACTCTCAAGTAGAACGTTTGAGATAATTTTAAGATGGTATGAAAATACCCTTTTTAAATCTACATCGACAATACTTCCGAATTAAAAATGAGATTGATGAAGCAATAAAAAGGGTCTTTGATCAACAAATTTTTATTTTAGGACCAGAATTAAAAAAATTTGAGACCGAATTTGCTGAATATCTTCAAGTAAAATATGTGATTGGTGTAGGATCAGGTACCGATGGTTTAATTCTATCTTTATTAGCGCTTGGTATTGGAGATGGAGATGAAGTAATACTTCCGGTAAATAGTTTTATAGCCACAGCTATGGCAGTTAGTGTTACTAGAGCAACTCCTGTTTTTATTGATATCAACCCCGAAACTTATCAAATAGATATAAATAAATTAGAATTGAAAATTACCCAAAAGACTAAAGCAATTATTCCTGTGCATTTATACGGTGCTCCTTGCGAGATTGATAAAATTATTCAAGTAGCTAAAAAAAATAGACTTTTTGTTATCGAAGATGCCTGTCAAGCTCATGGAGCGGAGTTTAATAATAAAAAAGTAGGCACCTTTGGCGATTTGGGAGTATTTAGTTTTTATCCTTCTAAAAACCTCGGCGCTTATGGAGATGGAGGCGCTATTTGCACTAATAACAAAGAGTTATATGAAAAAATTTTAAGATTAAGAAATTATGGTCAGATGGAAAAGAACTATTTTTATGAAATAGGTAAAAATAGTCGTTTAGATGAAATTCAGGCAGCTATCTTAAGAGTTAAATTAAGATATCTAGATTTATGGAATAAAGGAAGAAGGAAAGTGGCAAAACTATATAAACAAAATTTAAAAGATATTAAAACGCAAAGAATTACTAAAAAAGGAGTTTCTAATTATCATTTATTTGTCATAGAACATCCCAAAAGAGATGCGTTGAGAGAATTTTTGGCTAAAAAAGGAATTCAAACTTTAATTCACTACCCCCTACCAATGCATTTGCAAAAATGTTACAAATCACTTGGATACCAAAGGGGCGATTTTCCTATCGCGGAAGGTATTGCTAGGAGAATTTTATCATTACCAATGTATAGCGAACTTAAAAATAAAGAGATTAAATTTATTATTAATTCGATTAAAAAATTTGATAGTTAGGTTTATTTTTTATTAAAATAAATTTTGAAAATTATGAAAAATCAAAGAAAGATGATTTTCTCGAAAAAAGTTGATTTAGCCGAAGGTAAACCAGAAATTTCAGTAAGTCATTATTTTAGTTTCGATTTTTCTAAAGAGTTTATTAAAAAAAAGAAAGTTTTGAATATTGGATCGTGGACCGGTGGTTACGAAATGCTTATTTGTAATTATGCTTCTAAAATTATTTCGGTAGATATTGAAAAAAAAGCACTGGCAGTTATTAAAAAAAACTTACCTCAAGTCGAATGCTATAAAGCATATTCTCACGATCTTCCATTTGACGATAATACGTTCGATGTTGTTACTTTGTGGGCAGTTATAGAGCATATTCCAATCGGATACGAATTAGCAACTTTAAAGGAGATAAAAAGGGTATTGAAGCCTGGTGGATACTTATTTTTAAGCACGATGAATAAGAATTTTTTATCTAACCTCTTAGACCCTGCTTATTGGCTGGTTGGACATAGGCATTATACTAAATACCAGCTAAAAAAAAATGCTATCAGATGCTGGATTTACTACTCAAAAAGTAGTAAAACATGGTTCTTTTTTAACAGCGCTCAATGCGATATCTTTTTACATATTTAAGTATATTTTTAGGACGAGGCAGCCTGAGATGGAATTTATTCGTAAAAAAATAGATGCTGATTATTTTTCCAAGGGATTTTATTGCATATCTATAAGGGCAAAAGCGAATAAGTAATAATCGGTTATAATTTTAAAATGATGGTTAGGAAGTAGTTGTGCAAAATTACTTACAGAAAAATTTACAATAATGCTGTTAAGTTGGACTATAAAAATACCCTTAGCTTAGTAGAGTATATACTCAAAAAATATTTTGAAATTTTTAATTTTAAAATCACCCTTGTCTAAATTTTTAGGCAAGATTAATAAAGCTCAAAGTCGTTTACTTGCCTTTAAGATTAGAAAAATTTAGAATCGTGGAGGTAATTATAAACTAACGTATCTGTTATATTTATTAATTTGGAGTAAGTCTTTATCATTTTAAACATTTATGAAAAATTTAATTTCCGTAATAATTGTTAATTACAATGGTAAAAAATGGCTTAAAAAATGCTTTGATTCTTTATATGCCCAAACTTATAAAAATTTTGAAATTATCTTTGTTGACAATGCTTCAGAGGATGATAGTGTTGAGTTCGTCAAAAATAACTTTCCTGAAGTAATTGTTATTAAGAATAAGAAAAATTTAGGTTTTGCTACTGGCAATAACATTGGAGTAAAAAAAGCTAAAGGTGAATATATTTTTATTCTTAATAATGATACTTTTTTGGCAAGAGATTGTTTGGTAAAACTCATTGAATCTTTCGATGAGATTCCTAATTTAGGTTCGGTCCAGCCAAAAATTGTTTTAATGAAGAATCCCAATAAATTAGATGCTTGCGGGGCGTACTGGACAGATTTCTCATTCCTTTACCATTATGGATATGGTAAAAAGGCTTCATTAAAAAAATATAATAAACCAAGACCATTTTTTTCTAACAAAGGTGTCGCAATGATGATTCGTAAAGACCTAATAAATAAAATTGGTCTATTTGATGATGATTTTTGGTGCTATTATGAAGAGACAGATTTTTGCAATCGGGTTTGGCTTTTCGGTTATGAGTGTTGGTATTATCCAGAGGCCTTAGTTTACCATGTTTTAGGCGGGACTAATGTGAGGTTCCAGAATGCTTATGTGCAATTCCATAATTTTAAAAATAAACTTTTAAGTTTCTTAAAAAATTTCGAATGTAAAACATTATTTAAAATTATTCCAGTATATTTATTCTTAAATTTTATTTTAAGTATAGCATGGTTGCTACAAGGCAAATTTAAACATTTTTTGGCATTATATAAAGCTATTGGGTGGAATATAATAAATATAAGAAAAACACTTAAGAAAAGAAAAATTATTCAATCTTTTCGCAAAAAAACTGATAAGGAAATATTTAGCCAAGCCAAGAAAAATCCCAGTTTAAGTTATTACTATTATTTATTCACTTCTAAGTTAGAAAGGTATAAAGATGTTATCTAAAGCATAAAGACAAGTATGTATATTAATTATAAAGACTATTTTAAAAAGCAATATAAAACATCATTTACTCTTAAAGTTATAAAAAACCAGAAAAAATTTTTATATAGACAATTTAAATTAATTAATAAAAAACTAAACTTATCTGCTTATAAAGATAAAAATGTCTTAGAGATAGGTTCTGGACTGGGTGCCTTAGCTAGTTTGTTGTTAGAGTTTGGTTTTAAAAATTATCAAGGAATTGAGTTGGATAAAGATGCGGTTGAATTTACCAATAGAACAATCGGCAATTATTTTAAAAATATTAAATTAGAGGATTTAAAAAATTGTACTAAAAAGTATGATCTAATTTTTGCTTTAGAAACTCTAGAACATTTAGAAAGCCCACTATATGCTTGTAAAATAATTTTTGATTTGTTGAATGAAAATGGGATTTTTATTGGGACTTCTCCCTATCCTTTTTTAAAGAATATTTTATGTGATAGAACGCATTTATTTGTTTTACATCCCAAAAACTGGGAGAAGATTTTTTATTTAAACAATTTTAAGAAAGTTGAAACATATCCATTAACTTTCTTGCCTTGTATTTGGCGGCTTAATAAGCATTTCAATATTCGGCTACCATTTTATTTATCTTTTAAATACTTTATTTCAACTAGTTTAATAATAGCTTATAAATCGGATTATAAAGGCTTTAAAAACAGATATAAGGGGGTGTTGAAAATAATTAAAGATAATTTATTGATTGGAATCAGGGCTTTTTTCTACCTTCTTTTCTACAAATTAAGGCTTTCGACTAAAAAGATATTCAAGAGGAATAAATTACCCCTGGTCGATGTTCGGATAAAAGACATTAATTTTAAGGTAAGAGTTAATTTAAAAGAAGAAGGTTTGCCCAATGAGTTGTTTTTATGTGGAATTAGAGAATATCCTAATGCCCTTTACTTTATTGATTTTATAAAAAAACATAAAGATGAAATAAATACAATTATTGATATTGGGGCCAATATTGGGTATTATGTGTTGTTCGCTGACAAAATTCTTAAAAGATATAAAAATAAGATTACTGATATTTTTGCCCTTGAGCCGGTCAAAAGTAATTTTGAACTTTTAAATAAAAATATTTCTTTAAATAATGCTAGAAATATAAAAGCTATTAATGCTGCGGTTGGAGAGGATGATAAAAGGGTGGCAATGGCTGTTCCAAAAGCTAAGAATCTTTCTCATATCGAAGGTACAGTCAAGACCATTAAGGCAGCCAAGAATTATAAAAAAGAAAGCGTGAATATGATTTCTTTAAAAACCTTATTTTCTAGATATAATATTTCGAAAAGAGGAGTGATGTTTAGATCCGATATCGAAGGATACGAATACCAAGTTTTAAAGGGCAACAAAGAATTGTTTAAAAGTTTAGAGAGGGCTTTTATTGTTATGGAATTCCATCCTTTTCTTTTAAAAAAGGACGAAGTGGTGGATTTTTTAAATATTTTAAAAGAAGTAGGGTTTAGGTTAGATTTTGTAGTTTCTTGTTATCCATTATACTTTTTATGCGCCCCTAAGCCTATTAGAGGTTTTCTAAAGAAAAATTGGGTTTGGGAAAAAGAAAATGATCCGCTAGGATTGATTAAAAGGATCAAAACCATAGAGGATCTTATTTCTGAAGTTTCTGATACGAACAGTCCAATTTATAATCACCCTAATTTACATTTGTATTTGATTAAATCATGAGAAATGTCTTTAAAAAAATAAACAAAAGATTCCTTTTAAATTTACTAATAATTATTCTTTTTTTCATTATCCCTTGGATTATTTTTAGAAATAAATTATGGATTGGTGGAGACGATACTCGGTTGTTTTATTTTTTTCCAGAATTATGGCTTAGAAACATTTGCAGCTATTCTTGGGTTCATCTTTCTATTACTGGATATTTGACATTTCCCTTCTATGTTAGCCCATTTTTAGTTCTACTAAGTTTATTAAAAAAGTTTGGAATGCCCGCTTTATTGATCCAGAATATATGCTTTTCCTTAATATTAATTTTAGGCTTTATTTTTCAAAAAAAGTTTTTAGAAGAAATTACTAGTAAAAAGCATCAATACCTTTCGATTTTAGGCGGGCTGGTATACACTTTGTCCCCAATATTATTGATAACACCAATAAAATCATACTTATATGCAGTCTGGCTTATCCCTACGGTTCCAATATTAGCTTATTATTTTATTAAATATCTTAAACAAGGATTATTTAGATATGTAATATATGCTTCTATTTTTAGTTTAATTTTATCAATGGCCCTAGCTTCGATTCCTTGGGCCTTAGGGGCTTTATTGCCAATATCACTGGTCCTTTTTATTTTTTTATTTTTAACTAAAAGGAAAGAAATATTAATTTTCATTAAACGTTCTTTAGCCTTTCTAGGGATTTTATTTTTAGTTCAAAGTTTTTGGTTCATTCCTTTCATTTCGCAGATTTTCTTATCGGGTTCTTTTGCTCGTTCAGCGCTAGAGTTAGGCACAACAAAAACTTTTGCTTCAACCGTTAACATAATTTCTAAAGGTAATACAATTTTATATCCCTTACTAAACTTATTCCATCATGTAATACAGTTTGACTTTAATTGGCCAACACGATTTGTATATTCTAATTTTTATGATAAATTTATTTTTCTCGATTTCATTTATATAATCATAATTTTTTTAGGCTTATTCTTGCTTCGCAAAAATGACGTTAAGTTTAGGAAACTATACTTTTGCTTTTTTATAGCTTTTATGATTTCCTTATTCTTTTTTACGGTAAGGATAGGATTTTTATATAATGTCTTTTTATCCCTGGGCAATATTCCTGGTTTTGTCATGTTCAGGAACTTTCAGGATAAATTCGCCTTGGGTTATGTCTGGCTTTTCTCGATAGTTATTTTCTTATCTTTAATTAACATAAAATCAGCCTTAAATCCGAAAATAGCTTATTTAATATACGGATTATTAATAATTACGATAATTATCAATGCCATTCCTTTTGCCAGAGGCGATATTATAAATACTCCACTTTGGACAACCAAAAATATTCATATGGAAATTAAGGAAATCCCGAAAGAATACACCGATTTTATGGCAGAGCTCAAGCATAAGGTTTCACCGGCTTCTAATATTTTAAGCGTACCTTTCAATTTAGCCAGCTATGCAATTATTAAAGAAGATGGGGCTAACAATGTTTATGCTGGTCGATCACCTGTCGAGCTTTTTACTGGCATTAATGATTTTTCTGGATCTCTTTCTTTCCCCCAAGAGGAATCATTTAAATTAGAAAAATTTATAATTAATAGAGATTATGGTAATTTACGCAATTTTTTAAGGAAATACAATATTAATTATGTTTTATTAACCAAAAATATACCCGACGAGGTTAAAGACTCTTATTTATTTAATAAAGCAATTTTGGAATACCAGGATGACAATTTTATAAAAGCAATTACTAATAAAAAGATTTTGACTAGCAAGAACGGAAATTATGAATTATATTCAGTTAAGGATAAAAATTTATTATTGAATTCTAATAACCTTACCTTTCAGAAAATAAATCCAGTAGAATATAAGTTATACATAAAAAACTTAAAAGATTCTCAATATTTAACTTTTCTTGATTCATTTAATAAGGGATGGAAGCTTTATTTAAAGAAAAATCCTTCCGATTCTTGGTGCAAGCCAAAAGAGCAATATTTGGTAAGAAATATTGCTCCAGACGAGAGAAAAAAAATAATTCCTGATTTAGACAATGAAGATTCTTTACCCAGTTTTTTAAATAATAAAATTGAAGATATCCCAGCTATAAAAGTATTTAACGGTGATTTTGAGATGGGACAAGGAGGCACAAATACAAGTGGGCCAGTAGGTCAAATCGAATCTGGTTGGGAGGCGCTTTTTTATGGAGCACAGGGTAATGTTTCTTATGACAATTCCGTATTTTTTTCCGGAAAACAATCTCTCAAAATGAATGCCACAAAGGCATCTAAACCTAAAGGACAATCCATTGGAGAATACATCGAAGCAAAGAATACTGCTTATAAAGAAGGTAATTCGATCATTAATATAAAGTATGGGATTCCAGTAAAGAAAAATACAAAATATAGAATATCAGTAAGATATAAGACTAAGGACATATCCAACATTAGTGGAAGGGGTGCTTATGGAGCAATAAAGAGAATGAAGGACGATGGAAGTTATTACGGAGAATATAATACCAATTTTCTCGTGCCAGGAATGGTAAGCGGTAGTTATATAAGAGGGACAAACGACTGGACAACTGTTACCAATGAATTTACCACCAATGAAAATGATGCGTACTGGCAATTTTGTATTTACCTACACTCTGAAACAGGCACGATCTGGATCGATGATCTTAATCTTGAGGGATTAGACTATAGCGACGCTTTTTCCGACAAATTTATAGCCCAAGCAAAGATACTGGAAGAGAAGGCTGATAAAATTAATCCATCAGAGGTTACAGAATGTAATCCCAAATTCAGATTTTATCAAGGTGGAGAGTTTTCATACCTGTGGCAAAAACCAGTTTTTGATGAAAAGCATCAACTGGCCAATGAATGGGCCAATGCTTGGGAAATCGATCCGGATTATATCAAAGATCATTATTCATCAAATTATTATAAACAAAATACCGATGGAAGTATCGATATAGAATTAATATTATTTTTTAAACCACAATTATATTTTTATTTAGGCCTGATAGTCTCTGGTACAACTCTTATATTCTGCCTTGGATATTTAATTTTTGATTGGTTAAAAAATAGGAAGAAAAGAAAAATTATTGTCAATAATAATTATTCATTATGAAGATGAAAATTGAAATAGATTTTAAGTCGTTAAAAATTGGATCTTTTTTGAAGGATTTTGTGGCTACTTATCAAAAAGCCATTTATCGAGGGTTTCGTTTTTTGATTAAACACTGGATAAAAAGTTTAATTGTCCTTCTGGTTTTTGTCCTTTTGGCTTTATTAGTTAATTTCACCGCTGCTTTCTTTTGGTCCTTATTTTTAGCTTTTTTAATTATGCATTTAGATAGCCGCGTTTTTATTGCGGCTGCTTTGATGTGCCTTCTTGCCTGTCCTTTTTTGCTTGTTTTTAAATACCAATTATGGGCCGAACAATTGGCTATTTGGGCTTATTATTTTTTAGCTTTAGGAGTTATTTTACAAATTATTGAATTTATTCGTGAGCCGGAGGAGGAAGAAAAACCCCAAGAGGTGCCAGTGAAAATAACCGAGGAGATTCCTAAAGAAGGGATCTTTTTTGTTGAACATAAAAAGCAAATGGCTGCAAGCCCTATTTATAAATTTATTTTATTGCTTCTCATTATTGTTTTGGGCACAACTATTTTGACGAGCGGAGGTATATTTTTAGTAAGAAAATATGTTTTAGAACCCTCTTTGAAAAATTTATCTCCTTCTTCCAATCTTAAACCAGAAGAGAAAAAATCGAAACCTCCAGAGCAAGAAATTGATAAATCAACCATCACCATTACTGTTTTAAATGGTAACGGTCTTTTGGGCGCGGCCGACAAGATGAAGAAAGAATTAGAAAATCAGGGTTTTAAAGTGAGTTTTATTGGCGATGCTTCGCGCATGGACTATCCCGAGACAATCATTCGTTATCAGCCAGGAAGCCGAAAAAAAGCAGAGATGATCGCCGAGGTGTTAAAGGGGGCTTATACCACCAAATTAGAAGAAACCCAGGTGAGTCAAGAAACAGAAATTGTTATAATAGTAGGGATGAAGTAAATTTAAAATTAAAACTTCAAAACGAAAAATGACAATTCAAAATTTAAAAATGAGTTTAAAATTTGTTTGTTTTGCAATTAAAAGGAAAAGGATAGTTGATTTTTAACTTTAAAATTTAAACTTTAAATTTTATGATTAATGAAAATTATAAAATTTCTGTTTTTGGGCTAGGTTATGTAGGGTTGACCACTGCTTTAGGCCTGGCCTCTTTTGGTCATAAATTGATTTGTGTTGATGTTGATGAAGAGAAGATTAAAAAGCTGCAAAAGGGGAAATTGCCTATTTTCGAAAAGGACTTGGATAAATTTTTAAAAAAATACCAAAAGCAGGTAGAATTTACCACTAATTACCAAAGAGGAATTAAAGAGGCAGAAATCATCTTTATTACAGTAGGCACCCCCTTTGATGCAAAAAAAGGACTAGATTTGTCCCAGGTTTACGATGTAGGGAAAAAGATAGGGCAAAATATTAATGGTTATAAAATTATTGTCAATAAAAGCACCGTGCCGGTAGGAACAGCAGAAAAACTTAAAAAGATTATTGCTCAATATTATCAGGGTCCCTTTGATGTTGTTTCTAATCCAGAATTCTTACGCGAAGGAAAAGCCTTAAAAGATTTTCTTCATCCAGCACGTATTGTTATTGGAGCAGAAAACAAAAAAGCCGCAAGAGTAGTGGCCAATTTATACCGGCCCATTAAAGCGCCGCAAGTTTTGGTTGACACTAAAAGCGCTGAACTGATAAAATATGTCTCTAATGCTTTTTTGGCAACCAAAATTTCCTTTATTAACGAAGTGGCTAATTTGTGTGAAAGGATAGGGGCGGATATCGATGCGGTGCGCGAAGGGATGAAGTATGATCCACGGATTGGTGATGAATTTTTAAATCCAGGTATAGGGTATGGAGGTTCTTGTTTCCCCAAAGATACTCACGCCTTAGCCTTATTGGCTGGTAATCATGGATATAAATTCAATTTATTAAAAGCGGTAATTAGTGTAAATAATGAACAGAGGAAAAAGGTGTGTCAAAAAGCGCAAAAAATTTTAGGTTCGTTGAGAAATAAATCAATAGCAGTTTGGGGCTTAGCTTTTAAGGCAGGCACCGATGATGTGCGGGAATCAGTGGCCATTTATCTTATTAAAGATTTAAAAAAGAAAGGAGTAAAAGTAAAAGCCTATGATCCCCAAGGAGAAAATAGTGCAAAAAAATTATTATCTGGTATAATTTATACTAAAGACCCTTATCAAGCAGTAAAGGGATGCGAACTGTTAATTATTGCTACCGAGTGGCCTGAATTTAAAGGGGTCGATTTTAGCAAGGTAAAAAGATTAATGAAAAAACCGATAATTATTGATGGCCGAAATTGGCTTAATCCAGCAAAGATAAGAAAGATAGGATTCGACTATTATGGAGTAGGAAGAAAATAAATTAGCTTCTTAGCTTGTAGAACAATTATGAGAACAAAAAGTTATAAAGATTTAATAGTTTGGCAGAAAGCGGTAGACTTAGTGATTGAAGTTTATAAATTAACAGAACAATTTCCTAGATCAGAAATTTATGGATTAATATCTCAAATGAGACGTTGTGCGGTTTCTATCCCATCAAATATTGCTGAAGGCAGGAGGCGTGGTAGTAAAAAAGATTATCGTCAATTTTTAATCATTG
>Ga0315298_1008567_pt1 | contig 12990 bp, 10 predicted proteins | sample WHS_1_MG_FD_203077 | JGI IMG/M metagenome (GOLD analysis project Ga0315298, IMG submission 203077) | Extremophilic microbial mat communities from Washburn Hot Springs, YNP, Wyoming, USA - WHS_1_MG | ecosystem: Environmental > Aquatic > Thermal springs > Hot (42-90C) | place: USA: Wyoming...
CCCGCCATCAATCTGCTGCCCGGCTACCTCCGGGTCAGCCTCCGGCAGGTGAAGGTGGTGACAACCTTCCACGATCTGCGGGTGCCCTATCTGTTCCCGAAGGCCGGGCGGCTCCGCCGCGGTGCCGTTCGAGCGCTGGATGCCCTCAGCCATCGATCTATCGTCACCAATCAGGCGGATCTCGAGGCGCTGGGAGGGCACTCTCGTGTCTCCGCCGCGGGACATCCGAAGCGACTGCTGGTGCCTATCGGCAGCAACATCGACGATGCGCCGCCACCCGATTTTGATCGCGCCCATTGGCGTAGCCGTTTGGGCGTCACCACCGATACACTCCTGCTATCATACTTCGGCTTCATGAACGACAGCAAAGGTGTGGAGACCCTGCTGCGGGCTCTGGCAATGCTGAGAGATCGCGGTCTGGATACGAGGCTGCTGATAGTGGGCGGCGAGGCCGGGGAGACCGACCCGGCCAACCTGGCCTATTTCCGGAGGGTGGAGCGGTCGATCCAGTCGCTCCGGCTGGAGGGCCATGTGTTGTGGACAGGCTTCCTCCCGCCTGAGCAGGTTTCGGCCTCGCTGCACTCCTCAGACCTATGCGTGCTGCCCTTCCGCGATGGCGCCTCTCTGCGCCGGGGCAGCCTGTTGGCAGCTCTGGTGCATGGGCTGCCGGTGGTGACCACCTGCCCGACACATTCGGAACCGCAACTGGTGGAGGGCGAGAACGTGGCTCTGGTAGAGAGGGAGAACCCGAAGGCGTTAGCCGGGGCCATTGAGCGGCTGTGGAGAGACCCAGCATCGCGCCATCGGCTGGCAGTTGGGGCCAGGTCCCTGGCGAGGCGGTTCAGTTGGAGCGAGATCGCGGCAAGCCACATGGGGATCTACCGAGCGCTGATGTCATGACCGTGATGAGTGACGAATCACGAGGGATGAGCTCGGCCGCACCATATCAGCAGGCTATTGAGCACCGCCGAGGGACCCTTTCTCTTGTCGCCACGGCCCTTCTGGCAGGCGTGGTTCTGGGTGCTAGCATAGCCCTCGGTAATCCCTCCGGCGGCGCCGTCACCGTGTTGTCCGCCGCCTTCGTGCCGGTCGTTTTCCGGCGGCCGGAGGTGGGGTTGATGGCATTCGTCGCGGTGGCCAACCTGCTGCCTTTCGCCGTGCTTCCCGTGCGCATAGTCTTCAGCCCCACACTGGTGGATTTCACCCTCTCCACGCTCCTGGCAGCATGGCTGTTTCGGGCCATCCGCCGAGGAGGTCCAGTGCTCGTGGGCCCTCTCGGACTGCTGGTGATCGTCTATCTGGGTCTGGCGCTGACATCATTCCTTCTGGGGCTCGGCAACTTTATCGCACCGGAGCGGATTCGCCTGTTCCTCAAGAGCATCAACAGCACGCTGCTCTTCTTCAGCGCGCTCAACTGCGTGGTGACTCGAACCCAACTCAGGCACGCCACCATGGCCCTGCTTTGTTGTGGCTGGATAGCGGCGGTGATAGCCCTGATAATCCAGTTCATGCCCCAGACCAACGCCGTGCAGGTGCTGACCGCCCTGGGTCCCCTGGGTTATCCCACCGGCCCGGACATGCTACGGCCCATCGCGGGCACCGAGGTCCTGCGGGCCATCGGGACATCCGTCGACCCCAACGTGCTGGGTGGGCTGATGATGATGGTCTCCGCTCTCCTGCTGGGACAACTCTTCGCCCCCCACCCTCTGATCGGGCGAGGGCTGCTTTGGCCCATGCTGGCCACTACCGTGGCTGCCCTGCTGCTCACCCAGTCGCGCAGTGCCATGGGCGGGCTCGTCGTGGCCGCGGTGCTGCTGGGGACCTTCAAAGACCGCCGACTGCTGCTCCTGCTCCTCGGCGCGGCCGTGGCTCTTCCCTTCATACCTCAGGCGAGCCTGCTGGTGGCCAGACTGCAATCGGGCGTAGCCTTCCAGGACCGCGCGGCCGCCATGCGGCTCGACGAGTACGCCAACGCCCTCAACACCATCGCGGCCTACCCCTGGTTCGGCATAGGCTTCGGCGATCCGCCCTCCATCAACCTCTACCTGGGAGTCTCCAGCATCTACCTGTTGATAGGTCAGGAGATGGGACTCATCGGCCTGTCGGCCTTTCTGGCAATCCTGGGCACATTGGCCCGGCAGATCGTGTTGGGGCTCCGTGCTTCCGGCAACCAGGAAACCCACGGGATCTTGATGAGTCTGGCAGCGGCCCTGTCGGCCGCCTGCGCTGCCGGCCTGCTGGACCATTATTATGTCAATATAGTGTTTCCCCACATGGTGGGCCTGTTCTGGCTCTACGTGGGATTGGCGGCGGTGACCGTGCGGAAGGCACGAGAAGGGTAGGGGCGGCCCGCCATGGCCGCCCCTCGTTCCTGTTTCACCTGATGATCGCCGCCATGGGCCGACAGGGCCGCCGGCCACTACTTGAGGTTCTCTGGCACCTTGAGGACTGCCCCAGTGGCGGCTGAGGTAACCAGCGCCGCATAGCGAGCCAAGTAGCCTCTGGTGACCTTGGGTTTCGGGCGCCGCCACTCGCTGAGGCGTTTCTTCATCTCATCGTCGGAGATCTTCAGATCGATCCGCTTGTTGGGGATGTCGATCTCGATCAGATCGCCGGTCCGCACCACAGCTATGGGTCCACCCTCCGCCGCCTCGGGGGAAACGTGACCGATGGAAGCGCCCCGGCTGGCCCCGGAGAAGCGTCCATCGGTGATGAGGGCCACCTCCTTGTCCAGCCCCATACCGGCGATAGTGGCGGTAGGCACCAGCATCTCCCGCATTCCAGGGCCGCCCTTGGGACCCTCGTAGCGAATGACCACCACGTCCCCGGCAACGATCTTGCCGACCATCATGTCCGCAAAGGCCGCGTCTTCGGAGTCGTAGACCTTCGCCACTCCCGTCCGCCTCAGCATGCTCGGATCGACGGCCGCCTGCTTCACCACCGCACCTTGGGGAGCCAGGTTGCCGAACAGGATCGCGATACCGCCCTCGTTCCGGTAGGGCTCCTCCACGGGACGGATGACCTCTCGATTCAGCACCGCCGCCAGCCCCAGGTTCTCCCCAACCGTGCGCCCGGTGACAGTTGGCACATCCCTGTGGATCAGCCCCTTCCTATCCAGCTCCTTCATCACCGCGGGAATCCCGCCCGCCTCATCCAGATCCACCAAGAAGTGCTTGCCGGCAGGAGTCAGGGAACAGATGTAGGGGGTCTTCTGGCTGATCCGGTCGAAGGTCTCCAGCTCCAACGGAACCTCTGCCTCGTGCGCAATGGCCGGCAGGTGCAACACCGTGTTCGTGGAGCCGCCGGTGGCCATATCCACGGCGATGGCGTTTTCGAAGGCCTGGCGGGTCAAGATGTCCCTAGGCCTGATATTCTTCTCCAGCAACTCCATGATCCGCGCCCCGGCCCGCTTCGCCAATCGGACCCGAGCGGCGTTCACCGCCGGGATCGTCCCATTTCCAGGCAGGGCCATCCCCAGGGCCTCGGCCAGGCAGTTCATGGTGTTGGCGGTAAACATACCCGCGCAGGAACCGCATCCAGGACAGCCCAGCTCCTCCAGTTCCGCCATTTCTTCGGCCGTTGCCTTACCAGCGATATACTGGCCCGTCAACTCGAAGAGCCTGAAGACATCCAGTCTCTGGCCCTTCGCCTTGCCCGGCAGCATCGGGCCACCGCTAACCAAGATGGCCGGAATGTTCAGCCGGGCAGCGGCCATCAGCATGCCCGGCGTGATCTTGTCGCAGTTGGTAATCAGCACCAGCGCATCGAACTGGTGAGCAACCGCCATAGCCTCGACGGAGTCCGCGATCAGCTCGCGGCTGGGGAGCGGATACTTCATGCCCTCGTGGCCCATGGCGATCCCGTCGTCGATGCCGATGGCCGGGAACTCGATCGGGGTGCCTCCAGCGGATCGAATCCCGTCCTTCACGGCTCGGGCGATGCTGTCCAGGTGGTAATGGCCCGGAACGATCTCGTTCTGGGAGTTGACCACCCCAATAAGGGGGCGCTCCAGCTCCTCGGAGGTGTAGCCCATGGAGTAGAACAGCGCGCGGTGGGCGGCTCGAGCAGGACCTCGCTTGACTTCGTCGCTTCTCACAGCAGTCAGATTCCCCCTATCATCCGATGAAATGTGTGTTCAGGAAGCGGGCGATGACCCGACACGGCGGATCATGACAACGGCTCGACAGTCTTGAGCTTGGCCACCACGATCAGCCGCCGGCTGTACTGGCGCTCGTCAGGGATCCACTCGCCGGAGCAGGTGATCAGGGTTGCGGTAGCGTCCGGCGTGGGATTCATGACGGAGACGTCGGTGGGTGACACCTCGCGGACGCCGCTCACCACATACACATACTTGTACCGGCTCGATAGAATCCGGACCTCGTCCCCCACTCGGATCTTGTACAGGTCCCTGAAAACGTTGCCGTAGTTGCGGGTGACCACGTGACCGGAGAACACCGCGTTGCCCAGCGCCCCCGCCTGTGCCGTCATTCGATAGTGGGCAATCAGGTATGGGAGGGTCTCGTAAAGCAACTGGCCATTCTGCCAGTAGGTGCCCGCCTCCTGAACCCCCGAGTCGACACCGATGCTGGGGATCACCATGCGTACCGGAACCCCCGTCGGCACTGGAGTGGGAGTCACCGTCGGCGTCTCCGTCGGCCGCCTCGTTGCCGTCGGAGTCGCACTACCCTCCCTGGTGGGGAGCACAACGGCTCGAGGGGTCTCCGTGGGTGTGGGCGTCGACTCCGCGGCTGTTGGACTGGTCTCCGCTGCCTCCAAAGCCACAGGGCGGGGTAGCTCCCTGCTGCCACCCGTGGGGTCGGTGATGTAATAGACAGCCGCCAGCACCGTAACGGCCACGCCCGCTACCAGCAGAGCATTCCCGAGAACACGGGTCCATCTCTGGCCTGGACTCTGAGGGGCAGGTCGACGGCTCTGGGGCCGTCGATGCAGCAGTGGCAACATCACCATCGAGACGGCTATCAGGCCGACGATCACGCCCCCAACCATCAAGCCGGTGGGCACGTAGACTCCGAAGGGGGCCGGACCGCGAGGCACATCATTCAGTTGGCTCACTGCCTTCCACTGTCCGACAGAGGGCCGGTTTACTCCCTCTCCTCTTTCACCGCGTAATCATCGACCACGTCCACCACGCCCATGCGCCGGAGTCCGAAGTCGCGCTGCAGCGTCTCGCTCATGAGCTGCAGCAACTGCTCCATCTTCTTCTCGACCAGAGCTTCCACCTCATAAGTGGAACCGCCACCCCGCGACCCGGCCTTCTCCAACGCAGCGCGCACTCTCAGCATGAACAACCCGATGTCGAAGGGTTTGGTGATGTAGTCGAAGCAACCCATCCTCCAGCCTTTAAGCTGGTCGGTGTAGCTGCTCAGCGCCGTCAGGAAGATGATGGGGATATCACGCGTGCTTTCCTCACACAGCATCCTGCTGGCGACCTCCCAGCCATCCATGACGGGCATCATGATGTCCAGAACCACCAGATCGAAGGGCTTCTGGCGCACCAGCCTGATGGCCTCTTCGCCGTTCTGCGCTAGCTCAACCCGATAGCCATCCTCCACCAGCAGCGTTTCCACCATCTGGCGGATGGCCTCGTCGTCGTCAACGACCAGTATCCTTTTCAACTGCTCCATGCGCATACACCCCCATCGAGACCTGATGCGGCCCGAGTGGGCAGATGATAACACCGCAAGAGGCAGTAAGCAAGGACAGGCCGCGGAGGCAAGAGGAGGGAGAGGCCGGCGGAGGCATCTCTCCCTGTCCCCGAGCCGCCCAATCTCACCACGTCACGGGAGCTTGCCCTTGATATAGCTGTAGGACGCCCGTGGCGTGCCGTTCGGGTCTGTTATAGCCCAGTAATATTGCTCGTCGTTGGGTGTCCACCGCGGATCGGCGATGTATATGGTGCTCATCAGCCCGATCCAGTCCGACCAGTTCTTCTGGGCGTACTGGTAGGCTCGCACAATATAGTCGCCCTTCTGCTGCTCCGTAACCGCGTGCCAGGCATAGGGAGACCCTGGGCGATCGTCCGTGGTCCATCCCATCTCCAACACTGCTACCTGCTTCCGCTGGTCTCCATTCTTCACCATGATCTGACGGAGGTCCTCCACCCTCCGGAAGCAGAAGAATCGCTCGCCGCCATATTCCTTGTTAGCAGCGACCTCGTCGGGGGACATCTCCGGGGGTGCCTTGTAGCCGGCAGCATGCGCCCCCAGGACATCGAAGTAGTCTTTGGCTCCCGCCTGATACATCTCAGCCAGGTAGGTGTCATCGGGACGCGCTTCCGGAGAAACGGTGCCCGTCGGAGAAAGGCCGGCGCTGATCACCACGGCCTTGGGATCGGCCCGTTTCGCCGCCGTGTAGGCCGCCTTCAGAAGCTGGACGTACTCGGCGGCATTAGGAGTCTTGCCCCCCCACTCCCTGGCCAGATTGGGCTCGTTCCATATCTCATAGGCGCCAATCTGGCCATAAGGAGAACCAGTCTTGTAGCGACTCACCAGGGCGTAGATGAAATCCCCGAAATCAGCGTAGTTGGCAGGGGGGGCGTTTCCGCTCGCTCCTGGCGCCATCGCCCACTCCGGGGAGTAATCTACGCGCGCCACGATCTTCAGCCCATAGTTGTTAGCCGCCCTCACCAGGCGGTCCGGCTCGTCCCAGAGGAATGTGCCTTTGCCATCCCGTTCGATGTAGTTCCACTGGAACATCTGCTTGATCCAGGTGAAGCCGGCGGCCTTGGCCAGCTCCAGGTCGCGACCTATCGCAGGGTTCCCCCACATGAACAGTTGCACCCCCGCCTCCGGGCTCTTCATACGGGCCACTTCCCCGGCGGGTGGCAGCGGTGTCTCGGCTGGAGCCGTGGTGGTCCGGGGGGCGGAGGTCGGCCGGGAAGGGGCCGGGCTCGGCGCCGCTGGCGAGGTGATCACGGCGGTCGGCCGGGTGGCGGCAGACGGGGCCGTCGGTGTGCCTGATGCCCCAGACGAGCTAGGAGACGCCACGACCGTCGCTGCCGGCGAGGCAAGGGTCGGAGCACTGCTGGGGCCGGAAGAAGAAGTGGCCGCGCCGATCGCGGAAAGCGTGGGCTGGGTCTGGATCGCTGCCACGGTCGGCGTCGGCGCCGGGCTGGAATTCGAACAGGAGATCGCCAGGGCGACCAGCACGGGAACGAGGAGAGCGAGTGGCAACCTCAACTTCATCAAGGTTGTCTCCTTCCATGAGATAGGCGCTGGCCCCAGGCGGGCCAGCGCGCTACGTTGTACGCAATCTCCGGCCCCCTTGTCAATCCTTCGACCTCAACCCATCGCCCATCCCGGCCTGCCAGTGGACTCGGGCAAGCCCGCGAGTGTAAAATCTAGGCAGATAGTTCGGATGGTGGCCCGGACCAGGGGATCTGAATGCCACACCCTTTGACCCGAGCCAGATGGACCCGGGTAAGGGATCACCTTTTGGAGGACACGGCTTGAACAAGCGAAAGAGAGTGGCAATGCGCAAGCATCGCGCGAGAGAGCGCAAATTGGAGGAGAAGCGCAAGGTGTCCAGGGTGGCTTCCACCCTCGCCCCCATGCCCAGAACGCGTCCTCCTGAGACCGAGCGACCCGCTCCGGCTGCCCCTCCGACTCGACCGTTGCCCCCCAGGCGACCCAGAACCCGCCCGCCGGGCGAAACCCAGGAGAGGGGGCAGGGGGCGGGGCAAGGACAGCGCCCGCCAGGTCCTAGGCCCCCGATGCCACCGAGACGCCCGTCCCAGCCCCAGCAACAGCCACAGCAGCCTCAGAGTCCGCCGGAGGGCGCCGAGACACAGTAGCGCCGACTCGCCCCTGGCCGGCCTGAATCGGCGGGCCAGGGGCGCAGCCCTGGAGGCAGGGCTTGGTTCTAGCCGCTCCGGGAGGCGGCTTTCGCGGTGCCCCTTTGGTCGACCGCTATGATGAACTCGCGGGGAGGCAGCCCGAACTCCGCCAGGAGGTATCGTCTGCCGAAATCCGTGAACCAGATGAGGCTGCCCATCCGCTTGAGCAGTTTCACGTCGCGGACGACGCGATTCTTCCCCCAGGCAGGCCGCCGCAACTCCATGCCCATGCAGGCGACATCGCCGGAGCTGGTAAGCGCCGAAAACAGAAAGCAGAAGGCCAGTTGCCAAAGGATGCCCTCGCCGAAGACGAGCCGTGCCGCGGGAGCGACGACCGGCACTACCCGCAGCCCCATGAAGACAACCGCGGTGGTTACCACCATGGGCACCAGCACTTGAAGGATCCAGTAGCGCTTGCCTGGCTGGTCCAGGAACACTACACCGATGGCCAACGGGCTCACAGCCAGGCAGATGACAGGATACCCGTGGAGGCGAGCGACTGCCACGTGAGCCAGCTCGTGCAGGATCAAGATCGCCAGGAGAAAGGCCAAGATCCCGGTTATCTCGGTCGCGATTCCCCCATCCATCCCGTGAGCCCCCTCTCTAGAGCTCATCCTACTCGCCCGCGGAGTGGACGGACAATAGCTAATATGGCCTACTTTGCCCCTAGCCTCCGAGCGGACACCATCTCACCATCCCCTGCCGCTGGACTCAGGAGGCGGGATTGCGGTACCATCTTCCCCGCGGCGCGACGAGCGACCAGTCGCAGCACGATCTTCCATTGGGAGTCCAGATGAAGAGCAGCATTGTCCTCGCCATGCACGGCGCGCCACCGAACGATTTCCCCAGACGCGAGATGGCCGAGATGTTCAGCCTGCGATCACGGCTCGGGCACTCTAGCGATTCGGCCGGTGGGGAGGCCGAAAGCCGGTACGCCGAACTGGAGGCCAGGATGCGAGCCTGGCCCCGCACGGCACAGAACGATCCGTACCATGCCGCATCTTACGAGCTGGCCTCCCAGCTCTCACGGCTGACAGAATGCCCGGTGGTGGTGGGCTTCAATGAGTTTTGCTCTCCCAGCCTGGACGAGGCCCTGAATCAGGCCGCGGTCCAGGCAGACCGAAGGGTAGTGATCATCACGCCCATGATGACCCGAGGGGGCGAGCACTCCGAAGTGGACATCCCGGCCGCGGTGGAGCGCGCCAGGCAGCGTTACCCCGAGATCGACTTCCACTACCAGTGGCCGTTTCACGTCTCCGAGATTGCCCGATTCCTGGCATCCCAGATCCGGCACGTCCTGTAGCAAGTAGCGAGTAGCAAGGAGCGAGCGGGGGTTAGAGAGTATCTCTCGCTACTCACTACTCACCACTAGCTAGATATGCGCCTGGCTGTTGCGCTGACCATCGTAGGTGAGGAGAAGCTTGCGGTCGTCCACCTGCGTTTCCACGTGGACGGGGCGGCCCCACAGTTCGTACACTGCCTGGAGCGTCCTCTCCGCGTACTTGATGTCCAGCTCCTGCCCCTCATAGAGGTGTTTCAGGTACAGCTCCCCGTTGCGGCGATAATCGCCGTCATCCACCACGATGTAGGGCACACCGAAGTTGGTCATGCTGGCCACCAGCATGTCGCGGATCTTCTTCCAGTCCTTCTCCACGATCACCCACTGGTCGCCCTCTCTCTTGTAGATGTACAGATCCAGCTCGTCGACCAACTCTTTCGTCAGGTAGTTGCGGAGGAAAGAGACATCGCTCTCCATCTCCCGCACCTCGAACATCTTGGCTAACCCTTGACCCCTCTGGCGGCCGAACTCCCGCATCTCATCTTCCGTCGGCTCGTCCCAACGCTTCTTAATGGACTCGAAAATCTTGAGACCGAGGAGGTAAGGGTTGATCTGCTGGTAGGAGGGGGCCAGAACGCCGGCGTTCATGTTGGCGAAGTCCACATACTCTTCCGACGAGAGGTCCATCTCGTGCATGATCTGCTGGTGCCAGTACGCCGCCCAACCCTCATTCATGATCTTCGTTTGCATCTGCGGTACGAAGTAGAGCTGCTCGCCGCGGACGATGTGGACGATGTCCCGCTGCCAGTCCTCCAGGTTGCGAGAGTGTTCGGCGATGAATAGCAGCAAGTCCTTCTCCGGCTCCGGCGGGAACTTCTTCCTTCTCGGTTCCTCTTGCTGAGGCTCGTCTACCCGATCCAACCGGAACAGATCGTCGTAGGGAGTCTCGCGCCGAACCCTGGGCTCTTCTTTCCTCTCTTGCTCCCACTCTTTGGGGCGCATGGCCAGGTTCGGGTCGACGTGCTCTTCTATGCATAGCACGTTGTCCAGGAACTTCTCCACCTCCAGCCGGCCATGCTGGAACTCGTAGCGCCTGATTCGCTCCGCGTTGACGCTGGCCGCCTCCAACATCTGGCGGGAGGTGTGCTGGAAATAGCAGTTGTGCTTGAAGAAGTCAGAGTGGCCAAGGACGTGGGCGGCCACCAGTTTGTTCTGAAGGAGCCCATTGGACTCCATCATAAAGGCGTAGGCGGGGTTGGTGTTGACTACCAGCTCATAGATCTTGCTCAAGCCGTAGTCATACATCATCTTCATCCGCTGATAGGCTTTGCCGTGGGTCCAGTGAGAGTATCGACCTGGCAGGCCGTAGGCCCCGAACTCGTACATGATGGAGGCCGGCACCATCTCGAAGTGGGTGGGGAAAGGATCCAGCCCCAACCGACGGGCGATGTCCCAGATCTGCTCGATCGCCTTCTCCAACTCCTTCATCTCCGCGCTGGTCATGCTAGCTCTGCTGCTCACTGTTGGCCTCCCAACGCGACGGCGCAGGGCTGGGACTTCTGCCCATCCCGCGGCAGTGCCCCCTTGGCAGGGACAAGCCCCAGCCCTTTGGCTTGATTCTCCGGGAATGCGGCGCTACTCACTCTTCGCCTCCCTGTGGGTGCTGAAGAAGCTGCGCAAGGCCGGATAGACCCCGGCTTTGTCCTCGATGGTGACCCCGATGAACCTGTCGTTGTGGATATTCTGGAAGGCCGACATTAGAGTGCTCAGCGACCCGTACCCGCCCTGCCGGATCTCGCCATAGCCGAAGACGTTGCATATCTCCAGCATCTGGTTGACCAACTCCAGGCAGAGGCGGTTGTCTGTCTCTCCCCAGTTGTCGCCGTCGGAGAAGTGGAAGGGATAGATGTTCCAGTCCGTCGGATTGTACCGCTGTCTGATGATGTCCAACGCCAGGCGGTAGGCCGAGGAGACCTTGGTGCCACCGCTCTCTCCCAGAGTGAAGAAGGTTTGCTCATCCACCTCCTTCGCCTCGGTGTGGTGGGTGATGAACACAATCCGAACGTTGTCGTACTTCTCCCGCAGGAACTTCACCATCCAGAAGTAGAAGCTCCTGCTGATGTACTTCTCGAACTCGCCCATGGACCCGGACACGTCGCGCATGGCGATGATCACGGCGTTGCTCTCGCGTCGAATATCCTCGGTCCAGGTCTTGAAGCGCAGGTCCTCGTTGGCGATCCCGCCAAACCGGGGGTTTCCGTTCTTGGCATTCCGCCGGATGTTCTCCAGGACGGTGCGCCGCTTATCCAGGGTAGCCAGGGGGCCGCTCTTACGGATGTCGTTGAAACGGACAACGGTGCTCTCGATCTCCTGGGACTGCTTCTGCTCCAGGTGAGGCAGCTCCAGGTCTTCGAAGATCAGCTCGGCCAGCTCATCGATGGTGATCTCCGCCTCGAAGTAGTCCGTGCCGGGCTGATCGCCAGCCCCTTTGCCCTTGCCGGGTCCGGCCTGGCCGGGTTGCTGGCCGATTACGTCGCCCACTTGAGAGTCGCCATCTCCTTGGCCCACGTGTCCCTTTCGGTTCACGTCGTATCGGAATCGGGGCAACTCCAGGGAGCGGATCGGAACTCTGATGGTCTTGTTGCCGTCGGCTGTAATGATGGACTCCTCGCTGACGATGTCAGCCAGGTTGCCCTTTATCGCTTCCTTGACCTTCTCGTTGTGGCGCGCCTGGTCGGCAGGTGCTTTGCGATGCAGCGACCAGTCGTGCCGCGAAAGGGATACTGTTCTCTCTGTCATAGTCCTTCGCCCCCTTTCGGGGAGTACCGAGTGCCGCCGGTGCAACACGGGGCGGCGTAGGGGTCGAGCTCCTGTCCGACCCCCTCTGGCCTGACCTGGGCCTGAGGAGCAAAGCAGGAGACAAGCCCCTGCCTTGCTCCTCAGGCCCGTTCCCTTCCCGGGCAGCCAGCCTTCAGCTCCTCGCTGGCGACACTCGGCACCGGGTCGCTACCTATTCAGCAGGGTTCCCACGTACTGCAGCAGCTCGTTGGCGCATACCGGGCAGTAGCCCTGCTCTCTCACCAGTCGATCCACCACATCGTTGATACGCTTCAACTGCTCCGCGTCCGGCGTCTTCGTGGAGGTGGTGATCTTCACCACGTCCCGAAGGTCCGCGAACAGCTTCTTCTCGATGGCCTCCTTCAGCCTCTCGTGGCTCCGGTAGTCCAGCCGTTGCCCGCGCCGGGCCAGGGAGCTAATGCGAATGAGGATTTCCTCCCGGAACGCTTTCTTGGCGTTCTCGGTGATGCCTATCTGCTCCTCGATGCTGCGCATCAACTTCTCGTCAGGCTCCATCTCCTCCTCGGTGATGGGGTCGCGAAGCTTGGTCCTGTTAGCGAACGCCTCGACGTTGTCCAGGTAGTTGTTGAACAGCGTCTTTGCGTTCTCTTCGAAGGAGTAGACGAAGGCTTTCTGCACCTCATTCTTCGCCATCTCGTCGTACTCCCGGCGGGTCTCCGAGATCAGATTGAGGAAGTGCTCCTTCTCCTCGCGCTTGAGCGAGGTATGCTGCTCGAAACCGTCCTTCAGAGCCCGCAGAGCGTCGATGGGGTTGATGCAGGTCACCCCGTCCTGGACCAGAGCGCTGGAGAGCCGGTTGATCACGTATCGGGGGGAGATACCGTCCATCCCCTCCCTGACCGCCTCCTCCTGCAGCTCTCGCACGTCCTTCTGAGTGAAGTCCTCGGTGTCCTCGCCGTCGTACAGCTTGAGCTTCTTCATGAGGCTCATGCCGGCCTTCTTGGAGGGCTCTAGCCTCGACAGCACGGCGAACATGCTGGCGATCTTCAGGGTGTTG
>Ga0315298_1008568_pt1 | contig 12989 bp, 10 predicted proteins | sample WHS_1_MG_FD_203077 | JGI IMG/M metagenome (GOLD analysis project Ga0315298, IMG submission 203077) | Extremophilic microbial mat communities from Washburn Hot Springs, YNP, Wyoming, USA - WHS_1_MG | ecosystem: Environmental > Aquatic > Thermal springs > Hot (42-90C) | place: USA: Wyoming...
TCTATGTCTCCCATCTAACTACCGAATTAATTTATATTTGATTATATATTGATGATTGTAAATATTTATAAACATAAATATTTAAAATATTCTATTAATTCAATAAATAAAAAAATAAACAAAAAAAACGATAATGATAAACAAATATTATTTTGCTTGATTTCTTTTTATTTATTACTTCTTTTTCTTGCTCTTCTCTTTACTCATTTCTTTATCAATTTTCTTTATCGCTTCAACTACTTCGTTTATTATAAAATCAGGTGTAGAAGCTCCTGCACTTATTCCTACTTTTTTAACTCCCTTAAACCATTCTTTCTTAAGCTCAGCCGCAGTCTCTATATGATAGGTTGTCTTTATTCTACTTGAAACCTCTGCAAGACGACGAGTATTGCCGCTGTTCTTTCCACCTACTACAATCATCAGATCTACTTCCTGCGCAAGCTGCTTTGCTGCAGGCTGCCTCATCTTTGTAGACTGACAGATAGTGTTGTAAACCCTCACTTCCTTTGCCTTGTGATAGAGTTCTGCAACTATCTTTGCCACTTCTTCAGGTTCCAAAGTTGTCTGGACAACTGCCCCTATCTTCGGAACTTCCTTAAGGCTCTTTGCCTCTTCTACACTTCCTATGATCAAAGAACCAGGAGCGTATCCCTGCGCTCCCAAGGCCTCTGGATGGTTCTTCTCGCCTATGATGATGACCTGATAACCTTCATCATGAAGCTTCTTTGCATGGTTCTGCTCTACGTTCACGAAAGGACAGGTTGCATCGATAATCTCCACATTCTTTTTCTTCAGCTCCTCATGAACCTGCGGTGAGATTCCATGAGCACGTATGAAAAGGGTACCTGGTTGTATCTCATCGATATTATTTACCATCTTAACTCCCTTCTCTTCCAAGGCCTTTATCTGCTGTGGATTATGCACTATAGGACCGAATATCTGGATGTTCTTTTTTCCATCCTTAACTGCTTTCTCCACCATGTCTATAGATCTCTTGACACCAAAACAAAATCCGGAAGGCTGTGCAATTTTAATTTCCATATTATCACTTTCGAAACTTAAAACTAATAAGATAAAGAATGATAAAAATAAAAAACTATTGAATAGAGCGTATCGACATGTAATAAGAACTAGAAAAGAGGAATTGCTTTCTACTGAAGTTTCCTGTAGGGGGAAACTTTTTTAAATTCTTTCCCCCTATAATAAACTTGATTAGCATGCGAAAAGAAGATTTACTAAAATACATGATTGATAAAAAGGAATCCATAAAAAATTTGCACGTTTTCTCTAGAGATACTAATTTCGAGCTTACTAAAAGCTTTATAATTTCAATAGTTGGCCCAAGACGTTCTGGAAAGACGTATTCATTGTATGATTTGATTAAAAACAAGCTTAAACTAGCAGACGAAGATTTCCTCTTCATGGATTTTGAAGATGCTGAATTAACTGGAATTAATTTTAAAGAAATACTGGAAGCAGTAAATCTTCACGAAGAGTATTATGGTAAAATGCCTACATATGTTTTTTTAGACGAGGTACAAAATATAGAGAACTGGAGTAAATCTGTAAGAAGCTTATTTGAAACAAAAAGATTCTTTTTACTTGTTTCAGGATCATCGTCTAAACTACTTTCGAAAGAGATAGCTACTTCTTTAAGAGGAAGGGCCTTAACCTACAATATGCTGCCCCTTTCCTTTAAAGAATTTTTAAGGGCTAAAGGCATTGAAATTAAGAAATTGTACTCTACATCAGAAGAAAATCAAATTAAAAATTACATGCGGGAATACTTGAAGTATGGAGGCTTTCCAGATATAGTCAACGAAGAAAAATTGGCAACTAAATTTTTTAACGAATATATTGATTTAGTCATTTTCCGAGACGTAGTGGAAAGGCATAAGGTAAAAAATGTATTTGTAATAAAATTCTTAATAAAGAATCTGATTTCTTCATTTTCTAAAGAATTTTCTGTTCACAAAGTTTTTCTTACACTAAAGTCCCAAGGCATAAAAGTCAGCAAAAAAACATTATACGAGTATGTAACCTATCTTGAAGATGCATACTTTTCATTTTTCCTTAAGAAATTTTCTTATTCATCAAGAAAAAGAGATCTCTCTATTCCAAAAGTGTACATAAATGATGTTGGAATAATAAATTCTTCTATTCCTAGCTCATCAGAGAATGTTGGAAGAATAATGGAAAACATCGTATTTTTAGAGCTGAAAGTGAGAGAAAAGGAAACGTATTACTGGAAAGAATCCCAGCATGAAGTTGATTTTGTTGTTATTGGAAAAGGAAATAAAATTGAACAGCTTATACAGGTATGCTATGACATTTCTGATATAGACACCAAAAAGAGAGAAATCAATGCTCTTGCTAAGGCGTCGAGTGAATTAAAATGTAAAGATCTTTTAATAATAACATACAGTCAAGAGGGTGAAGAAAAAGTAAAAGGAAAGAAAATAAGATTTATACCTCTTTGGAAATGGCTTCTCTCTTGACTTTCTTTTTGACTATTAGCACAGCAAAAAAGAAAAGAACTAACACAAACAGAACTGATCAAAGGCAGGCGAAAGGCACAAAGAGAAGGTGTTCTTCATCTCCGTTCTCTTCCTTTGCGTTCATTAGAATTCTTATAATTTTATCATTTTATGTAAAAATGCCTTTTGTCAAGAATCGTGAAAATTCTTGTTATCTACTAAACTATCTTCTTGCTTCAAAGACGAAGCTAACGAATAGAAGGAATAGAACGAAAACAAAAGAATCAAAAAATAAAAAAAGAAAAGAAGAGAAGTTATCTCTTCTTGCCTGTGAAGTAGAGGTATGCCACTGCTGCTATTATCAGGATCAGGATTATCAATCCCAACGGGCTTTCCTCTTTCTTTGCAGGCTGCTCCACTGTCACACTTGGCTCCTCTTCAGTCACCTGCGTTGTGACCTTCGGAGTCTCTGCAGGCGCCTTTATCTCCTCTCCAGCTATTGCAAAGTAACTGAATCCTGGAGTAGTTGCCTCGAATGTGTAGGAATTGAGGTCCTCAAATCCTAATTCAGTTGAAAGCTCCTGCCATGCTCCGTTTGCATACCTGAGCAGCTTTATTGTAGAGGCATCGAGATTCATCTTCTTCAAATCTGCCTTTGTCACTACAAATGTAAGCTTTGCGCTCTGTATGCTTGGCATGTCAACATTTATCTGTATGTACTTGAGCACCTTCTTTGCTGGCTCTGAAACCTCTGCAGGCTTTGCAAACAGAGGTTTGACTGAGACCTGAACATTTGAAGAAGACGTAGATGTAGATACTGAAATCTTCGATATTCCAGATGTTGATGCGATTGCTGGTGCTTGTTTTAATACATCTATCACCAGAGGCTGTCCTGCAACCGGACTTGCAACGAACTTTGCTATTTCATTTGTTATTTCAATTGTTGAACTTGTTCCAGGTGCTGCAGTCGGCTGCGATGGTTGTTCTGTTGGCTGCGGTGATGGTTGTATTAAAGGCTGAGGTAATACTGGTTGTGTTACATTGGTTGTAGCATTTGTTGTTGTAGTTGTTGATGAAGAACTTGAACTGCTAGAGATTGTAACACTATATGTTGTGCTGTTCGAAACGTTCATAGTATTTCCATTCGCATCAGCGCACCTGACATAATAAGTCCCAGAGGACGAAGAGGAATAGCTTATTCCTATACTGTGCATCAGTCCACCGGTCGTAGTCATGTTCGTCATATTTTCGAATGCGATGTTGCTTGTAGAATACCTGCATGTTGCATACTCATTTGTAGTTACGGACAACGTTACTGTTGAACCCGATGTTGAAGAGCTTATAGCAGTCACAAACGGTGCGAGAGTATCGTTCACTGTCAGGTTTGATACTAAATCGCTGCCATTGTTTCCTACAAGATCATATGCAACTGCAGTAATATTGTAGGAATCGTTATTTGGTACTAAAAATCTCACAGTCCAGGAAGCATTGGTGGTTGTAGTTGAGTTCACCAGATCTCCTGTGCTGTTATATATGTATATATTGGTGTAGTTCAAGTGGTCATCTGTCGAGTTTCCAACAACTGTTATTGTGGTTGTGTTGGATTCACTATCTGAAGTCGGCGAAGATATTTCAATGACCGGGCTGGTCGTATCAACTGTAAATAACGTTGTAGAGTTAGCTGCATTTCCAGTCGCGCCTCCGAAATCTCTTGCAAGAATGTACAGGGTGTGCGAACCGTCAGACAAATTGGTGCTTGGACTGAATCCGCACATCATGAGCTCAAGGCTTGCATCTATATACTCGCAGTTCGTCTGGTTTGTGGACGAAGTATAGTTATATACATAGCTAGTGTTGTCCACCTGAACGAGTATGTAGCTTGGCTTGCTGCCAGTTCCATTGACTACAAAGTTGATTAACGGAGTTGCGTCTGAAGTGTTTGATTCATTCAATGGCAATATCAAAGTTATTATAGGAGTTGCATTGTCGGTTATATTGTAACCTGAGAAACCAAGCACTGAAAAAGTAAGGTTTCCTTCTCCAAAGCCAGGTGTCCAAACTATTGAAGCTGAACCGTTAACCCCTGCTGCGCCTTCATCCGGATTGATCTCTGGTTTGGATGTGAACGGCAGATGGAACAAGCTGACTGTAGCTGAGGTATTAAACTCGTGAAGATAGGAAGTATTGAAATAAATTCTGGAATCTCCGAACTGGCCTGGTAGTTTTATATCTACTTCCATATTGTTCAAGAGCATTAACAATTTTGAGCCTATTGTCGGGTCAGACATGTTCAAAGATGTGAAATTGAACATTGCCACAGTCTCATAAGTAGACATCCAAGCAGGATATTCTGGGTATTCAGCTGAGATATTTCCATGAAATACAGAGCAGTTGATATCTGTCTGCAGCTCAAGCACATAATTCACATGCCCGAAATCAGTTTCTTCCTGTAGATCAGTTGTTTCTGGACCCCACTGATAGCAGGCTGGCATGGGTGGCTGGCTGAAATTGTAAAGTATGAAGTATGTCCAATCCTGGCCACTTGAAAATCCATTTCCAGCCTTGTCAGAACCGAATACAGAGACGTTTAATAAAGAAAATTCGAAATTGCTAACGTCTGTTACGATTATTGATGCGTTCCATAATCCGGTCGTATCGTTGTAGGTCATGTTTACATAATTTATTCCTGGCTGCTGCAATGCGGTGAAATTGGCAGTAAGATAGTCTATTCCTGCAAGACCAATGTCAGATGCATTGACGATTAATGTCAATTGGTTGTTCGCAGTGTGGTTTGATACGAATTGATCTGGTTCTGCTGCACCTATAAAGGTTATAATGAAACCTGAGCGATCAATTATTAATGTGTTATTTACACTAAACTCATTATCGGTACCATTTGTACACATAACATTCCATAAATGTAACGATTCATTAAGAGAATGGTTTGCATATTGAGTTGTATTTTCATTAGCATTAACTGAGATATTTGAACCAGATTCTACTCCATCTATAAACAAAGTACAACTCACAGTTCCAGATAATGTTCCTGTTTGATTATATATAAATTGAATGGTATCGTTGTCTGCATTTGTAGCCGATGCGTTTTCTGGTGAAACCAAATTCACATCTGCCCACAAATTAGTCATGCCAAACATGAACACAATAAAAACACTCAGAAAAACCATTCTGAATGCAACATCGGAAACCAGATTTAAACCAGACCTACTTAACCTACTCATAATTACACCTATCAACGATATAAAATAAGATGCGAGTTTTGGAAAAGAAGCTAAAAGAATCTATTCAAAAACACATCCTATAATACACTCACGTACCTGATAGTATAGTAGCAAAGATTTATAAATATTATTTAAAACATTACAAAATAAAAAAGACAAAAATAAAAATAGAAGTAAGAAGAAAAAAACAAGTCTAAATTAGCATAGTATAAATTACTAATAGATATTACTAACTTATCTACTAAGTTGTATACTTCTCTATCTAATTAGAATTACTGCCTTGTGGAATTATATCATGCCTTGTAATGCGTCCTTACATACTCTTCTATCAGCTTCTTGTACTGCTCTGTTATTGATTTTGCATCTCCTGTAAGAGTTGCGATCTGCTTTCCATCTGTAAACACAGGAGCTGATGGAGTTTCACCTGTTCCTGGAAGACTTAATCCTATATTGGCTTCCCTTGATTCACCTGGTCCATTTACAATGCAGCCCATGACTGCAACCTTCATATTCTCAAATCCCTTGTAACCCTGTGCCCTCCAAACCTTGGCCTGCTGTTGAAGATAATTGCTTATCTCCTCCGCAATGGTTTGAAATACAGTGCTTGTTGTCCTTCCGCAACCAGGGCAGCTTGTCACCATTGGGAAGAAAGACCTAAGACCAAGGGTCTGAAGTATCTCCTGGGCAACTATTACCTCCTGGGCTCTGCTCTGACCTGGCCTTGGAGTGATTGAAACACGAATCGTATCTCCAATTCCTTCCATGAGAAGAAGACCAATTCCCTCTGCTGAAGCAACCACACCCTTAGTACCTCCTCCTGCCTCTGTCAGACCAAGGTGCAATGGATACATGCATTTCTTTGCTAGCTTTCTATAAACATAAACAAGGTCAGGAACATTGGAGACCTTGGCTGAAAGTATTATGTGATCAGGCTTCATTCCGACCTCAACCGCTGACTCTGCAGAAACCAGTGCACTCTTAATCATAGCGTCTAGGAAAACCTGGTGCGATCCAACCTGTTTCTCTTTTGGCTTCTTTAGATCCTTGTCTATCATCTTTGCAAGTAGTTTCTGGTCCAAAGAACCTCCGTTCACACCTATACGAATCGGCTTATCATAATCGATTGCAAGCTTTATTATCTTTGCGAACCTTTCATCGCTTCCTGCATTACCTGGATTAACTCTCCATTTGTCCAATGCCTCTGCCATCTTTGGATACTTTGAAAGCAAAATATCTCCATTGAAATGAAAATCGCCTATTAATGGAACATCGTAACCCTGGTCCATGAGTCTTTTCTTTATCTCTGGAACTGCTGCTGCCATGGATTCATCCTTTACTGTGAATCTCACCATCTCTGAACCTGCATCAACCAACTCTTTTATCTGATTCACAGTGGCATTGACATCTGCAGTATTAGTGTTAGTCATAGACTGAACTACTATCGGATTCTCACTTCCAATCATGAGCTTTCCAACCTTGACCTGATATGTTTTTCTTCTCTTTACATCCATAAACTCACCTTCAAAACTTTTCACTAAATCCAGAACCAATGTTCAAAGCAATAAGAAAAATGAACTGCAAGCGATTATTCCTCTTCCAGCTTTATCAGGTTCTTAGAAACCTTGTAAGCTGCATACGCAACCAACACTGCCATAGGTATTCTTACTAGGTTGGCTGCTGGCGGAAGGTTTGATAGAATTGCTACTGTATTGAAGAAAGCACCAAAACACATGAAGACAATCTGGTAGGATGACCAGACTGCAAACCTCCTTGTAGTCTTGTCCTTGATTCCCTTCTCAGTATCCTTCAATACCTTCAATGCAAGATAGAGAATCATCAACAAAGATACTGCGATAAGCACGGTAAAGAAATCAGATAGTTCCTTATCTGAAACGAATGGAGAGATAATCAGGATTGCGATCAATGCAAAGCATGAAATCCTGCCCAGGCCTGCATCCTGAATTAATCTTTTCCTGTTGTGCGAGAAGTCATACTTCAATGCAGACTGGATAAGGGCTGTAAACAGCAGATAGGTTCCGAATATTGCAATCGCACCAACCCACCTTCTTATCAGTACATACTGGTTGAATTCCATTCCTGTCAATGAGCCTATTGCATCGATTTCCGTGAACAGCAACGAGAAGACAGCCGTCAAGATGGATGCAAAAAGTCTCTTCTTTGCAACCTTATCTACAACAATCTTGTCTGTCACGTAATATTTGTACAAAAGAAATATTGCTATTAATGGTAAGGAAAGAGATACGATTAAATAGAACGGGGCTGAAAGACCTGCCAGTTCTGCTACTGCATTGCTCAGATCCACACTACCGACCTGGCCAGTTATGTTTTGTCCGTACTCTATCATTCTCTCACTCTTCTCTTATTTTAAATACTGGTTTACACGCCGATTTTATTTCTTCTCCATTATTCCGTCTGATGTAACTTCGTATTTGTAATATCTCTGGAATGGAGGAACGTTCCTCATCTTCTTTATTTTAAGTACTGTCTCTATTTCTAAATCCTTTTCAATAGCCTTCATTTCAATTACTCCGTCGCAAAGCTGCTCTATTGAAGCCACTATCTGCGGATCGTGCATCGCATCCTCTATTACAAATAGTGCTGTCACGTCATTTTTCTTTAGTTCTGTTATCAATGATGAAAGGAACTTGTAAACCTCTGAAGGGTTGTTTGCCATCAGGATTGGAGAAATAATATCCATTGCCAATCTTATTTCTTTTTTCTCATTCTGCTCAATCACATTCTTTATTGCAGATGAAAGCGTATATAATTCAGACAGGTCGCACTGAATCGCTTTCTGATCAGTATTTGACGCATCTATCCATATCAAATCCTTGTCTCTGACATCCATTTTATACGAATCGAATTCATCGAGAATTTCCTCTATCAGGCGGCCAGAAAAGACGTAAATGCACTTCTCCTTGTTACTGACGCCATCGTTCAAGAAGTGATAAAGAAGAACAGACTGACCGATTCCTGATGTTCCTTCTATTAGTATAACTGACTTCTTAGGCAGCCCGCCCTGAAGAAGGTCATCAAGAAACTCCACTCCAATCCTTCTTTTAGATTCCTTCATACAATTCACTTAAATTAATCGAATTTATGCCTTTGAATTTATGCCTTTGAAAGGATATAAACATTGAATTCGCAGAACACATCTCCCTTTCTCCAGCATCTAGTCTCCACCACATTTATGTTTTCCTGCTGGAGGTATTTTGCAAAAGCACCCCTTATCATAGCTTGAATAAAGAAGCACTCGCTTTTTCCTGTTGGTGGGAGCCCGTAAACAAACTTGCTCTTGTATACTCTAAACGCAGATAATGGTTTCTTGCCTGTTTCATCTTTTTCAGGTTTTATTATTTCTACTTCTCCAAGATTATTTTTTTCTATAAAAGATTTTATTTCCTTTTCTAATTTCTCCTTATTTTCTGCTTCTATTTTTCTTCCAAATTTTTCACCTGCAAAGGTGTGGAGTCTTTCAGTATTATACTCCCCTAAAAGTTTAAATGGAGAGAATAAACTCAACTCCCTGAAAATATGGATAGGTATGGATTCGCTAGCTATCTGCTCGCATCTGAATTCGTCCTCGCAATCTTCAATCTTTCCGCTTGCTATTACCTTCTGCACATCAAATTTTATGCCAGACTTGGATGACAGTTCCTTGAAGAGATCTGCAAGCTTTACAGCAGACTCTGACACTGCTGTTCTTAATGAATCCACATCTCCTCCTGGATAGGTTATCCTTACCTTTCCATTCCTAAAGACAATGAAATACAGCTTGTCATCTACGCATGAAAACGCGAAATTATTATCATTGGGAATCTGAGTGAACATCCTGCTTTTTGCCAGCTTCCTAGTGTCTATCTCCTTTCCTATATTGAATATAAACGAATTAAACATATGTTCACCATGACAAATAACTGCTTTTCATATCCTTTCGAGATCAGTATAATTTCTCTCCAGGAAACACCATCATACCGTTCTGTGTTATTTTCATTGGAACCAGATCTCTTGAGTGATCTGTACCCCTCATCTTTATTATTTCCAAAGCCCTGATTCTTTTTTCTTTTCTTGGCATATTATATAATACTATTATTCCATCCGCAGCAAACTGCTCCACACTGAATTTAAGCTTGCTCCTCAATGGAGTTTCTAGTTCAGAGGTTATCAATGCGGTACAGTCCAGATTCCTAAGGAAGCCCAAAAACTCTATGAATCTCTTCCTGAATTCCAATGTCTCATGGAAACTGAATCTGAGAAGAGTTGAAGAGTCAATGACCACCCTCTTCACTCCGTGATGGACTACATAAGACTGAAGAATATCTGAAAAGTTCTTGAAATCATACATTGCTGGCTTTATTATGAAAATAGATTTGTCTAACATCTGGTCAAAGTCTTTCCAGCCTGGAAATGCACCCTTTACGTTTTCAACAATCGTTTCCGGGTCCTCTTCTAAAGAGATGAAAAGTCCTTTTTCATTCTGCTTTGCTCCGCGGTAAAGGTATTCAAGGCAGAACAGCGTCTTTCCGCTCCCAGGTCCGCCTGAAATAAGAACATGATGCTTCTCGGGAATTCCCCCGTTCAGCATTTCGTCAATTCCTGCTATGCCTGATTTTATTTTCTTTATCATAAACTAATTATAGAAGCAAGATTTAAAATAATTAGTATTGGATTTTGCTTTCAGAATCAGTTATCTGACATCATTACTGTTCCAGCCTCTCCAATGCAGATTCAAGCTCGAACAGGTTCTTTATCACTATGTCAGCTCCTTCAAGCTTAGTATCATAGTTTCTTTTAGCTGTCAAAACACCGATAGCATAAGTTCCTGCGTTCCTTGCAGCCTTGATGTCGTCTGGGTGGTCACCTACATAGACTGCATTCTCTGGTTTTACTCTCAGTTTCTTTAGTGCAGCCAGTATCGGAAGAGGTGATGGTTTTGATTCTGGGACATCGTCAACTGAAACTACTGCCTTTATGAATCTCCTGTAGCCACATTTCTGAAGCGCCTTAACTATGGTTGGTCTGTAATTGCCTGAGACCACTCCAAGTTTGTATCTTTTGCTCAATGACTTCAAAATACCTCTGTATGGAAAACAAGTTCCTGTAGCAAGCCCCTCCATTTCCTTTTCAAGTCTCTTTTCCCTTATCTCCTTCTGCTGCTTCTTGGTTAGCATGTTTAAGAGTTTTGAAAAGAATGCGACAAAGAATTTGTGTGGAGTTAAATGAGAATATTTCCCTTCAAAATAGTCGTAATCTATCTCATTTGTCAAACCCTTCCAATCCACATTCAATTCAAGAAGAGTATTATCCATGTCAAATATCACTGCTTTTATCTTTCTATTCATCTGTCCCACCTGTAAATCTGTCCACCTGTAATATTATACTAAATATTATACTAATTACTAAATCAAATATATACAACGAAATATATTTATACTTGACTTGTGTGAATATTTCATGGCGATTAAATGTGCTTTGTTTGATTGGGATAATACTATATTGAACACGACAAAATTTAAAGATCTGTCTAGAAATGCGATTATAATTGGAATACAGACAGAAGCAACCCAAAAATTTGACATTAAGCTGTCAAGAAAAGTGCTGGAAGAGACTATAGAAAGGATAAGAAAGGAGAAGGGATCAAACTATAGCAAGCTTATAGATGAAAGCGTAGCCTCTGTTCTCAAAAAAATGAACATTGAAGACCAGCTTAAGATCGACAGAATAGCAACAGCAGGAATAAGTGCACACCACAAAGTGAAGGCAGCGTATTTCTCGTTTTTATTCGATGAAGTAATTGAAACATTGACCTCTTTGAAAAAGAAAGGATTGATAATTGGAATTGCGACAGCTGGCCTGACTCATAAGCAGATAGATAAAGTTAACTGGGCGAATCTGAATCAGCTTATAGATGAGATATTCGTAACAGAACAGTACATCGCAGAGGCGTGCAGAGGAACAGAACAAAAGCCATCCATAGATGTCAAGACACCTGAATACTTCAAATGGATAGCAGGAAAATTGAAAATTGAAACAGAATCCATTGTAATGACAGGAGACAGCTACCATAATGACATAGAACCAGCAAAGAGAGCTGGACTAGTTACAATTCATCTAGTAAGAGAATGCAATGGAGAAGAGATAAAAGGAACAATGGCTGACTATCTAGTGGAGGATTTAAGCACAGTAGTGAGAATAATAAGCGAGATAAATGCAAAAAAATAAAAAAAATAGAAATCAATGAACAAAAATGAAAAAAATAGAAAGAGATTATCTTTTTATTCCTTCTTTAGTTTCTGCTTAAGGCTGCAAAATTTGCAGATATCGGAAGAGGTTGGCTCTCCACAAATTCTGCAGGTATTGACTTTCTTTTTCTCTGATCCGTCTGAATTGAAGTCATCTGAAACCAATTTAGATGTCTTGAGATAGTGCTGAAGAATTTTAAACTTAGTACCAGGATATTTCGATTCAAGAGAGTTTATGAAATCTCTTACAGCTGGCCTGAAGCCTTCTGATACATAAGGGCATTCTACAAATACAGACTTGAATCCCTTAACAACTGCATAAGTTGCTATCTCTCTTTCAGGAATCTTAAATAAAGGCCTTATCCTCATTATGAAACGATCATCTTCTATCGCTCCACCTATTGGCTTGAATCTGAAAAGAAGATCCTCGTTTCTCAATATATTCATCATGTAGCTCTGAACCATGTCGTCAAGGTTGTGGCCAAGTGCAAGTCTATCTACTCCAAGTTCGCTTGCAGCCTTGTTCAACGCATACCTTCTGAAAACTCCGCAGAAGGTGCACGAAGAATCCTCCCTCTCTTCTTTATCTATCTTCATTATTTCGTCCAGAGAATAGCCTGCCAAGTCCTTGAAAGTAATGATTTTCAATGGGATGTCTAGTTCATCAGTTAGCTTTACTGCCTCTGGAATTATCTTATTTCTATATCCTTTTATTCCCTCATCAACTAGAATTGCAGTCAATTTAATTCCCATCGGCTTTGTTATCTTATGCAAAAGATAAAGAAGAACCTGACTGTCCTTACCACCAGATACTGCAACACCTATGTGCTTTGCTCCATCCAGCATGTTATATTCTCTTATTGTCTTCTTAACTCTTCTCTCTACTGAATAAACCAGATGCTTCGCACATAGATTAGTATTTGAATAGCCAAGATGAATAACTGCTGGCTTACTGCAGAATGAACATTTTACCATTTTCCCACTATTCAACCGCCAAGAATTACCTTTTG
>Ga0315298_1008570_pt1 | contig 12985 bp, 10 predicted proteins | sample WHS_1_MG_FD_203077 | JGI IMG/M metagenome (GOLD analysis project Ga0315298, IMG submission 203077) | Extremophilic microbial mat communities from Washburn Hot Springs, YNP, Wyoming, USA - WHS_1_MG | ecosystem: Environmental > Aquatic > Thermal springs > Hot (42-90C) | place: USA: Wyoming...
ACATGGATTCAGCTGGATCAAGCCGGCCCCAATTTGCCTACATGGTGCCTACATGAACGAAAAATGAAAAAGGGCTTAGACGGGTGTTTCCATCTAAGCCCTTGATTTTTAAGGAATTTATTGGTGGTGGAGCACGGAACCGAACCCGCGTCCGCTTCCCGACCCAGATAGTAACGCCTCAGCTTTGAGGGCGTGGATTCGATGATTTGGCCATCTGCTGCGACCTGATCACGGCGACGCCGTCTGTCCGCCGGGCCCGCGCACGGAGGCGATAGACCGCCCCTGGTTCACCTGATGAGCCTCCCTGCTTGGAAAAGTCTCCGCAAATCAGCCACTTGTCCTTGCCGCTTTGAAAATTTTGTACTATCCTGTCGCGGTTTGACAAAAATGGCCATCGCTATGCCTACCGATTCCAGTGAGGGCGAGATCCTCACCATCAAGGAGGTCGCCGACTTCCTGAAGGTCACGGAGAGGACCATCTACAGGCTTGCAGCTGCCAAGAAGATTCCTGCGTTCAAGGTGGGTGGAACGTGGCGGTTTTCGCGCGCCGACATCGGCCGCTGGATCAGGCAGCAGGCAACTCAGACGCAGGAGGGCGATGAGAAATGATTGTGAGTAGAACTTGTCTTGGCGGCTTCCACAGGCTGCCCGCATTTGCCATGGCACGACACACGTATCCGAGGAGCTTGGTCGATGGCCGTGTCTAAGGCAATCCGAAAAAAGATCGCCCGGGTGAAGGCCGGCAGTCCACCGAGGTTCATGGACCTTTTCGCCGGTTGCGGGGGGATTTCTCTCGGCTTTGCCACCGCCGGATTCGAACTGATCGCATCGGTCGAGCTCGACCCGTGGGCCGCCGAGTCCCATGGGGCCAACTTTGCGGGGGTCAGCCATGGAACAAACCGGCAGGCCCATTTCAAGGCTCGCGACATTACGAAGGAGGACCCTGCGTCGATCTTTCGTGACCTTGGTATCGACGGCGCGGTAGACGAGCAGGTGGATGTGCTTGTCGGCGGACCGCCCTGCCAAGCATTCGCGCGCGTCGGACGGGCCAAGCTGCGTGCCGAGGCATATCGGCGGGAAGAGGATGACGCTGATATAGCTTTTCTGGTGGATGGTCGCGTGAATCTGTGGCAGCGCTACCTGCATTACGTCCGTGAGACCAAGCCACTGGCACTGCTGATGGAGAACGTACCGGACATCCTGAATCACGGGGGCAAGAACGTCGCCGAGACCGTGGCTGAGCATCTCCAGAACGAGGGATACGTCGTCCGCTACACGCTGCTCAACGCCTCATGGTTTGGAGTCCCGCAGACTCGCGAACGCATGTTTCTGATCGGGGTGCATAAAGACCTCGATCAGGATGTCATCTTCCCATCTCCGACCCACTTCACGGTGCTTCCCTCCGGCTACGAGGGAACTAGGGCCACGGCGCGGAAACTTATTCCTCCAAACGTGATGCAGGGCTTGCAGTCCGAACACAGCCACTGCTGGATCAACGATCCAACCGTGGAGGACGGGCTGCCGCCAACGACCACTGCGTGCGAGGCGCTTGCGGACCTCCCTCCAATTTACGCCCTTAACTTGTTGGACAACGGCCTGATCGCACGCGGCAGAAAAGATCCGGCCGAGCCCGTGAGGTACACCTCGAACAACCCCACAACAGCGTGGTCACGACTAATGCGGCAGTGGCCGGAGTTCGGCGCCACCGACCACACCACGGGGCACGTGATCCGGTACCTGCCGCGCGACTACAAGATCTTCAGGCTGATGGAGGAAGGTTGGCAGTATCCCGAGGTCTGGAGATTTATCGAGGAGAAGCGGCAGCAGTTGCTGAACAAGCAGTGGCGGTCGGGCAAAGGAAAGGCAACCGACGCTGCGCAGATGCAGGATCTCATCAAGGCATGGACGCTTCCGTACGACCCCGGAAAGTTTCCAAACAAGTGGTGGAAACTTTATCGGGACAAGCCGGTGCGCACGCTTCTGGCCCATCTTGGCAAGGACTCATACAGCCACATTCACTTTGACAGCGAGCAGGCCAGAACCATTTCGGTACGGGAAGCCGCCCGATTGCAATCATTCCCCGACGGATTCGTCCTGCGCGGGAGTATGAATCCTGCGTTCAAGCAGATTGGCAATGCCGTGCCGCCACTCGTTGCCTACGCAATCGCGATGGCGATGCGGTCGATGATCGGTTGTCAGCCGATTCCCGACATGCGCAGGGATCTGCTTGGCTTGAGAAAGAAGACGTTGGTTACAACCACAGGAAGGAATGGCGAGGAATTATGCGTTTCCTGATACTAAGGATACTCACCCACAGCGAACTTGGAATGTTTCACGAGTATCGCCGGCAGGGGAAGGAAGGCTCAAAGCAGCGCGCTATCAACTTTGATTGGGACGTGGTGGACCGCGTATTCCCTGCAGCCAAGGACTCCGATGTCATCGAAATGGACTTGCGATACGACACGGACGGTGGTGTTGGCAGGACGCGCCAGTGGTTGAAGCGGCAGGAGAAGAACTGGCGCCTCGAGGGCAACTGCCCTACTGATAAGTGTTATCACTTCGTCTCTCCCGGCTGCTTGTTTGCCATGGAGATCGAGGCAGGCTCAACTCCAGCCATCGGCTCGTGGGCGGTGTTCCCCGCAGATCATCTGGTGACCAAGGCAATACTGGCTGACGGTGAGAGCAGCAGGCTGGCCAAGTCGGCAATGATCGCCCTTCATGACGAGGAGGGTGTGCGTACTTGGCGAACCCTCAGTGATGCGCGACCGGATCTTTTCACGGCCCCTCAGCGGGAATCAGCTGAGGCACCGGCCTTTGTGAAGGCGCTCCAGAACGGGGTTGAACTCGCACCCAATCCTGCGCGTCTGGTGAAAATCCTGGCGGCTGTAGGCCACACAATGCCATCGGCTGTCGCAGACTTGGTGGACAACGCCATCAGCGCCGACGCCACCGAAATCGCCATCACATTCGGCCGTTCTGACGGCGGCCATGGCCGGTGGATGAGTATCGCCGACAATGGCTGCGGCATGGACCAAGCCAAGCTGGCTGAGGCAATGCGGATTGGCAGCAGCTCCGAGTACGAGGGCAACAGCCTCGGTAAGTATGGCTACGGTCTGAAGGGCGCATCCTGGTCACAGGCCAAGATATTCACTGTCGTGACCAAATGCGACGGCGCGCAGGCGAACCACCTCACATGGGATGTCGATGACATGGACGGATGGATCGCCAAGTCAGACTCGCTGGAGCCATGGGAGCAGGAAGCAACGGTTCTCGGAAATCATGGAACGGTCGTGCTCTGGAAGGATATGCGCCCTCCGCAGACGATGCCGACCGCCAGAGGCCTTGATCCCTACTCGTCCGAAATAATGCTTCTCGAACGCCATCTCGCACTGGTGTTCCACCGCTTCCTCGAAGGCAAGGCTGCCGGCCGGAAGAAAGTGACGATCACCATCAATGGCAACCGCGTCGAACCCAACAACCCGGTGGCTCACCCGCTGGCCATGGCGTATGACGCTAAGACCATCCGTATACCGACCGAAAACGAGGACGGTAAGGTATTTGTGCAGGCACATCTTCTTCCCACCGAGGACGAGATCGCTGCATACCACGCGGATGACGGCCCCGATGCCGCACGTCGTGCCCTGGAACTGATCGGCCTCCACGGCAAACGGAACGAAACCCAGGGACTCTTCATCTACCGCCACGACCGCCTTATCAAGTGGGGCGGCTGGCATCAGATGTGGGAAACCAATGACGAGAAGACCAAGCTCGCACGCGTGATAGTTAACTTCGACAAGGTGCTGGACGACGCCTTTAAGATCAACATCAGCAAACAGATCGTTCAGCTGCCAATGCAGCTCCAGACCGAAATCAAGACTCTCGCCAGCGTGGCCCGCAAGGACAGTCAGAAGAAATACCGGAAGCCGCGGCAACCCGCCGGAACGTCGTCAACGCCCTCTCCGGTTCAGGGCTCAAACGGCGCGGGAAGTGCCAGTGGTGCGAAGAATGGGGGTGGAACGGCGCCTGTACCGTCGTCTGCATCTTCCGGGACAACTGGGACACCTGTTGCCCCACTGCCGAGGGTCGGCATCAAAGAGGTCAAGACAGATAAGTTTGTATGGAAGCTGACGAAGGGAATGACCGGTTCCGTCGACATTCAAGTCAGCGAACTCAACGCGAGCCTGTCCGCGCTGGTGAAACAGATCCGGACCGATCCTCAGGCGCTTGCACACTTGGCAGCCTTCCTTGGCGGACTGGATGAGGTGGAGGCCCAGAAGCAACTGATGACTGGAAAAGATTCCTGATGGGCACTGTTCGGATTGTCGGCGCGGTACCACAGAGGCCAGCTTGGACTGACCGCCTTGCCGATTCATGGCAGTACTGGAAACGGCTTGAGGCGCTGCTGTGCTCAGATCCAAAATGGGAGCAGCAGCAGGTGGATTCGGTGTCCGCAGAATCGCTTAGGGTTCTGCAATACCTGCCTGACCCGAAATCCAGCACCCCTTTCCAAGGACGGGGGCTCGTCGTCGGCTACGTACAGAGCGGCAAGACAGCGAACTACACCGCTGTTGCCGCACGTGCCGTGGACGCCGGTTACCGAATGGTGATCGTTCTGTCCGGCATTCATGACTCTCTCAGGAATCAGACTCAGAACCGCCTCGAACGGGAGCTGACCGGCAACCAGGGCAACGGTCCGCGTGAGGATGGCTGCCAAGCGTGGATCACGCTCACGACGCCAACCGAGGACTTCAAGGAGCAGGACGGGAACATCCTCCAATCGACAGGGCCGTTTCTTGCTGTCGTGAAAAAGAACGTCCCCGTGCTCCAGAAACTGGACCGCTGGCTGGAGTCATCCGAGATTTATCTTGATGATCTGCCAGTGTTGATCATTGATGACGAGGCCGATCAAGCGTCCATTAACACGAAGGGTAACAGGCCGCTTGATGCAGCTGTCGGTGACGAGGATGACGATGATGAGAATCTCGCTCCGTCCCGGACCAATGGTCTCATCCGCTCCATTTTGAGGCGGACAAAGAAGGCGGCCTATATCGCCTACACGGCAACACCGTTCGCCAACATCCTGATCAACCCGGAGGCCGTTGATCGTCACGTTGGCGACGATCTGTTCCCCAAAGACTTTGTCATTCAGTTGCCCCGCCCGAAGGGGTACACCGGCACTGAGGAACTGTTCGGCGTCTCTGCCCAGGGACGTGATGTTCTTCGGACGGTGGCCGAGGAGGATGTGAAGGCGTTGCGGGGAGCCCGCAGGCGCAGGAAGACTGAGATCGTCCTGGAGCAGGCGTCTGACACATTGCCGAACTCGCTGGCAGATGCTCTCGTTTCGTTCTGCCTTGCTGGCGGCGTGCGGATTCTGCGAGGACTCACGGGCAAGCCCCACACCATGCTCGTGCACGTGAGCCAGCGGACGGCTGATCAAAGTCGCATCGCCGATGCTATCCGCGACCAATTGGATCTGTGGCGAGAGGCTGAACGTCAAGGGCAGCGGCTCGAGGCGATCTTTGGTCCGGTCTGGGAGGGGATGAAGGCAGGTGTTGTTGTCCCCGCCAACGATGAAGCCGTCCTGAAGGCCGCTGTCGGAGTCCTTCGGGAACTCGTCGTCCTCGAGCTCAACAGCGTTACCGGCGAGAATCTGGAATACGACGAGAAGCCCGGCAGGCATATTGTCGCAGTTGGCGGCAATCGTCTTTCCCGAGGTCTGACACTGGAGGGACTGACGGTTTCGTATTTTCTGCGCACCGCCTCAATGTGCGACACGTTGCTTCAGATGGCGCGCTGGTATGGATTCCGTCGCGGCTACGAGGATCTCATACGGATATGGACAACTGACGGGATTGCCCGCTGGTTTTCCGAACTGGCCCTGGTGGAACAATCGCTGCGCGACTCCATCATCGCCTTGGCTCGTGCCGGCCGCCGGCCGGATCAGATGGCTATCCGGCTGCGGGCGCACAGTGATCTCCTGCTCACGGCGCGTAACAAGTCGGGAACAGCACTGCCCCAGCAGGATTCGTGGTCGGGCGAACACCCGCAGACGGTCCTGCTGCCGTTGTCGGACCCGGCGAAGATCCAAGCCAATCGCGCTCTCACAGACCGGTTTATCGAGGAGGTCTCTCCCTCGGTAAGGGGCCATGGCGGGATGCTTGCACGAGACGTGTCCCCAGAATCCATTGCGGCATTCCTGCGTGGTTACCAGATCCACGAGGACATCGTCGTCTTCCGCAATGACCTTCTGGCCGACTGGATCATGGGGAGATCGGCCGTCGATGAACTGACGGACTGGTCCGTTTTCGTCGCATCGCCGGCAGATGGCAGGTCGACGATCCTGGGCGGCCGGGAAGTCGGCCTCGTGCGACGCAAGCGCGTCAGCAGCGAGAGCATCGGTATCCTGACAGATCCGGCGCACGAGGGAGTGGACCTGCCCAGGGGGCCGGAGGCTTACAAGCGGGAAAGCGGTGCCTATGACGCCGAGGCCATGCGCGCAGCCAGACCTTCAACCCAGGGACTTCTCCTGATCTATCCGTTGGACCCTGAATACCTCGGTGTTCCGTACAGAGAGCCGGTTATCGCGCTGGCATTGAGCCTGCCGCAAACATCGGATGCGGGAACAACCTGGATCGTGAACAGCATGGTGTCCAATGGTTGACGGCCTTATTCCCGCGCATTGGTCCCAACTTCGGTCCATGCGACCTCAGAGCGAGGATGCTCTCGCGGTCATTCCGATCTTCGTCGACGGAAACGAAACCCACTTGTCCTCAGCGATGGATCAGGCCGGGCAGCTTCACCTGCTGATTCCAGTGGAGCACGGTCCGGCCGGAGCACCGCCATCGGACCTGAACGGACTGAAAGTGAGGCACCGCCGCCTGGACACAGGAGCGGTTCTCGACCTTTCTGCACCACCATCGCACGAACAGGTGTTCACCCCGTTCTGCAGCGAGATTGTGGATGCTGTCGTGCGCCAATCTCGTGAACCGTGGAAGGCTGTGGCAGCAACCATCCGTGCATGGCAGTCAGCCTGGAAACCGGCCCGCCAAGCCATGGACAAGATCGTCCAGGTCGGTCTCTTCGGCGAATTGCTGGTGCTTCGCTCGGTGATGATTCCGACGCTTGGGCCTGCTGCTGTCGACCAGTGGAGCGGGCCGGATTCCGAGCGTCACGATTTTGTCGGCGGTCAACTGCACATTGAGGTGAAGACCACCCGCAAGAGCCGCCCGGAGCACGAAATCTCCCGCCTCGATCAGTTGCGCGCGCCTGCCGGGTGTCGGCTGCTGTTGGTGTCTGTTCAGCTGGAAGAGAGCGTCGGCGGCAACGAGTCGCTGGCCACCCAGGTGGATGCCATTGTCGATCTGCTGCGAGGAGATGCTGCCGCGCTGGACTTGTTCATGACGAAGATGGCGAATATGGGGTGGTCTGAGGAAGTGAGGAGCTCCGGGGAGCTTCTGCGGTTCTTCCTACGCGGGGCGGAAGTCTATGCCGTGGATGACGACTTTCCCCGGCTTCCAGACGATTTCCTTCCACCTTCGGGCGTAGTCTCGGTGAAGTACACCGTTGACCTTGCCAATTTGCCGTCACTGGGAATGGACGAAGTTGGCGAGATCATCAGGACCGCAAACGATGGCTGCGCGTTCTGACCAATCCTGTTCGGGAGGAAAAAGAAGGAAACGGCAAAGCCGGAAGCCCAAGGATGCGCCGCTGACCCGATCCGAGAACATGTCCCGCATTCGGGGCAAGGACACGAAGCCTGAGATGACGGTGCGTCGTGCGCTCTGGGCGGCTGGGCTCCGCTACCGTCTGCACGACAAGCGGTTACCGGGGAATCCAGATCTGGTGTTTCCCGGCCGGCGCACTGTCGTTTTCGTTCACGGATGCTTCTGGCACTGCCATGAGGGATGCAGCAATTTCCGCATTCCAAAGACCCGTACGGATTGGTGGGCAGTAAAGCTGGCACGAAACAAGGCGCGTGATACCGAGGTACGCGCCAAGCTTGAGGCTGAAGGATGGCGTGTCATGGTGATTTGGGAATGCGAGGTGGCTGATGAAGACCGCTTGGTCGCCGTGGCATCGGAGTTGAAGTCGCTGAGGGTCCGGTGGCGCTCCTCGCCCAGACGTTCAACTCTAGGTACTGCGTCAGGACAAGGCAACAAAGGACGACCATGAACAACACAATACAAAGCACGGGTGCGCAGGCCAGTTGGTTCGTCGGCGCAAGCTACGGTGGCACCGATGACCAGATGCCGCGCTTTCTTTCAGAAGGAATTTGGGAAAACGGCTACGAAGATAAGCACCTTGATGTGGTCCGTTCGATGCGTCCAGGGGACCGGATCGCCATCAAGTCGTCTTACACACGCAAACACGGGCTGCCCTTTGATAGCCGAGGCCAAGCAGTCTCTGTCATGGCCATCAAGGCGATCGGCACGATCACCGACAACCTGAATGACGGCAAGCGGGTAAAGGTTGACTGGACAAGGCTCGAACCAGTTCGGGAGTGGTATTTCTACACCCACCGTGGGACGGTCTGGCGCGTTTTGCCTGGCGAGTGGATGACCGATGGTTTGATCGCCTTCGCCTTCGAAAACAAGCCGCAAGACGTCGAGCGTTTCCGAAACGCACCGTACTGGCGAGAGCGATTCGGGTCAGTGGCGCCCGACAAGCATCGCTTCGGCTGGACAAAGTTCTACGAAGCGATCGCCGACAAGCTGCTCACCTATCGCAACAACAGGGCCGCCCTTGTGGAAGGTATCAGGGAGATTTCTGTCCGGGTTGACGGACTTGGTCACTTGGCAGAGGACAAGTATGCAGATGGCACCACGGGCTTCGTGAAGGACATCTGCCCGTTCACGGCGATGGGTCTGTTCAATCGGGGCATCAAAGACTCCAACCGCAAGATCATCGCGACCGAGTTGGCCAAGTTCCTGGGCGTTGACGAACCAGTTCCAGAGACCTTCGAAGGCATCCCGCTATTGAACAATTTGAAGTCCTGGTATTTCCCATTCGAGGTCAATCGCGCGGCCGACCACATCGATTCACTTTGGGACGTATTTGCTGCAGGCATCGCTTATGCGGATACGGACGATGACCTTGCCCGCGAAAAATTCGCCAAGGCGTTCGATAGCGCGAACGGGCGTCGAGGCGTGGCATGGAACCTGACATTCGGCCTTTACTGGATCAGGCCATGGGCATTTCTGAGCCTTGACCACAACTCTCAGGTCTACGTCAGCAAGAAACTCGGCGTGCCAATTGGTCTCCACGGTCCGAAGAGACGCAGCAACTCGGCAGACTATCTTGCCGTAATGGATGTGCTGGAGCCACGCTTTCAGGAAACCTCGTACCCGGTCCACTCATATCCCGAGCTTTCGCTGGAAGCATGGCTGTATAAGGACCCCAACGATGAGAAGGCTCCGGTCGGCGAGGAAGACACAGGCGACACCGACGATGGCGACGAAGCCGTCGATGCAGCGGCACCGGAGGACGTTCATATCGCCGTACCGATTGTGCCGTATTCGGTCGACGACATACTCAATGACGGATGCTTCCTCGAACGCAACGAGATCGAGAGGCTCCTGGACCGCCTTCGCACCAAGAAGAACCTGATCCTTCAGGGGCCACCTGGCACCGGCAAGACGTGGCTTGCGAAGCGCCTTGCATTTGCGCTGATGGGTCAAAAGGACGACAGCAAGGTCCGTGCGGTGCAGTTTCACCCCAACCTGTCCTATGAGGACTTCGTCAGGGGATGGCGACCGACCGGCGAAGGCAAGTTGTCGTTGGCCGACGGCGTGTTCATGGAAGCGATCAAGGCCGCGTCGAAGGACCCCTCGTCGAAGTTTGTCGTTGTGATCGAGGAGATCAATCGTGGCAACCCGGCGCAGATCTTCGGCGAACTATTGACGCTGCTGGAGGCCGGAAAGCGCACGCCCAACGAGGCACTGGAGCTGTGCTACCCGGATGCGGATGGGAAGCGCCGTCCCATCCACATTCCGGAGAACCTCTACGTGGTTGGCACGATGAACATTGCTGACCGGTCGCTGGCCCTGGTCGATCTCGCGCTGCGCCGACGTTTTGCCTTCGTGGGGCTGGAGCCGAGGCTGGGCCCCGCATGGCGCGATTGGATAGTCAAGGAGTGCGCTGTTGATCCCGCTCTGGTCGCGGATATCGAGCATCGGATTGCGGAACTGAATGACCAGATCGCGGCAGACGCCCGGCTCGGAAAACAGTTCCGGATCGGCCACAGCTACGTAACCCCCGCCCGCAGGCTGGAGACTGGAGACACGAAGAAGTGGTTCCAGCAGGTGGTGGAGACTGAGATCGGGCCGCTGCTCGATGAGTACTGGTTTGACGCCCCTGACGAAGCGCAGAAGGCGTGCGCCCGGCTGATTCAGAGCTGGTGATGGGTGTGGTCGCGGAGCGAGGTGAGAAAACGTCGGTCGACGCAGATGGCTACATCGGGCGCATTCCGGTGCGCAATCTGTGGTTGCTGATGCTGTATTCATCGGACTTGTTCCGCACTCGCGGCATCGGCAATGTTGGTCTGGAGGACAGCCCTGACGATCTCCCCGATCTGGTCGCCGAAATCCTGGCCCACGCAGTTGAAGCCAGGCAGCGCCGCCGTCTCAATCTAGGCTACCGTTCTCGGGATGCAGTCATCAATCGCGTGCGGGGGCGGATTGACGTCCTGAGTACTGAACGGCACCGATTGCTGGATCGTGGTTTGGTGGCATGTCGATATGATGAGTTGACCATCGACACGCCACGCAATCGCTTTGTCCGTGCTGCACTGGAAACCATCTCCAGAATCGTGCGGAGGAAGGACGTTTCCCATCGCTGCCGCTCCCTTGCGAGTGGTTTGAAGGCCATGGGTGTGTCCGGCGACGCCCCCACCCGCGTCCAAATGAGTACCGATCGTTTTGGCCGCAACGACGCGGACGACCGATTCATGGTGGCAGCCGCGAAGCTGGCTTTTGATCTGGCGCTACCCACTGAGGCATCTGGCGCAAATGTGCTCTCTTTGCCGGATCGTGAGGCAACCTGGGTACGTCGACTGTTCGAGCGGGCAGTGGGCGGGTTCTACGACGTGGTGTTGAGCCCACAGGGATGGCGGGTGCTGTGCGGTGGGACGATGGGCTGGCAGATCGAGCAGAAGACGGCTGGGATCGACAAGATCCTGCCGACGATGCGAACCGATGTGGTGCTCGATCACCCGCCAACGGGACGGCGGATCGTCATCGACACCAAGTTCACGTCAATCGTGACAAGCGGCTGGTTCCGCGAGGAAACCCTGCGTAGCGGCTACGTTTACCAGATCTATGCATACCTGCGCTCTCAGGTTGGGCGCGGCGATGCCCTTGCCGATTGCGCCAGTGGATTGTTGCTACACCCTGCGATTGGCCGGTCGGTCGACGAGACGGTAGTGATCCAGGGGCACCACATTCGGTTTGCCACTGTGGATCTGACGGCGTCCCCAGCCGACATTCGTTCGCAGTTGTTGCGGCTGCGCGAACCAATGCTGTAGTGGCCCGGGTCATACCAGTAGCAACACCTCAGCTTCCCGTCGCACAATAAGTCCCGGTAACACTTTTCCGCCGCCATAGACCCATCGGCGCAACTCCTGCCCAACGGCTGCCCAGTCCCTTTGATTCACCCGCCGCCGCAGCGTTGAACCGCCCCGGGTTTTGAGGAGGCTCCAACCTTGAAGAGAATGGAGCCATGAACAAATCGAACAAGTTTTCCCCTGAAGTGCGCAAGCGCGCCGTGCGGATGGTGCAGGAGCACCGCGGTGAGTACCCCTCGCTGTGGGCCGCTGTGGAGTCGATCGCCCCCAAGATCGGCTGTTCGGCGCACACCCTGCTGGAGTGGGTCAGACGCGACGAGGTCGATGCAGGCACGCGCCCAGGCGTGACCTCAGCAAAAGCACAGCGGGTCAAGGATCTGGAGCGCGAGGTCAAGGAGCTGCGCCGGGTCAACGAGATTCTCAAGCTGGCCAGCGCGTTTTTCGCTTAAGGCGCGCCTCGACCGCCGACTCAAGAACTGAGAGCGTTTGTCGATCAGTACCGCGCCCAATTCGGGGTCGAGCCGATCTGCAAGGTCCTGCAGATCGCCCCAAGCGGTTACCGCCTGCACGCCGCCCGGCGGCGCAACCCGGCCTTGCTGCCGGCACGCGCCCAGCGCGATCAGAGACTGATCCCCCACATCCAACAGGTCTGGCAAGCGAACATGCAGGTCTATGGCGCGGACAAGATCTGCAAGCAGATGAACCGGGATGGGGTGGTGGTGGCGCGCTGCACGGTCGAGCGGCTGATGCGTCGTCTCGGGCTGCGCGGTGTGATGCGTGGCAAGGTCGTGCGCACCACGATCCCGGACCCCAAGGCGCCGTGCCCGTTGGACCGGGTTCACCGGATCTTCAAAGCTGACCGGCCCAATCCGCTCTGGGTGTCCGACTTCACCTACGTCTCGACCTGGCAAGGCTGGCTATACGTGGCCTTCGTCATCGACGTGTTTGCCCGGCGGATCGTGGGCTGGCGGGTGAGCAGTTCGATGCGCACGGACTTCGTGCCAGGTGCGCTGGAGCAGGCGCTGTATGCCCGCCAACCGCAGCAGGACGATGCGCTGATTCATCACTCGGACAGAGGCTCGCAATATCTGTCCATCCGCTACACCGAGCGGCTGGCCGAGGCCGGTATTGAACCTTCTGTGGGCAGCAAGGGCGACTCCTATGACAACGCGCTGGCGCAGACGATCAACGGGCTGTACAAAGCTGAGCTGATTCATCGCCGCGCTCCCTGGAAGACCAAGGAATCGGTGGAGCTGGCGACCCTGGAATGGGTCGCCTGGTACAACAACCACAGACTGATGGAGCCCCTGGGCTATATCCCTGCGGCTGCAAGCTGAGGCAAACTACTGGAGGCAGCAAGCCAGTCACGTCACCACTGTGGCCTGACTTAAACCAACTGGCCTCCACGAAAGTCGGGGCGGTTCA
>Ga0315298_1008575_pt1 | contig 12978 bp, 11 predicted proteins | sample WHS_1_MG_FD_203077 | JGI IMG/M metagenome (GOLD analysis project Ga0315298, IMG submission 203077) | Extremophilic microbial mat communities from Washburn Hot Springs, YNP, Wyoming, USA - WHS_1_MG | ecosystem: Environmental > Aquatic > Thermal springs > Hot (42-90C) | place: USA: Wyoming...
GCTCTACCCTGTGGACGTGGCCGCGCAGGTGAGCCGCCGCATCGCGGGTGGCATCGCCGAATCTCTGGCCCTCTACTACGTCCGCCAGAGCATCCTCCTGCGGGAGCACGAAGATATTGCCTGATAGACGACCGACCACAGACCACGGACGACGGGCGACAGACCACCGACCACTGACCACAGACCACAGACCACTGACCACTGACCACAGACCACCGACCACTGACCACCGACCACAGACGACGGACCATCTGCGACCTGCGACCCTGTGCCCTGTGCCCTGCGACCTGCGCCCCTGCTCCCTGCGACGTGCGACCCTGCGACCTGCGACCTGCGACATGCGACGTGCAACGTGCGACCTGCTGGCCCTCTCCCTTCTCTCTGCCGCCTCTCTGGCCTTTGAAGTCAACCTGACCCGCCTCTTCTCCGTTGCCCAGTTCTACCACTTCGCCTTTATGACGGTCAGTCTGGCCCTGCTGGGCTTCGGCGCCAGCGGGACGTTCCTGAGCCTGGCGGGGGGACGGATTCGCCACCCGGAGCGCGCCCTGACGCTCCTGGCATGGACCTTTGCCCTCACCGCCGTCGGCTCTTACGGGCTGACCCAGGCGCTTCCCTTTGACTCCTTCCGTGTCGCGCTGGACCCCCGGCAGTGGGGCATTCTGGCCCTCCACTATGTGGCTCTCTCCCTCCCCTTCTTCTGTGCCGGGGCAGCGACAGGGTTGCTCCTCTCCCTTCGGCGGGGCGCGGTGGGCCGGACCTACGCGGCCAATCTGGCCGGGTCGGCCCTGGGGTGCCTGCTGGCGGTGGTTCTTCCATCCCGCACGGGCGCCGAGGGCATGGTGCTCCTGACCGCCGGGCTGGGCGGGCTCTCAGCCCTCCTCTTCTCCCGGCCCCGCTGGCCCGGCACTCTCCTCCAACTGGCCGTCGCCGGAGGATTGTTCCTGACAGCCTTCCATCTCCCGCCCGTCCTGGAAATCCGCCTTTCCCCCTACAAGGGCCTCTCCTATGCCCTCCTGTACCCGGATAGTCGCCTCCTCTTTCGCGCATGGAACGGCATCTCGCGGGTGGACGTGGTGGAATCGTCCCTCATCCGGAGTCTCCCCGGGCAGGGCATCGCCTGCCGGGGACAGCCGCCGCCGCAGCGGGCGCTCTTCGTGGACGGGGACGACCTCAGCCCCATCACCCACGTCACGGACCCGGCGGAACTGGCCCCGCTGACCGATTGTCTGCTGACCGCGCTGCCGTACCGCCTGCGGCCGGGGGCCCGGGCGCTGGTCCTGGACCCGCGCGGCGGCTGGGACCTCTGGGTCGCACTGGCGGAGGGGGCGCGGTCGGTGACGGCGGTGGAGCCGAACCCGCTGGTCGTCGCCGCCGTCCGCGCCCAGGGGGCCTGGGCGGGAAACCTCTACGACCGCCCCGATGTGGCCCTCTTTGTGGAGGACGGGCGGGCCTTCCTGGCCCGCGCGGGCCCGGAGTACGACGTCATCCTGATGGCCCTCCCGGCCCCGTACCACCCCGTCACCTCCGGCGCCTACTCTCTGGCGGAGAACTACCGCTATACGGTGGAGGGCTTCGTCGCCGCGATGCGCCGCCTGACCGACGGGGGCCTGTTCGGGGTGGTCCGCTGGACCCAGTCGCCGCCCTCCGAGGAGGTGCGGGCCTTCGCGCTGGCGGTGGAGGCGGTGGAGCGGACCGGCGGAGACCCGGCGCGGAGTCTGGTCGCCCTGCGCAGTTACAACCAGGTGCTCATCCTGGCCTGCCGGGGCCCCTTCACCGCGCCGGAACTGGCCGCGATTCGGCAATTCGCCGCCGCCCGCTCCCTGGACCTGGTCTACGCGCCCGACATCCGCCCCGAGGAGGCCAACCGCTACAACGTGATGCCCACCCCGGAGCACTATCTGGCCTTCGTCGGGCTGATGGAGGCCGAAGACCGCGCCCGCTGGCTGGCCGCCTATCCCTTTGACGTCGCGCCGCCCACCGACGACCGCCCGTTCTTCGGCCACTTCTTCCGCTGGCGGCAGGTGCCGGAGGTGCTGGCGATGGCGGGGCACGTCTGGCAGCCGTTCGGCGGGGCGGGGTATCTGGTGCCGCTGGCGCTGCTGGGGATTGCCGTCGTTGCGGCGGCGGGCCTGATTCTCCTGCCGCTGGCGGGGCGGTGGAACGGGATTTATCCTGTTCAGGACGGGATGAATCCTGGGCTACAGGACAGGATAAATCCTGCGCTACAAGACAGGGCAGGAGAGTGGAACGGGATTTATCCTGTTCAGGACGGGATGAATCCTGGGCTACAGGACAGGATAAATCCTGCGCTACAAGACAGGGCAGGAGAGTGGAACGGGATTTATCCTGTTCAGGACGGGATGAATCCTGGGCTACAGGACAGGATAAATCCTGTGCTACGGGGCAGGATAAATCCTGCGCTACGATTGGCCCCCTTCGGTTTTCTGGGGCTGGGCTTTATGCTGGTGGAAATCCCCCTCCTGCAGCGCTTCATCCTGTTTCTGGGACATCCGGCCTACGCGATGGCGGGGGTGCTGGGGGCGCTGTTGCTCTTTTCGGGACTGGGGAGTCTGCTTTCGGCGCGCGTCCCTCCGCGCCGGGCGCTGGAATTAGTGGTGGGGGTGGTTGTCCTCTACGGTCTGGGGGTGCCGTTGCTGTCGGGACCGCTATTGGGGCTTCCCTTCTGGGCGCGCGCGGCAGTCACCGGCCTGGGCCTGGCCCCGCTGGGGGTCGCCATGGGGATGCCCTTCCCGCGCCTCCTGGGGGCCCTGCAGGAACGGGAACCGGCGCTGGTGCCCTGGGCCTGGGGAGTGAACGGGGCGCTCTCGGTCGTCGCCTCCGTCCTGGCGGCCCTGATGGCCCTCTCCTGGGGCTTCCGGGCCGTCCTGCTGGCCGGGGCGGTCGCCTACCTGGGCGCGCGGCTCACTTCGGCCTGGGCGTGGGGGTCTCCTGCATCCGGTGCTGCTGAACCCCCGCCCCGGTGAGGGGGACGAAGGCCACGCCACCGTAGTTGTAGGCCTTTAACTCCCCGTCCGGCTGTTTGACCAGTTTCCAGAGCACCTGATACCCGCCCGGCGGCCCCACCGGGATGACCATTCGCCCGCCCACGGCCAGTTGCTCCACCAGGGGCGGAGGGATATGGTCCGGCGCGGCGGTCACAATGATGGCGTCAAAGGGAGCGTACTCCGGCCAGCCGTAGTAGCCGTCCCCCTGCTTGCAGGTCACCTTATAGCCCAACTCCCTCAGCCGCTCCTCCGCGCTGCGGGCCAGTTCGGGGATGATTTCTACCGAGTAGACCTCCACACCGGGGATGGAGGCCAGGACGGCGGCCTGGTAGCCGGACCCGGTGCCCACTTCCAGCACCCGGTCGCCCGGCTTCAGGTCCAGCAGTTCCGTCATCAGGGCGACGATGTAGGGCTGGGAGATGGTCTGGCCGAAGCCGATGGGTAGGGGGTAATCTCCGTAGGCCTGGGGGCGCTCCTCCTCCGGCACGAAGAGGTGGCGGGGGACGGTGCGCATTGCCTCCAGCACCCGTTCGTCCCGAATTCCCCGGGCTTGAATCGTCTCAATCACCATTCGCTCCCTCATCTGGACGTAGCGGGCGTCATCCACTGGTGCAGCGGTCGGCGACGGAGCAGGCGGGCTCACCGGCCGGCACGCGGCGATCAGCAACAGGAACAGGACACAGACGAACACAGAGAGACGAGGTTGAATACGGACTTTCATCAGATAGCAGTCCCATCTCTGCCGTTCTTCCACCCTCACGGTCTCACATCAACTGCCGCGCTGACTTCAGGTCTCTGAGACCTTTAACCAACCACCCTTTTACCTCGCGATATTTGGCTTCATCCATAGAGCAATCGCCCGGACTGGATGATCTGCTTCAGGAAGGAAGTGGATGCTCCCATGGCTTCTTCCACCTCCTGGGCAGTGGCGACAAAAATCTCCACCGGGGCGGTAATGCCCCAAAGGCAGGCATAGGCCTGACGTGCCCGGAGGTGGCGCGGCTCCGTAGAGGAGGGGACAATAACCAGCAGGTCTATATCACTGGATTCGGTTGGGCTTCCATAGGCGTGCGAGCCGAACAAGATGATTTTCTCCGGGTTTAGCCCATCCACCAGTTTCTGTACGATCGTCTCCAGCAATTCCTGGGATATTTCTTTCATTGTCCGTAGCCACGGGTCCCTTGCGGGTCACAAACTCCAACGTCGCCTTGCCCGCTGGGGTTTATGAGCCCAGCAGCGTCGCCAGCACCCGGATCAACGTAATGCCAGCCACCGACAGCAGGCACAGGATGAGCAGGCCCAGCAAACCGACCCCCACCCAGGCCCCTGTGGACTGTCGTCGGGTCTGAACGGCGATGTCCGGGATGTCGCCCGGGGCGACCACCAGGGGTTGCCCTTTCGCTTTGGCGATGACGGTCTGGTCGCCCCTCTGCTGGACGGTTCCCACGACGGTGACTTCCTGCCCGACGCGCAGCGCCCAGACCTGGACGGGGCCGTCCAGAGCGGGGGGAAGCCCCACGGCCTGCAGGGCCGCGGCCCGGTCGGCGTCCTCCGGGGTGACCCCCTCACCCAGCAGGAAGCGGTCCAGGCCCGTCGGGTCCACCCACACCGTCCCGGTGCCGTCATCCAGGAGGAACGGCCGCACCTGCACCCGGTCCATCTGTTGCCGGTCCTCTTCACCCGGTCTTCCGGTTTTGATGGCCACGCGCACCACCGCGATGTCCAGTAGCGGAGGGACCGGCTCCGGGACCTGGGCGATCACCCCCTTCAGCCGGACCAGCCCCGGCCCGGGCCGGAGAGCGGCGACCGATTGTAGAGGGATGTTCGCCAGCGTGGTCTGGAGTCGCTGGCGCTGGCGGGCGCTCCGGATGAGAACGACCAGGAAGACTGCCGCCACTACCGCGAAGAATAGCGAGCCGCAGGAACAGAGCAACTGGGGAAGGACAGGTTCAATATTCATCGTAATCTCCTGACGTAATACGGACGGGAGTTACGCAGTTGGTCTTTCTTGCCACGAATTGCACGAATTTACACGAATGAAAAGAAACAAAAATTTGTGCCAATTCGTGAGTCTCCTGCAAAAAGGTCATTTCACCGCCGAGGCGCAGAGTACGCAGAGATTATGCTAATGTAGAACTCTGCGCTCTCGGCGTCTCTGCGGTGAGTTTTTGCAGTGAAGTCAATTCGTGAAATTCGTGGCGAATTCCAGAAGTTCGTCTGCCGACCTCAAATCTCCTCTCCTCGCGGCAGGGCCTCCTCCAGTTGCTGGCGCGCCGCCGCTGGCATCGCTTTGGCCGCCCCGGGCCCTCGCAGCCAGTCCTTGAACTTGCGCGCCAGCAGAGTGGGAACCGGTGGGTCCTGGACGTCCAGTTTGACGTCCGGATGGGTGAACAGGACCACTCCCCGCATCGGCACCGAAACGTCGGGCAGAATCTTGCCCAGATAGCGGGCCATCCGCCGCAGTTCGTACTCTACCTCCGCCTCCGGCACCCCGAGCCCCTCCTGCCCGGCCAGTGAGCGCAGAAACTTGAACCGCTGCCGCCATTTCCAGCGACCGTTCTCATAGGTCACTTCGCCGGGGATGGAGCGGACCACCAGCACCGTCAGGCCGTCCGGCCCCAGGAGGACGTGGGGGGAGGGGAGGATGTGCTGATAGAGGGTGTAGCGGTTATCCAGCCCCTTCAGTGCCTCCCGCACGCTCCGGTAGTGGGCACGCGGCCCCTCAAACCGCTCGGCATAATAGCCGCCGACGATGGAGAGCCCCACCCCCAGCATCAGCGCCAGCCACATCCCCAGCGGAATCAGGGCCGACTCGCGCGTCCAGAAGATGGACAAGATGAACGAGACCAGCAGGACCAGGAGTCCGGCAATGCTGGCGTAGCGCCCGATAAAGGCGCGGCGGCGGATGGATTTCTCGTTGGCAATAATCCGCATCAGTCCTCCTTAAAGAAAATTAACAATTAACAATTGAACAATTAAAAAGTTGACAGGGAACACACAGCCCCCTTTTTTAATTTTTAATTGTTAATTGTTAATTTTTTCATTACCAGACACGCGTTTTGTCCTCCCAACCCGAAAGAGTTGGAGAGTACCACCCGGACCTCGGCCCGGCGGGCCTGCCCGGGGACGTAGTCCAGGTCGCACTCCGGGTCCGGCTCCTCCAGGTTGACCGTCGGATGGATGACCTGGTCCCGCAGGGTCAGCACGCAGGCCACCGCCTCTATGGCCCCCGACCCGCCCATCGCGTGGCCGGTCATGGACTTGGTGGCGCTGATGGGGACCCGATAGGCATGGGGGCCGAAGACCCCTTTAATGGCCCGCGTCTCCACAATGTCGTTGAGGGGGGTCGCCGTCCCGTGGGCGTTGATGTAGTCCACTTCCTCGGGCCGCACCCCGGCGTCCTGCAGCGCCCAGCGCATGGCCCGCATCGCGCCCTGCCCCTCCGGGTCCGGCTGGGCCACATGGAACCCGTCCGACGACGAGGACCATCCCACTACCTCTGCCAGGATGGGCGCGCCGCGTGCCCGTGCGTGCTCCAGATTCTCCAGGACCAGGATGCCCGCCCCCTCGGCCAGGACAAACCCGTCCCGCTGCGCGTCAAAGGGGCGGCAGGCACGCTGGGGCTCGTCGTTGCGGGTGGAGATGGCCCGCATGGCGGCGAACCCCGCGATGGCGACTTCGTGGATGAACCCTTCCGCTCCTCCGGCGATGACCACATCGGCGGCGCCGCGCCGGATCATCTCCGCCCCCTCTCCCACCGCCTGGGTCCCGGCCGCGCACGCGGTGACAACGGTCAGGGTTGGCCCCAGCGCCTGGGCCCATCCGCTGATGTGATGGGCTGGCATATTGGGCAACGAGGCAGTGATCCCGAACGGGCTGACCCGCTCCCAGCCCCGCTCCCAGAGGACGCGCGCCTGAGCAAAGGCCCACTCCAGCCCGCCGATGCCGGTGCCGACCACCACTCCGGCCCGCTCCCCCAGCGGCGGCGTGAGCCCCGCCATAGAGAGCGCCTCCTGCGCCGCCGCGACCGCCAGTTGGGAGACGCGGGAGATGCGGCGGGCCTCCTTGACGGGCATGTACCGGCCCGGGTCAAACCCCTTCACCTCCCCCGCGATGCGCACCGGCAGGTGGGAGGGGTCAAACTGGGTGATGGGGCCGATGCCGGAGCGGCCCGCCAGCAACCCCTGCCAGGTCTCCTCCGCCGTCAGCCCCAGCGGGGTGACCGCGCCGATGCCGGTGACGACAACGCGGGGCCGGCTCATTCATCCTCTCCTTCGGAGACGGCCTGAGCGGCCCCCGCGCGCACGGCCTCCAGGACGTTGCCCATCACCGCCCGCCGGGCCTGCCCGACGGCGTTCTTCACCGCTTTGGCGTTGGAGCGCCCGTGCCCGATGACGACCACTCCGTCCACCCCCATCAACAGCGCGCCGCCGTACTCGGCGTAGTCCAGCCGCTTCGCCACCCGCCGCAGGGAGGGCACCAGCAGCGCCAGTCCGGGCAACATCGCCACCAGCCCCGGCAGCAGCAGCACCAGCGCGACCTTGTTCAGTGTGCCCCCGGTCAACTCCCGCCGCAGGAAGCGGAAGAGGAACGAGGCGATGGCCTCCGTCGTCTTCAGCATCACGTTGCCGGTGAAGCCGTCGGTGAGGACCACGTCGGCGGCGCCCCGGGTGACCTCTTTGGGCTCCACGTTGCCCACGAAGTTGAGGCCGCTCCGGGCCAGCAGGGCGTACGTATCCCGCACCAGCATGTTCCCCTTATCCGGCTCCTCGCCGTTGGAGACCAGCCCCACCCGGGGGGTGGGGATACCCCAGACCCGCTCCACGTAGGCGACGCCCATCCGGGCGAACTGGAGGAGGTACTCCGGCTTGCAGTCAGCGGTGGCACCGTTATCCAGCAGGAGGACCGGGTTCGGGGCGACCGGGTAGATGGTCGCCAGCGCGGGCCGTTTGATGCCCCGGATGCGGCCCAGGTCAAAGATGGCAGAGGCCAGGACGGCGGCGGTGTTCCCGGCGGAGACGAAAGCGTCGGCCTGACCGTCCCGCACCATCCGCATGCCGACGCGGATGGAAGCGTCCCGTTTCCGCTTCACGGCGTCGGTATGTTCGTGCATGTCAATGACTTCAGGGGCGTGGATGACGGTGATGGATAAGCCCGCAGTGTTATGTTTTGCCAGTTCGGCCCGCACCACCTCCTCGGGGCCGACCAGGATAATCTCGTCGCCCCACTCCCGCGCGGCCATCACCCCCCCGGCGACGTCCGGCACCGGCCGGCCATCGGAGCCCATTGCGTCCAGAACGATGCGCATATTTTTCCTCCTTTGGCTCTTTCCCACGCAAAAGATGATACTTCCAAACGCGCCATTTGACAAGTGGGGAAAGTCAACCTATACTTGTGGGAGTAGGGATTAGGGAGTAGGGATAGGATGAAACCTCTGCGTCCTTTCGCGCCTTTCGCGCTTTTATGTCTGCTCTTCCTGCCGTTCGGGGCGGCGGAGGCGCGGGAGATGCCGCGTGCCCTGCCCTCTCCCTCTGCCCCCGGGGTTGAGGTGAGCGACATTGTCTGCACGCCCGGGCGGCTCTGGCGCTGGCGGGCGGTCTGCCCGGAGTACGGCCCCGGCGCCACCGCCTACCGGGTCGCCCACATCCGCCTCCCCGACCCCCTCCCCCAACTGCCGGTGGTGGAACTGAAGCCCGACCCCGAAGAGGAGGTGGTCCCGTACACCTACGCCTACGTCCGCCGTCTCCCCCTGGCGATCTACCGCCACCCGATGGAGGCCGCGCTGGGCCTGCCGCCCGTACGGGTCCTCTACTCCGGCGACCAGTGGGTGAGCGTCGTGGGCCGGGTGGAGTACGAGGGGCAGACCTGGATTCAGATTAACGAGAATGAGTTCGTCCCCGCCGACGCGCTGGTCTTCGGCCGCCCCTCCCGCTTCCAGGGAGTGTACCTCTCGGAACAGCCGTCGTACCCCTTCGGCTGGATCAACCGTCCCGTGCGCCCCTCGCGCGTCCCTCAGGGGCCGCCAGACCCCGCCGCCCCGCAGTATCAGCGCTACCAGGTGGTCACCATCTACGCGCAGGAGTTCCGGGCGCCGGGGGAACTCTGGTATCTCATCGGGCCGGACCAGTGGGTGGAGCAGAAATATCTCTCCAAAGTGACGGTGGACCCGCCGCCTGCCGGAGTACCGCCGGGCGCGCGGTGGATAGAGGTGGACCTCTTTGAGCAGACGCTGGCGGCGTACGAAGGGGAACGGATGGTCTACGCCACGCTCATCTCCAGCGGCCGACCCGGATCCACCTGGACGCCGTCCGGACTGTTTCACATCTGGGGCAAGTTCCCCGCCGCCAAAATGAGCAACCCCGACGCGAAGGACGGGAGCCCCGCCTGGTATTACCTGGAGGACGTGCCCTGGACGATGTATTTCAACGGGCCGTACGCGCTCCACGGCGCCTACTGGCACGACTCCTTCGGGTTTACCCGCAGTCACGGATGCGTGAACCTGGCCCCCCGGGATGCCCGCTGGCTCTACGACTGGGCCGATGTGGGCACACCGGTCTGGATCCACTTCACGTCTCCGTTTCCTCAAGAAACAGGCCAATGAGTCTGCAACGCTGCCGCAACGCTCCCATCCCCTCGGGCTGAGGAGGGCCCATGAATGCTATAGAAAAACGGTTGCGGCAACTGGAGCGCATCTTAGAAGTCAACCTGGAACTGGTCTCCACCGTAGAAGTGACCCCTTTGCTGGACCGCATCGTTTCCATCGCCGCCGAACTGACCGACAGCGAGGGGGCGTCCATTCTCCTGCTGGATGAGCGGAGCGGCGACCTGCGCTTCTGCACGGCGGCCGACCCACAGATGAGTGCCCGTCTAAAGGAGATTCCCGTCCCCGTCCACGGCTCCATCGCGGGCAAAGTGCTGACCGAACGGCAGCCCATCGTGGTTACCAACGCCACCGCCGACCCGCGCCACTTCCGCCAGGTGGGCCTGCAGACGGGCTTTCTCACCCGTTCCCTTCTGGCGGTCCCGCTTCAGGCCCGGGACCGCTGCATCGGGGTGCTGGAAGCCGTCAACAAACGGGACCCGGCGGGCTTCACCCAGGAGGACGTAGCGATTCTGAGCGCGCTGGCCGCGCAGGCGACCGTCGCCATTGAGAACGCCCGCCTGGTGGAAGCGCTCCGGGCCGCCTATCGGAAGTTGGGCGAACTGGACCGGCTGAAGTCCAACTTCATTGCTATTGCCTCCCACGAGTTGCGCACGCCGCTCAGTCTGATCCTGGGGTACGCCAGTTTGCTCAAGGACCAGGGCATCGGCGGGCACGAGTTGGAGGGGGTTCTGCGCGCGGCGACCCGCCTGAAGCACATCATAGAGACGATGCTGAACCTGCGCTACCTGGAGACCGGGGAGATGATGCTCTACCGGGAGGTGTTTGACCTGCGGGAGGAGATCGCTCTGGCCTGCGAGACCTACCGCTCCCTGGCAGAGGCCAGCGCACTGACCATAGAGTGTATCCTTCCGAAGACCCCGCTCATCGTCCGGGCCGACCGGGAGAAGATTCGCCTGGTGCTGGATAACCTGCTCTCCAACGCGGTGAAATTCACCCCTCCGGGCGGACGGGTGGAGGTGAGCGCCGTCCATCGGCCCGATATGGCCGAAATCGTCGTTGCCGATACCGGAGTGGGCATCCCGCCGGAGGCGCTCCCGCGCATCTTTGAACGGTTCTCCCAGGCGGAAGACCCGATGACCCGCCGATTTGGCGGCATGGGATTGGGGCTGTCCATCGTAAAGGAGATGGTGGAACGGCACGGTGGACGGGTGTGGGCGGAAAGCACGCCGGGCGAGGGTAGCCGCTTCTACGTCCGCCTCCCTCTCTCCACCCCGGACCGGTGAGGAAGTCTCACACAAAGACACAAAGGCACAAAGACGCGAAAGAACATGAAAGACGCGAAAGGCGATACGATGGATTCTTCGTGTTTCTTCGTGTCCTTCGTGGATTTTTCCCTGCGACCTTCTCAAACTTCAACCCAGGAGCGAGGCCATGGAATTTGAACTCTCCGAAGAACACCGCATGATTCAACGCATGGTGCGGGAGTTCGCCGAGAAAGAAATCGCCCCCCGCGCCGAGGAGATAGATGAAACCGACCGCTTCCCCGAGGACCTCTTCCGCCGGATGGGGGAACTGGGCATCCTGGGATTGCCGTTCCCGGAGGAGTACGGCGGCTCCGGCGGCGACTATATCGCCCTGGTCCTGGCCCTGGAGGAGATTGCCCGCGTCTCCGGCACGATGGCCATCATTCTGGATGCCCACACATCCCTCTGCTGCGAGCCCATCTACCTCTTCGGCACCGAGGAGCAGAAGCGGAAGTACCTGGTGCCCCTGGCGCGCGGGGAGAAAATCGGCGCCTTCGGCCTGACGGAACCGCAGGCCGGTTCCGACGCGGGCGCCACCCGTACCCGTGCCGTCCGCGATGGCGATCACTGGGTCATCAACGGGCAGAAGTGTTTCATCACCAACGGCTCCGTCGCCGATGTGGTGGTGTTCACCGCCAAGACGGACCCCGAGGCGGGCACGCGGGGTATCTCCGCCTTCATCGTGGAGAAAGGGACGCCGGGGTTCCGTCCGGGGCGGGACGAGAAGAAGATGGGGCTGAAGGGCTCCGTCACCTCGGAATTGTTCTTTGAGGACTGCCGCATCCCGGCGGAGAACCTGCTGGGAAAGGAGAACGAGGGCTTCAAGCAGTTCCTGACCACTCTGGATGCCGGTCGGGTGGCCATTTCCGCGATGGCCCTGGGACTGGCCCAGGGGGCCTTTGAGCGCTCCGTGGCCTATGCCAAGCAGCGGGTCCAATTCGGCCAGCCCATTGCCAACTTCCAGGCCATCCAGTGGATGATTGCCGAAATGGCGACGGAGATTGAGGCGGCCCGCCTGATGGTCTACCGGGCCGCCTGGCTGCGCACGAAGGGGGTGCGCTTTACCAAAGAGGCCTCTATGGCCAAACTGTTCACCACCGAGATGTCGGAGCGGGTCTGCCGGAAGGCCATCCAGATTCACGGCGGCTACGGCTACATCCGGGAGTACGCGGTGGAGCGGATGTACCGGGACCAGCGACTGTGCGCTATTGGTGAGGGGACGAACGAAATCCAGCGCCTGGTCATCGCCCGCCATGTGCTGCGCGATTAACAACAGGGAGTGGAGCGAGGCGGAAGTCCGCGCCGCCATGCAGCGCCCCCTGCCGGGGATGGCGGCACAGGTCACCATGGCCCCTCGCCCCCGCCCCTTCCGCCCCCCGGACGGTTCCACGCCCCGCCAGGCTGGGGTGCTGGTCCTGCTGTACCCGGTCGGGGGCCGCCTCCACCTGGTCTTCACCGTCCGCCCGACCAATCTGGACCACCACGCCGGGCAGGTCTCCTTCCCGGGCGGCGGATGGGAGGAAGGGGATACCTCTCTGGCAGAGACGGCGCTCCGGGAGACGCGGGAGGAACTGGGCATCTCCGCCGAGGGGATAGAGGTGCTGGGCCCGCTGACCCCGCTCTATATCCCGGTCAGCCACAACATGGTCCATCCTTTCGTCGCCCTTGCCCCGCGCCGCCCGGCCTTCCAGCCCGACCCGCTGGAGGTGGCGGAACTCTTGGAGGTGCCCCTGGCGACATTCCGGGACCCGTCCATTCAGGGCGAGGACCGGATGGAACGGGATGGGCTGGAGGTGGTGATCCCGTACTACGCGGTGTGCGGCCACAAAATCTGGGGCGCGACGGCCATCATCCTGGCGGAATTCCTGGCCCTGCTGGATTCGCTCGGGTAGGACAACTGCTCGCAGTTGTCCTACAACGAGCCCCCTTTGACAAATTTGCAAAATCGTGTATTATTAAGAAGAACAGGTTTTGTGGCAGCGGCCGGAGGCCGCTGCCACAAAACCCGGGATGGTTCAATTTTCCAGGGAAATATGTTGACACTTTTTACAGGCGTAAAAATTCC
>Ga0315298_1008576_pt1 | contig 12977 bp, 16 predicted proteins | sample WHS_1_MG_FD_203077 | JGI IMG/M metagenome (GOLD analysis project Ga0315298, IMG submission 203077) | Extremophilic microbial mat communities from Washburn Hot Springs, YNP, Wyoming, USA - WHS_1_MG | ecosystem: Environmental > Aquatic > Thermal springs > Hot (42-90C) | place: USA: Wyoming...
CACGACTTTGTTGCGGATGCCGCGCATCTGGCTCCACGGCAGCTCGGAATGCGTGGACACGAACTGAGGCGCCTCCTTCTGCATCTTCACCGCCGCCTCGCCGATCACCGTGAGGGCGCGCACGATAGCGTCCTGAGTTTTTTCGTCCTGTTCCAGCGTGGCAAGGCTTTTGAGGCTCCCGGCGTAGCGGATCGCGCGCTCGATCGCACCGGCGGTGTGCTCGAGATAGTCCTCGACCCGCTCGGGGTGGCTCATAGCGGCTGGGCCTGCTCGAGCACTTGGTCCCGGAACTTCGGCGAGAGGAACCCCGGGGTCAAGACGGAGACGCGCACGCCGGTCAGTTGTTGTGCCTCGTCCTCGAGCCCGGCCAGCGTAAAGAGCGTCGTGCCGCGCACGGGCTCGACGAGCACGTCGAGGTCGCTCTCCTCGGTGTCTGTCCGAGTCAGTGCCGAGCCGAAAATGCGCGGCTGCTGGAAGCCATAGCGGGCGAGGAGCTCGCGCAGGGCGGGCCGGTGAAGGGCGAGGGCTTCAGAGGGTTTCATGGAGCTCGCTGCAAGAAGTTCCGCCGTGGCGTCCGAGGCGGGATCTTATCATGTATTAATTCCCGATAACGTATATTATCACGACATCGTGTCTTTCGAATGCTGGACGACACCCCTTGATTCCGGGTTCCGTTATTACTATTGTGACTACATCCTTGGGGGGCAGAGGTGCGTCCCCGGCGAGACGACGGCAGCCCGGCACAGTGCCTGCGGCGCCGGCGAAGGCAAGAGGTGCAGTATGGTCACGCTCAAGATCCGCAAGGTGGGTAACTCGCTCGGGGTTGTGCTCCCGAAGGAAGTCGTGAGCCACCTGCGCGTTGGCGAAGGAGAAGACGTTTTTCTCCTCGAGGGCCCGAACAACACCTACCGCCTAACCCCCTTCGATCCGGCCTTCGAGAAGAAGATGGCGAAGGCCGAGGAGATCATGGCGCGCTACAGGAACACGCTCCACGCGCTATCCAAATGAGCGAGCCGATCTGGATCGAGGGCGACCTCGTGTTCGCGATCCACGATCGGCAGCTCGTCGAGCACGGCGGAGCCGATGGAGTGCGTGACGAGTCGCTGCTCCATTCTGCGCTGGGCAGGCCGCTGAACCCTTTCGCCTACGGCAGCCCCGACATCATGGAACTCGCCGCGAAGTACACGGCCGGTATCGTACAGAATCACCCCTTCGTCGACGGCAACAAACGCACCGGCTTTGTCGTGGGCGTACTCTTCCTGGAACTCAACGGCTATCGCTTCACGGCGAGCGAGGAAGCGGCCGCGCAGGCTGTCCTCGAGCTTGCCGCCGGCACGATCGATGAGGATGGCTTCTGCCAATTCATTCGCGCCAACGCGGAACGGACGTAGGGATCGGCGAAGGCCCCGTCAAAGAGTGCAGACGGTTCTCGGAGTTGAACCGAGCCGAGATCTCCCGCACTGTACCGTGACACTGCCAAGGTGGTCACGGCCAGGCCATGACCCGCGCATGGCCTCGTGCGCGGTTGTTCTATCCGATTGCACTCAACCGTCCTCGATCCTCCTGTTGCTTCACCTGCGGCAGCCCGGGTTTTTCTCTGTCAGGTAGCGCAGAGTGGGTATTCCGCGCAAATTGATCAGTGATTCCAGCCGATCGTGAACGGTCTGGCTGTATCAGGCGGCCGGAGCGGCCGACATTGCTGGAGTGTTCACGATGAGATCGGCATCGGCGCATATCGGCGCCGAGCGAGTTCGCAGATGTTCCGTCGCCTGACGAGAGATTCAACTCTGCTCGGCGGCAGCGAGCCGGGCGGGATGCCCGACTCCGCCTTCTCCGGGCAGGACGTGCGGTGCTTTGCGGGATGAGTGCGCCCCCTCGCCGAACCGCTTCCCGCGGCCTCTGTCCGCGCGGGGGGAGTGGCGGATTCTCATCAGGAGCGCGATCCCGCGCGGGTCCGAAGCTGCCGCTCATGTACAGCGCTTGAAGCTCGGTGTGCCCGGCGGAGCCGCCGGGGTGAAGGAGGCGGCCACAGTCCGGCAACGAGGCGGTGCGCGTCGCATCGGCCTCTGCCAGGCTCGCTGTTGAGCTGAGCGATGCTGCAGCGCCTGCGCGCCACGGGCTCCGTCGCAGATCGATCAGTCGCCGGGTGACTCCGCCGCCGTTTCACCCGGTCACGATGAGGGCAGCCCATCGTGAACGCCATGACGCCTCGTCCCAAAATCGTTGCTTTGAATCTGGAACCTCCGATCACGTTCCATCGGAGTCGGTGTTCACGTCGTCCAGGTAACCCCGATCACCATCAGCCGAAATACGCACGCAGAGCGCGCTCCTTGCGCTTGCGGGGTTCTTCATGCGCCTCGGTGGCGAGCCGCATGGGGTATCTGCGGTGGGAGGCGACCCGGCCTCCATCCCCGGTGGGGATCCCGCGAATCTCGTCGGACGGATGCGCGCCGTGTATCTCCCGTGCGTAAGTCGCTCGCACACGTCCCGAAATAAATGGCAATAAGGCGTGCATTAGGAACCTAAATAGCTGTTAAGAGGTATAAATAGGATTATTATATGGGCGCGGTTAGCATGATGTTCTCGCTCTCAACGGTCCCGGAAATCGCGAGCGCGCTGGGAAAGCGCTTGCGGCGGCTTCGACTGCATCAGGCGCTCACCCAGGCAGAGCTCGCGGCACGCGCGGGCTTGTCGACTCGCGCGGTGAGAAACCTGGAAAGCAGCGGCCAGGCGACCCTTGAGACGTTCCTCAAGGTCATCGTGGCCGTGGGCCGTGCAGAGGATCTGGACCCGATTCTCGAGGTGAAGATCCACTCGATTCGCGACATGGAACGGGCTCATCGCGAGCGCCAGCGTGCACCACGCTCGCGCAAAGGGTCGCATTGATGAAAACGCTGCGGGTGCTCTACGAGGGATGGGGCGAGACATTCGAGCTCGGTCTGCTCGCCGATGACGGGCATCAGCTCCTCTTCGAGCACAGCGACACCGCGCTGCGCCGCGGGCTCGAGTTCTCGCCGCACGCGATGCGCCTGCAAGCCGGCGCTCGCGGAAATTTCCCTGAGTTCCAGTCTCGCCTGCCCGGGTTCATCAGCGACAGCCTTCCGGACGGCTGGGGTCTGCTCCTGATGGACCGGTTGATGCGCCGCCGTGATATCGATGTCCGCGGACTCTCACCCCTTGATCGGCTGGCCTTCCTCGGCCGCAGAACCATGGGTGCATTGACGTATCAACCCGACACTGAAGTTGATCTTTCACAGGATACGGTGAGTCTTCTGGCGCTGGCTGAGGAATCGCAAATTCTCATGGAGGACAAGAGCACGGACCTGTTGCACACGTATGTGAAACTTGGCGGCTCTGCGCACGGGGCTCGACCGAAGGTGCTGGTGAATATCGAGCCTGACACGGATCGGGCTTGGACCACGGAGGACTCTCCGGGCCTGCCGTGGATGGTGAAATTCCCGGGTGACGGGGAGCACCCGGAAGTTTGTGCCGTCGAGCAGTTGTACGCAGACCTGGCCCGGATGTGTGGTCTTGCGATCCCGCCGACACGGTATTTCGAACTCGGCAAGACGGAGCGGGGGCGGATGAGCGCATTTGGCGCTCAACGGTTCGATCGGGATCAAGGCAGGCGCGTGCCTATCCATACCGCTGCGGGCGCTGCACATGTGGATTTTAGACTACGGTCATCCCTGGATTATTTGACCCTTCTGCGTCTGACGCAAAAAATCACCCGTGATGTCAGGGAGGTCGTGGTTGCCTTTGAGCGCTGCGTATTCAACGTCATATTCAATAATCGCGACGATCATCCGAAGAACTTCTCATTTCGGATGCAAGAGAATGGTCAGTGGCGCGTTTCTCCCGCATACGATCTGACCTTCAATCGGGGCGCCGGAGGTGAACACCACATGGATGTCTGTGGTGAATCGCACGACATATCCGGGCAGGCCGTTTTGAAGCTCGCGCGTCAGGCGAATATTCGTGAGTCCAGGGCCCGCCAGATCATCGACCGAATGGCGGAGGTGGCCGGACGTGTGCGTGCGGTGGCGACGGCGTATCCACTGCGCAACGCCACTGTGCGCGAAATCGTCACAGCGATTGAGGCGAACCGGGACCGCGTTGCCGGGTCCGGTTAACGAAGCGGGATTCATCGGGGGGATGGCGGTGGGGTGCCGACAGGGCACGAGAGCGCGTCCCGACAGCAGCTCGCGGTCCATGCGGGCGCGTGTGCCAAGGGCCCGTGGCGTGTGGCAGTACCCGCAGCGTGGCCCAGCCGCCCCCTGGAGGCGGGCCCGGTGTAGGATGGCGATCGATTGCCCAGCCCCTCCCGGGCGGGCTCGCGCCGTCGCCAGAGGAGAACCCGTGCCCGCGCATTACCTGCTCAAGACAGAGCCTTCGGACTATGCCTTCGCTGATCTGGTGCGCGACCAGGAGACGATCTGGGACGGTGTAGCCAATCCCGCGGCGCTGAAGGTTCTGCGCGGGATGAAGCCCGGGGACCGGCTCGTGATCTACGAGACGGCCGACGTGCGCAGCGCGGTCGGCACCGCAACGGTCCGGACGATTGCAGGCGCTGAGGATCACGAGCCGCGCGTCACGATCAAAGTGACGCGGCCGCTGGCGCAGGCGGTGCCCCTTGCGCAGATCAAGGCGAGCGCGCTTTTTCGCGACTCCCCGCTGGTCCGCCAGGGGCGGCTGAGCGTGGTGCCGCTCACTGAGGCGCAGTACCGCTACCTGACGGGCGCGTAGGACACGGATTCAGTGCGGGGGTGGGGCAGCAGGTCTGCGCGAGGTCCTGCAGATCCAGGTCCGCAGTGACGGGAAGCTCCCGCCCGGCGAGGGTCCCTGCCGCTCCGTCGACGCCCTCGCAGGAGGATGATCCTTCGCGCACGGCTCGGCATCCGTTCCCGTTCCGTCCAGAGCCTCCGAACTCGTGCTGATGACATTGCCAATAATCGATAATGTTATTATCAATGTTGCGATTGATATGAGCTGCGGGTATCATTGGCCTGTGTTCGAACAGGGACTCCCGAGGTGCCCATGAGTACCCATGCCGTCGCGCCGAAGAAGACCACCAGCGTGTCGCTGGCAGAACCTCTGCTGGCGCAAGCCAAGGTTCTGGGGATCAACGTCTCGCAGGCGGCCGAGGAGGGCGTTGCGGCCGCGGTGGCACGCCGTTGGCGCGAGCAGTGGCTGCAAGAGAACGCCGCGGCGATCCAGAGCTACAACGAGTTCGTCGAAGAGCACGGCATGGTGCTCGAGAAGTATCGGTTGTTCTGATGGCGCGGTTCGATGTGTACAGGAACCCCGACGGGAACGGGTTTCTGCTCGATGTGCAGGCAGACTTGATGAGTCACCTCAAGAGCCGCCTGGTGATTCCGCTCGTCCGTTCTGACATCGCGCCGCTTCCCATCAAGGTTCTGAACCCTGTTTTTGAGTTCGAAGACGCGCTCTACATGCTGCTGACCCAGCAGATGGCCGCGGTATCAATTCGGATGTTGAAGAGCCCCGTTCACAACGTGAACGATCGGCGGGACGAGGTCGTTGCCGCCATCGACCTGTTGCTTCAGGGGATCTGATTCGCTCTGCAAGGAGGTCTTGCCGCAGGGTCGTGGCAGGTCCGCAAGCAAGGTGTTCGAGGAAGCGCGGCGAGGCCAGGGACCACGCCGAACGAGCCTTCGGGATCGGCGGCCAGAGGCCGCAGGCGGATCGTCGCGAGCGGACTCAGCCGCGATTCGACGGTGGCTACGCCGTGAGGCAACGAGCTCTCGCGACCTCACGCTTGCGCGATGCGTGCCACGCCCCGGAGCCATCGGATCAGGGGCTCACAGGACGCGCCACCAGGGCGCGGCCAACACATCGGGCGTCAGCCATTCGATCTGCGTGCCGGTGTGCAGGAGCAGGCCGGCGCGCGCTGACTTTGCATACTCGGCCCGGAAGGTTCTCAGGTGGCTTGTGTCGCCGAGCCGCGGCCGGGCGGTGGCCTTGACCTCGACGGGCAGGAGCTTCCCCGCAGTCTCGATCACGAAATCGACTTCTTCGCCGTAGGTGGTGCGCCAGTAACTGATTTCCGCGCGCGCGAGGCGCGCGTCCCGCCAGGCCAGCAAGTCGTGCAGAACGATGTTCTCCAGGTGCGCGCCGGCGGGCGAATCCGCTTCCGCCACGTGCAGTGCGACGCCCGTGTCGGCCCAGTACAGCTTGGGGGATTTGATCAGACGCTTGGTGCGGTTGACCGCGTACGCGGGCAGCCGCACCAGCAGGTAGGACGTCTCGAGGAGATTCAGCCAGCGGTGCACCGTGGGTTGCGGCAGTGAAACGTCGCGGCCGAGTTCGGTCTGATTCAATATCTGGCCCAACCGCAGGCAGCTGGCGCGCATCAGGCGCCGGAAATCCGGCAGTGCACTGATCGATGCGAGGTCCTGCAAATCGCGCTCGAGGTAGGTGCGTACGTAACCGTCGAACCAGATGGATCGTTCCGGCATCGAGTGTAGCGTCAGGGCCGGCGTGGGGAAGCCGCCCCGCAAGGCCAGTGCCTTCCAGTCTTCGGGCTGCTCCGGCTGGGCGCGGAGGATGTCTTCCCACTGATGCTCCGGGGCCTCGAGCAGCTCCTCCCATACGCCGCATCGCCCGTGGCCGAGTTGCTCGCGGCGTGTCATCGGCCACAGCGTCAGGTAGCTTGCACGGCCCGCCAATGACTCCGAGACGCCCCGCATGAGCAGCAGGTTCGCTGATCCGGTGAGCAGGAATCGGCCCGGTGTGCGATTGCGGTCGATCGATCGTTTGACCGCGCGCAGCACATCAGGCTCGCGCTGCACTTCGTCCAGCGTCATGGGCCGCTCACCGCCGAGCAGCGCCTGGGGGTCGCGTCGGGCGAGATCTAGAATGTCCAGGTCGTCGAGGGACGCAAAACGCCGGTGCGCATCGACCATGTGTTCCGCTAGCGTGCGCTTGCCGGTCTGGCGGGCGCCCGTGAGGATGACGGCCGGCATCACCTTCAGCCGGGCTGTTAGCGCAGCACTCACCCAGCGCGGAAGATTATTCATGGCGTGAATTATAGCCATTCACGACGTGAATGGAAATCAAAACCGGATCCGCCGTGCGCCGGGGCGGATCGTGGTGCGGCACGTATCGAATTCGAACCGGTGCACACCGCCGGGCTGCAGCGGCGCGAGGCGAATGAACGCCCGCCCGTGACCTGACATCCTCGCACCTGCGTGGATGCGGCGGACACACTGCGCTCGCGCAACGGACGGCGCGCGACCAGAGATGCGGGCCGGGGTGCTTGGAGTCCCCTCAGGGGGTGGAATGCCTCTTCGGTGCCACCGGACGGGGCCGATTGTGCTCATCGACCAGCACCACGACCGGACGGTGCGTGGCGAGCTCCGCGTCCGAATACTGCGAGTACGCGCAGATGATCAGCAGATCGCCCACCATGGCCCGCCGAGCTGCCGCCCCGTTCAAGCTGATGGTGCCGCTGCCGCGGGCGGCGCGGATCGCATAGGTGGAGAACCGCTCCCCGTTGGTGACGTTGTAGAGCTCCAGGTACTGGAACTCGACGATACCGGAGGCCTCGAGCAGCGCCTCGTCGATCCCGCAGGAGCCCTCGTAGTCGAGGTCCGCCTCGGTGACGCGTACGCGATGGAGCTTGGCCTGAAGCAGGGTCTTGAGCATTGCGGTCTCGGGTCCGGGATCGGGGTCGCCAAGGATACCCGATGCGCCCCGGTGCGGCCGAGGTGGGGCGGCGTGCCGCCTTGCGGGCCGGGCCCGCTCAGGGGCCGGGGAACAGCCCCGCAAGGTCGACCGCCGCATCCGTCAGGCCCGGCAGGAACGTCACGCCCGGATGTTCGGTGACGGACTCCTCGGTGTAGTGAGCGCCGGTGAGTCCGCGGAAGAAATGCATCGTGGCGCTCGTCAGGTCGAGGAGCCAGACCTCGGGGATGCCGTGCCGGCCGTAGAGCGGCACCTTGGTGTCGCGATCGTAATGCCAGGTGGTATCGCTGACCTCAATCACCAGCAGGGCGTCGGAGGCCGAAGGCTGGGGCGGATGCGCACTGTCGCGCCCTGCCCGCAGCACGGCCAAGTCCGGGGCCGCCTCGGAATCCTCCCCCAGGCGGATCGGGGCGTGCCGCAGCACGCTCGCCTGGCCGAGCACGGCATCACGCAAGCGCTCCTCGAGCCGTCGCACCATCGCGCGGTGTGCGTGGCTCGCCGGCGCGAGATCGAAAAGCGCACCCTCGATGAGCTCGAGCGGGGCGTCGGTGCCGAGCAGGCCGAGCTCGGTCATGCGATGGAAATCCTCGACGCTGATGCGGTGGCGACGGGGCCGCGCTTCGCCGCGGCTGCTCGATTCTTCGGTCATGGCGGTCCTCACCGGGCGAGAAGCGAACCGGAGGGCAGTCTACGCGGAGCGCGCGCGGCGCGCATTTCGCGAGACCGAGCCCCTGCGGCGCGCCGCCTCTGGGGGTTGCCCTTGCTGCCGGCACCTGCAATCCTTGGGACTCTCGCCAGGAGCACGCATGCCGAATCTCAACGCCTTCAAGGCCTACGACATCCGCGGTCGCATTCCCGATGAAATCAACGAGTCCCTGGCGTACGACATCGCCCGGGCCTTCTGCGCGCTGGTCAAGCCGCATCGGGTGGCCGTCGGCTATGACATCCGTCTCACCAGCCCCGCGCTCGCCGCAGCGGTGCGCCGCGGGCTGACCGACTGCGGCGCCGATGCGCTCGACATCGGGCTGTGGGGAACGGAAGCGGCGTATTTCTCGACCTTCGCCTACGAACTCGACGGCGGCATCATGGTCACCGCCAGCCACAACCCGTCGGACTACAACGGCATGAAGTTCGTGCGCGAGCAGGCGCGCCCGGTGAGCTCCGACACCGGTCTGAACGAGATGCGCGACATGATCGCGGCCGGCAAACTGCCCGGCAAGGCCGTCACGCCCGGCCGCGAGGGTGCACTCGATATCCGCGAGCGTTACATCGAGCACCTGCTCGGCTACGTCGATACCCGCAAGCTGCGCAAACTCAAGGTGGTCGTGAACCCCGGCAACGGCGGCGCGGGCCTCGCCATCGATGCGCTCGAGCCGCATCTGCCGTTCGAGTTCATCAAGGTCAACCACATGCCCGATGGGACTTTCCCCAACGGCATTCCCAACCCGATGCTCGAGGAGAACCGCGCGGCCACTGCCGAAGTGGTGCGCAAGAGCGGCGCGGACGTCGGGCTCGCGTGGGATGGCGATTACGACCGCTGCTTCTTCTTCGACGAGCACGGCACCTTCATCGAAGGGTACTACCTGGTCGGCCTGCTCGCCGAGGTGTTCTTGAAGCGCGAGCGCGGCGCGCGCATCGTGCACGATCCGCGCCTGACCTGGAACACCATCGACGTCGTGCGCGAACATGGCGGTGAGCCGGTGTTGTGCCGCTCAGGGCATGCGTTCATCAAGCAGAAGATGCGCGAGGTGGACGGCATCTACGGCGGAGAGATGAGCGCGCACCATTACTTTCGTTCGTTCTCATACTGTGACAGCGGCATGATCCCCTGGCTGGTGGCGCTGCAGGTGATCGCCGAGCGTGGGCCACTCTCGGCACTCCTCGGGGAGCGCATGCGGCGCTTTCCGGCGAGCGGGGAAATCAACCGCAAGCTCGCGACCGATGCGCGCTCGATTCTCGAGCGCGTGCAACGGCACTACGCCAAGACCGCGCTCGCCGTCGATCACACCGACGGGCTGTCGATGGAGTTCGCCGAATGGCGCTTCAACCTGCGCGGATCCAACACCGAGCCGCTGGTGCGTCTGAATGTCGAGAGCCGCGGCAGCGAGGCGCTGATGCGCGAGAAGACCGAGGAAGTGCTGAAGCTGATCGATGCGTGAGGGGCGGCTGTGAGCGGCGTCACACTGGCGGTGTCGTCGCTTAAAGACACTGGTTCTCGCGCGCTGATCGCGGTACCGTTCCGGGGACTGACTTCAGCTACCCGAACATCTGGGGGTTCTCATGGCGTTGTGGAAAGATTCAAACTCTCCGGGCTCAGGCTTTGCCGGCGGCGCGGCTCCGGCGGCACCTGCGACGCGTGAGAGCGCGCCGAGCATCGCGCCGGTGCCGGACGCTCCGCGGCGCACCGGGCGGGAGCGCGCCGAAGCGAAGGAGTCCGTGCTCGCCGCCGGACTGACCCTCGAGGGCAAGGTCAACGGCACCGGCCACGTGCGCATCGCCGGCCGCTTCAAGGGCGATGTGCACATCGACGGCACGCTCACGCTCGATGCCGGTGCGCGCATCGAGGGACACGTCAAGGCCGCGACTGTGATCGTGGCCGGCGAGCTGATCGGCAACATCGTCGAGGCCGAGCAGGTCGACCTGCGCGAGGGCGGGCGGATCGAGGGCGACATCAAGGCCGGCTCCTTCACCGTGGCCTCCGGCGCCCGCATGCGCGGCAAGGTGGAATTCGGCTGGCACAGCGGCGCCGATGCCGACACGCTGACCGAGTCGGTGATCACCGGTACGGTATGAATGCCGCGGCGCGACCGGTGAGCGCGGGTAAGACGCGCGTCTGCCCGCACTGCAAGGCGGTCGTGCTGGAGAGCCTGAGTGTCTGCCCGGGCTGCCGTCATCACCTGCGCTTCGACGCCGAGGCGGCGCAGCGTCAGGAGGCGGCAATCCGGGCGTTCGAGGTGGCGGGCCAGGTCTGCCACCCGCCGGGGGAGGACCCCTGCGAGTACAGCATCGTGGTGACGGTGCGCAATGAGAAGGGCCAGCAGATTGCCCGCCAGCTCGTGGCGGTCGGGGCGCTCTCGGGCGGTGAGCATTGCACGGTCGAGCTGGCCGTGGAGGTGCTGCCGACCCGTCTGCCGGACCTGCCGCCGTCCAAGAGCGAGCCGGTCGCGCTCGCGGTCGTGGCTGAACCGGCTGCGTCGCAGCCGACCGGCCGGCGGCTGCCGGACGGCACCGTGCTGATGCCGCCGGGGATGAAACCGAGGCGTTAGAACTGCCGCTCGGTCTGCACCAGGAACTGCACCCGCTTGATGTTCGAGCCCCCATCGAGCGGGAAGGCCAGATCGATGTGGATCACGTTGCCGAAGGCGGTGCGGGCGTTGCCGAGCCGCAGTCCGAAGCCGGCATCCTTCAATAACCCCAGACTCGGTTGCGCCAGGGGCGCGCGGCCCCAGGTGCGGCCCATGTCGAAGAAAGCCGCTGCTCCGACGCGAAACAGCCGGAATGGGTACCAGTTGCTGAACCAACGCTCCTCGATGGTGAACAGCGCACGCGCCGTGCCGTCCTGGTAGCGCAGCGGGTAGCCGCGCAGTCCATTGTCCCCGCCGAGCAGGATCTGGTTGTCCAGATCGAGTCGCCGTCCCGCGGTGCCATTCACTGCCGTGTAGAGCAGCCATTGCGGGCCCTGTTCTGTGAAGTTCACGACACTGACGTTCAGCACGCCGTTCTCGAGTGTGCCGTGGCGCAGCCGTCCGGCGAAGCTGCTCGAAACGAGCAGCGTGTCTCCATGCGGCAGGACATAGCCGTCCCCGATGGTGAACGTGAACGGCACTTCCGTGCCGCTCGAGCCAAAGCCCCGATCGGCCCAGCCCACTCGGCCGGTGAAGTAGGCGCCGAGATCAAAATCTTCGGTGCGGTGAATCTGGTTGTGGTTGTGCAGCTTCGCGTACTCGTCCTGGATGAGATCGAACTCGAGCCACGGGTAGATGAACTTGCGGTTCGCCGGCAGCAGCGTCGGCCCGCCCCAGAGCGAGCTCGGCGCGAAGTGGTGCTCATCGTACGTCCACCCGACGCTGAAGCGCCGGCTCCAGCCGCGTACCAGGCCCCGCGACCAGCCGAGGTAGCCCTGCAGCTGACGGTCGTGCTCGGAGAACCGGTCGATGATCTGGCCGCGGTCGTAGAGCGGCTGATCGAAAGTTGTGTCGGTGAGCGAGAGGCCGCCGGCATGGCGCGTCTCGAGCGCGTAGAACGGCCGGTTGATGATCAGCTGGCGCATGCGCCCGTCACTGAGATTGCCGTAGGCAGCCGAGACGGTGGTCCAGCCGTCGAACAGATGTGAGTTGGAGACCGAGATGTCCGACTCGCTGCGGTCTACCGAGTGCAGGTGCTTCAGCGACAGGTCGGTGCCCGTGCCGAGCACGTTCAGATCCTCCAGCTGCACGCCGGTGCGGCTCTTGCCGCCGCTGCGCGAGAAGTCGAAGCCCGGATTGAGGGTCCACACGTCCCGCGTGGTCACCAGCACGTCGACTTTGCCATCGTGGTAGCGGATCGGGCGGATCGAGGCGTCGTAGAAGTACGGATCGGCGCGCAGCAGCCGCGCCGACTCGTCGATCAGGTGCGCCGAGAAGCGCTCGCCGCTGTGAAACAGCAGCTGCTTGCGGATCAGGCTGCGCCGGGTGCGCCGATGCAGTCGGTTGGCGAGCCTGAAGAGCGCATGATCGTCCTTGGGGTTGTGCAGGTTGAAGATGTTCTTGTTGTGGATGATGATCCGGCCGATCAGCGCCCCGCGCCGCTCGAGCTCGGCATCCGAGGGCAGCGCAGGGCTGGCGGTCCGGTGCGAGCGCACCGCAGGCGCCGAGGCGCCGCCGGGGGCGCCTCGGGCGAGGCACGGCAGGGCGAGCGCGGCGGTGATTCCGAGCAGGGCGCAGGTCCGTCGCACGGGAAGGCCCCGCGCGCTCAAGTGCGCTGCCCGCCGGTGCGATCGCGCGCCACCGCCGGCGCCGGTTCCGACCGGCCGCTCGTGTGTGAGTCCCGTATGCGCCGCACCGCCGTGATGCCTTCCCGCAAGAGCCGTTCAGCATACTGTATCGGCCGGTGCGTCAACGGCTCAATGCCGGAAACTGCAGAGCGGACGAGGGGCGCTCAGTTGCGGAACGTGATCTCGCAGGGGCTGTCCTGCGCGAGGGAGGCTCCCTCGCCGGCGCTGATGAGCGCATTGATGCCGAAGGTCACGCCGCGCAGGCGCGGATCGAAGCGAAAGCTGCGCAGCACCGGCA
>Ga0315298_1008580_pt1 | contig 12974 bp, 12 predicted proteins | sample WHS_1_MG_FD_203077 | JGI IMG/M metagenome (GOLD analysis project Ga0315298, IMG submission 203077) | Extremophilic microbial mat communities from Washburn Hot Springs, YNP, Wyoming, USA - WHS_1_MG | ecosystem: Environmental > Aquatic > Thermal springs > Hot (42-90C) | place: USA: Wyoming...
CCTCAGTAACGAGCACGTCCAGAAAGTGTACCTGGGGACCGCCTAGAGTGTGCAGAACTTCACGGTAAGAACGCACCAGGGAGTTGTTCAGCAACCCGACGCCGGCATAACCGGCTCGTGCCCTCCAATGGCGCCCGTTCGTGCAGGTCCTAGCCTCTGCAGGTTAAGGCCGCTGTAGGACGTTAGCCGGCACACTTGATGTTAAGAGCGCCTCGGTGCTTTCATTCGCTGTCTACGGGCTCCACCACGACCTGGAGGACGCCCGCAGCGGGATTGCCCAGTTTCTTGAAGGCAGCCCAACTCAAGTCTACGATAATGGGTGATCGGAAAGCTCCTGTGTCGGTTATCCTGACCTCCACGCTCTCGCCAGTGTCTAGGGAGCTTACGAGCAATCGGGTATTAAGTGGGAAGATGTTGCTGGCCGCAGTAGTGGGGTTGTACATATCGAACACTTCCCCGTTGCGCATTTCCATGCCTTGGAAATCCGCTCCATACCACGTTGCCAATCCCTTCATTGCTCGCTGGCCTCGATTGGAAGCTGCCGCACGCGAGACAACTGTGTCTGGCGGCTCTTGAGGCGCCAGAAACTCCGTTGGAAGCAGTCCGCTCTGTTTCAGGATGTCGCCAGCATTCACCATAGTGATGTCTCCCGGTCGAGCCCAGTCCGTCTCGACGTTCCAGAGCTGCAGTGCTCCTTTTTGGAAGCGCATCACATCGTACTGCTCTGATCGGTTCAGGTTGGACGTGGGCAGCCCGAGTACCGCTGCAATCTTGCTGTCGCTCTGGTAGTACTGCTTTATCTGGGGACTCTGCTCTAGTAGGCGGGCGAGCTCAGTTGATTCGGCTGGAGTGCCTAGAGCAACGTGCGCGCCAGTGGGGCTGACGCGGGCCGGTATACCCCAGTTCGCCTTCAGCCAGTCGTCGCGTCCAGCATCACCCAGAAGATCGAACACGTCCATTAACTGAACATCCTCCAGGCCAGGATCGTTCACCAACACGGCTCTCTGGGTAAGTTGAATCACCTGGCCTTTGTAGGTCAGTCGCTGCGAAATCGGGTAGCCCAGCGTCTCAACTCCTCCCAGTTTGTTGAATTTGGTCCAGAACAGAATCCCATCTTCATTGGTGATGGCGTAACCTCTCAGACTGGTGCGAGGCGGGAAACCATTCGCCTGCGTGTAGAAATGCCCGTGAGGGACGATGAAATCGTCCGGGGAATTAGCTGCGGCCAGCGGTGGCGTGCCAGCCAGCAGCGGAAGCAGTGAAGCGGCAACAGCGGCCAAGTAGCGTGACGACTTCTTGATGACTATGCTCAGGCATCTGGCTATTCCCTCATGAGGCTGCGCGGAACCTAAGCAACTTACTCCAATCAATTCGCCTCCAAAAGTGTTGGTATGGCCGAAAAAGGCAAAAAGAAACCCCAGGTGACCTCGCTGCTGCCACTGACATCCTCCGAACCCAAACCCATTCAGCTCGGTTACTCGCCGCACCGAAACGTTCGGCGTCCTATAGATGATCAAGTACAGCGTACTCAATCACTTGGGATTGCTGGCTCAGTATAACCGAGCTACCCGCCTGGGTCAATAGACGATATGGCACTAGGTCGCAAGGTAGCCAGCTTGTTGATGCAGATGTTCGGCGGGTGCTGCAGTGGAAACGTTGGCTGCTATGCTTGTTCTGCCGTCTCTGGGTGATAGTGCTCCTCGCGCAAGTGGCTGATGAGGGACTGTATCTCGGGACCTGATAACCCGTAGCGGAAGAGCGTATGGCGCACGATTTGGAGGCTTGCCTCGAACTCGGGCTGAACGATCTCTCTTGCACCTGCGGCTCGTGCAAGCTCCATGCCTTGCTCATGGTGCACTCGCACGATCACGTCGAGTTTGGGATTCATGCTGAGCGCGTTGCGGGTGATAAGTTCGGCGGTCATCGGGTCGGGAACCGTTACGGCTAGCACACGAGCCTTGGGCAGGTTTGCTTGAGCCAGGACTTTGCGGTGAGCAGCATCGCCGTAAGCGCAAGGGATGTTCTCACTTCGCAACTGCTCAATGATTTTGGGGTCGTATTCGATCACGAAGTACTTGAAGTTTCGGTTTCTAAGCACTCTGGCTAGAGTGCGGCCGACACGGCCATAGCCGCATATTACCACGTGTTGGGTAAGACCTGGTTTGGGCGGTTGCCTTTCCCTCTCGCCGTCGTAGATGAAGCGATCTGACAGGGCGGGGAAGCGACTCAGTGTCGTGACCAGACTTGGCCCTAGGTTCATGATTAATGGAGTCAGTAGAATGGTAATCAGAGCTCCCGTCAGTGTCAAAGAATACACGTAGTCGGAGATAGTGCCCTGGGCAACTCCCTGTTGGGCGAGGACGAATGAGAACTCTCCCATTTGCACCAAACCTATGCCTACAAGGACGGCGATTCTTCCCGAATAGCCGAAGGCAGCGGTCACGCCTGTACTTAGCACGAACTTGATGGCCACTATGGCGGCCACCATAGCCAGTATGACTCGGAAGTTATCTGCGATGAAAGCTGGGCTGACGAGCATTCCGATGGACACGAAAAACAGGGTCGCAAAAACATCCCTTAGCGGTCGCAGTTCGTCTAGGATTTCGTGGCTAAAGTAGGATTCGCTGACAACCAGCCCAGCTATAAAGGCGCCGAAAGCAATGGATAAACCGAAAGCTGCAGCCCCTATTGCTGTTGCTAGTATCAGGGATACCACGGTGAGGATGAACAATTCTCGCGAGTGTGTGGAGGCTACGCTGAAGAGAAGCTTGGGAAACAGGTAGGTGCCGAGGAGGAGTACTACAGCGAGCGCCAGCACGGCTTTGCCAATGGCCAGGAACAGCCCCCCGATTTCCAGGCCGCCCCCTGGTCCGCCTAGGGCAGGCATTAGCACCATCATCGGTACGACGCTCAGGTCCTGAACGATAAGGATGCCGGTCATGATCCTGCCTTGCAGCGTGTCCAGTTCGGCACGGTCGGACAGAATCTTCAGCACTACCATGGTGCTACTCAGGGCTATCGCGCTGCCGAGGAACAGCGATTGCGCCATATCCAGGCCGATGACCTGGCCCACCCCGGCACCGGCCAGGACCGTGAGGGTTACCTGCGCAACGCCTCCCAGGAGAGCTACTTGGCCAACGCTCCTCAGTTGGGCGAAGCTGAACTCGACTCCCAACGTAAACATCAGGAAGGCCACGCCGACCTCGGCGAGGGTTTGCACCTGGGCGACCTCTCGTACCAGCCCTAACGCAAAGGGGCCCACCACCATTCCGGCTACAAGATACCCCATAATAACGGGCTGGCGAAGGACAACGGCAATTCCTCCGGCGACCAAAGCCACCGCTAGCGCCACCGCCAAATCAACAAGCAGCCCTATTTCGCTCAACCCCACACCTTCGGCCGATGCGCTCAATACAATGAGTGAGATTGACCGGGTAGGCGCGCAATCAGCCACATTTGTCTTTGTCAATCCGGTATGGCCCGTGCCTCAGTGAATTATACTGAGGTTACACAGTGGGAGCAAGCGGTCGTCGCAGTGTGACGGGACCTGATGATTTGCAGCCGGATTTACCTAATATGGTACAATACCCGGAGATGTTACACCTGATGCCGAGTGGATCGTATTGGTCTTGGGGAGTTATGAACCGGAACGTACTTGTCGTCGACGACGAAGCGAAGATAGTGGACCTCGTGAGGCTATATCTCGAGAAGAGCGGGTTTGGGGTCGTTGCAGTTGCTGATGGCCAGGCGGCTTTAGATGCATTTCGGCGAGAGAGACCTGATCTGGTGATCCTGGACCTGAATCTTCCTAAGGTGGATGGCCTGGACGTTTGCCGCGAAATCCGCCGAACCTCCCAGGTGCCGATCATAATGCTCACAGCGAGAGACGACGATGCTGATAAACTGATCGGTTTGGAGTTGGGCGCCGACGACTACGTTACGAAACCCTTCAGCCCGCGAGAACTGGTGGCGCGGGTGCGGGCGGTTCTTCGGCGCGTAAGCGCTGCGCAGGTTGCGAGTGAGACGATTACAGCTGGTGAACTGAGCATAGACGTGTCGCGATTTGAGGTGCGCAAGCGGGGACAGCTCCTCGATTTGACCCCGACTGAATTCAAGTTGCTCCAGGTGCTGGCGGAGAATCCGGGCTGGGTCTACACACGGCTGCAGTTGCTAGACCGGGTTCAGGGCGATGCGTTCGAAGGATATGAACGCACTGTCGATGCACATATAAAGAATCTGCGTCAGAAGATCGAGGACAATCCACAGAAGCCAAAGTATATAATTACCGTTTTCGGCGTAGGCTACAAGTTTCAAGAGAGACCTGATGCATAGGCTTTCATTCAAACTAACGGTTTCCTTCTTGATAGTGGCTCTGCTGGGAATCGCACTGGTGGCGTTCTTGGCTAACCGGGCAACGGCCAGCAGTTTCGAGTCATACCTGTATAATCGAAATAGTCCCCTGCAGTCTCCGTCTCCAGGGTCCGGCTGGGACGCGATGGGGAGCATGATGCGTGACCCTGCTATGCTACGCCACATGGCGGACGTGATGGGCACGCCAGAGCGGGATTTCCTGCAGTCGGTGAACAATTCAATCTGGATCGGTGGCCTGGTTGCGGTGGCTGTTGCCCTAGCGATCAGCGTCCTTATGGCCCGGCAAATAGCCTTGCCCTTGCGTACCCTGACGTTGGCCGCCAAACGCATCGCCGGGGGTGACCTCTCGCAGAGGGTACACGCCAATTCCAGGGACGAGATAGGCGAGCTGGCTTCCGCTTTCAATTCAATGGCCGAAAGCCTGTCACGTAACGAGCTACTTCGCAGGAATATGGTGGCCGACATTGCCCACGAATTGCGAACACCGCTCTCAGTGATTCAGGGGAACCTGGAGGCGATGCTTGACGGAGTTGTCCAGCCTAGTTGGGAGAATATCTCTTCGATACACGAAGAGACTCTGGTATTGGCCCGGTTAGTCTCTGATCTTCGGGAGCTTTCTCTGGCGGAGGCAGGACAGTTGAAGCTCCAGAAGGAGAAGGCCGATCTTTCAGATGTTGTCCGAAAGGTGGTGAGCAAGTATCGTCCTAGCGCCCGGGAGAAAGGCGTCAATCTGGAGATGGAGATCGCCGATAGCCTCCCGATGTTGAGTATCGATGGGCAGCGTATCTGTCAAGTGGTCGGAAATCTTCTAAGCAATGCGGTGCGCCACACGGAGCCCGGGGGAAAAATAACTGTATCCATCCGCAGGGCGGACGCGTTGAAGGCTCAAGCAGGCAAGACGATATCTTCGCTAGTGACTTCGGTGGCAGACACAGGAAGCGGCATTTCGCCGGAGGAGTTGCCGTTTGTGTTCGAGCGGTTCTATCGACTGGACAAATCGCGCGCTCGGTCCAGTGGCGGTTCTGGGATAGGCCTGGCTATCGTGAAGCACCTGGTCGAAGCGCATGGGGGGAGAGTCTGGGTCGAGAGCGAGGTGGGGAAGGGCAGCATCTTTTCCTTTGAGTTGCCTCTGAATGGCTGTTAGCAATCGGCTTTGAGCCGCCGTGGTGGAGCGGACAGTATCTGGGCTTCGATCTAGCTACGTAGTTACACCAGTAGTGCACCACAGAGAGTTTGAAATAGCGCCATTCTGAGTAAATCAGGGTCCCAAGACCCTGCGCAGGGCACAGAAACTTGAAGTTTCTAAAGAGCCGAAGCGCAGCGGAGGCGAACAATCTCGCCTCCTTGGGCCGAGACCCTTAGCTACGCTCAGGGTGACAGTTGCATCGTAGTTACCGTGGTCGACCACTAGCTTGCGCCCACACTCGGCTACCGCAGGAGGGAGGCGATCGGCCCAAAGCAGGGGGTAGTACAGATTGGGGACTGTGGCGATGCAGCAGGGCATAGGCTGGGTAATGGTTTGCTGAGTTTTGTCGCGAATCGCCGTAGGAGCGTTTTGCCGTGGAACGAGACGAGGAAGTCTCAGAATCGGATTCGAGAGCTTCCGGCGGCACTTCAAAGCTGCCGCGAGGGAAAGCGCTCGGACTTCGGTTGGGCGCTCAGGTCATCTCGTCACTCGCGGTCGCGGATTTTCGCATTCTGTTGCTGGGCTCGATTGGTTCGTTCCTGGCCTCGCAGATGCTTTTTGTGGCCCGCAGCTATCTGGCCTACACGCTTGCCAATTCAGCCATCGCCGTTGGAGCGGTCAGTTTTGCCTGGGGCTTGCCGATGGTTGGGCTGTCGCTTTTCGGTGGCGCAATTGCTGACCGAATTGATAAGCGAAGGCTTCTGATTGCGGTGCAGGCCATTATGGGCGTCGCAGCGCTACTGTTGGCTATGCTGGTGGCAACCAACAGGATACAGGTTTGGCATCTCGTCGCATCTGCTCTCGTGGAAGGCGCGGCTCTATCTTTCAATTTCCCCGCTCGTCAGGCGATTATTCCGCAACTCGTGGGCAAGTCCAAGGTAGGCAATGCCATCGCGTTGAACGCGGTGGCAAACAACCTGTCCCGTGTGGCCGGCCCAGCGCTTGCCGGTACCCTTATTGGTGCGACCTGCTTTGGAATGGCCGGAACCTTGTTTCTGACAGTGGGAGTCTACTGCCTGGTTGTGCTCACCGTCAGGCGGCTTCCACCGGTTCCCAGCGACTTGATCGGGGCTCGCGAGTCTATTCTCACGTCTGTCGGCGTAGGGATGCGATTTCTGTGGAGGAACCCTCTGTTGCTGATGCTGATGGGCATGGCTTTCATCCCAGTAATGTTTGGCCTGTCCTACCAGGCTCTGCTTCCGGTGTTCAGCTCGGAGATTCTGGCGCTTGGTCCCGAAGGTCTGGGAAACTTGTACGCGGCAGCTGGATGTGGTGCGGTTCTTGGTTCTCTGCTGGTGGCATCGTTTGGGGCGTTGGACAACAGGAGCAATCTCCTTCGCGCGCTTGGGGCGCTCTTTGGCGCTGCACTGTCAGCGTTTGCGCTTTCGAGGGACTATTGGAGCGCATCGGCGCTGCTGCTCTTGCTGGGCATTGTCGGCCAGACTTACTTGACGGTCAACAACGCCTTGATTATGACCAGCACGCCGCCAAAGTTCCACGGGCGAATGATGAGCATCTACATGCTTACCTTCTCTCTGCAACCGCTGGCTGCGCTGCCGCTAGGGGCTCTTGCAGACGCGATCGGCGTGTCTCCCACGCTTGTCATCTCTGGTCTGGTAATTGTAGCCTTTGTAGCGTGCTTGGCAATACTCAATCCCCCTACGTCCCGCCCAGCGCCAGCTGCTCCTTGAGCCATGCCAGGACGATCCGATGGACTTCGGCACTTTTCTCAGTCCACGCATGTTCCCCGCCATTGAGCAGCAGGAGCCTGCTGGGCTCCTTAGCAGCGGAGAAAATCTCCTCCGACGAGCGCCAGGAGAGCATCTCGTCCCCCTTGGCATGTATGATAAGCAGGCTTCGGGGGCTGATCATCCCAACGTCGGCGCAGATACTGGCTCTCCTCAGAAAGTTCACCATATCTTCGAGGGCGAGGCGGAAGCGACCGCCGGCTTCCTCCACGAATCGCAGGAATTTCTTGCTCGAAACGATGGCCAAGTGCGCGCTTTCGGTCCCCGGTGCTACTGAGACTATGGCCTTTAGCTGCTGAAGCCGGGCTGCAACGTAAAGAGCAAAGAATCCCCCCATGCTGAATCCTCGAATAGCCAATCGGTTGGGGTCGATTTCCACTCTACTCTCGAGATACTTCACTGCAGCTGTGATGTCGTTTGGCGCATTGGGGTCCAGCTGCCCTTCGCTCTGACCGTGGCCGCGGAAATCAAAGGACAAGCAGGCGAATCCTTCATCTCGAAGCATCAAAGCGAGGGGTTCCTCATCCTCTTTTCGTCCAGCCATACCGTGGCACAGGATAACGCAGGGATAAGGAATGCCCTTCCCCCCGTCGAGAGGGAAGTACAACAGCCCAGCAATGTTCAACCCGTCGCTCTGAAAACTGACCTTCTCAGGCATATCTCACCTATTCCAGCCGTCCACTTTACGCTACGGGTAGTATCCAGGCAAGCGCTTACATTATAGCACCCGTACCAATAGCACGCAAGCAACCGCAATTGCCTGTGCTACGTGGATTCATCCCCTAGTATCGGCTTCACGATGGCCCCGCTTTGCCGGTCGCGCGATGATCAGCTTCACAATCGGGCCTGACAAGTTCTCTTCGCGCTCGACTTCCAAGCCAGCCCGCTCGATGTTTCGAACAGTGCATCGGTTGATGTTTGCGCCGATCGTGCGCACCACGAGAGGATTCAAGACATCGGCCAGTGCGCCCAACATGCCGGGAGGGCGGACGTGCTCCAGTAACAGAATCCTACCGTCCGGTTTGGCTACGCGCCGTAGTTCCTCTAATCCCCTAACTGGGTCGGGAACGGAGCAGAAGACAAAAGTGGCCACTACCGATTCAAAGGTGTCGTCGGGGAAATCGAGATGCTGGACATCCATTAGCCGTAGGTCTACCGGTATACCTTCACGCTCGGCCCTTTGGCGAGCCCGATCCAGCATCCTTGGACTGAAATCTATGGCCGTGATGTCTATCCCTTTCGGATAGTAGGCGAAGTTTTTCCCCGTGCCAACTCCCACTTCCAGGACACGCGGGCCCCTGACCAACTCCCACAGCTTTGCTCGCCAGTGGGAGAATGCAACTCGCTCCATCGGGGCTTCCAGGAGGTCGTATATGGCAGCTATGCGATCATAGCGAGATTGCGCTGAGGCTGTTTTGCGATCGTCGCGGTGTCCAGTGTTCAAAGCAAACCCTCGCCAACTCGAGTCCGAGAATTCAGCATCTGACCGGTAAGGGGCCGAAACCCCAGGCTACGCTATGGGGGCAATTGTGATGCCAGTCTTGGGCTTACAGGGGGAGACGGACGGTGAACCTGGTTCCTTTGCCTTGCTCGCTGGCTACTGCAACGTTGCCCCCGTGCCGGTCCACGATCCACTTCGCGATCGACAGTCCGAGTCCTGTTCCGCCCGCATCGCGTGCACGCGCCTTGTCCGCTCTGTAGAAGCGGTCGAATATGTGGGGCAGATCCTTGGCAGATATGCCGATGCCAGTGTCAGCCACTTCGAGCACAGCCATTGATCGACCCTTCCGCAGGGATAATTTTACTTCTCCCCCAGAGGGTGTGTATCTTATAGCATTGTCCACCAGAATCAGAAGCAGTTGTTTTAGGCGGTCGAGATCGGCTGTTATCGAAACCTCGTCGATCTCCTCCACGGTCAGCTTGACTTGTTTGGCCAGCAGCTTGGCGTATCCATACACCTCCAGCAGCAGGCGATCAAGTTCGACTTTGTCCATCTTCAGGTTTTGCCCGGCGTCGGCTCTTGCCAGGGAAAGAAGATCGGCCACTAGGCGCGCCATACGCTGGGCTTCGTTTGCTGCGGCTTCAACCAGCTCTTCCTTCTCCTCCGCTGACAGACTGTTACCTTGGCGCCTCAACAGTTCCAGGTTGGCCAAGACGGCAGTCAGTGGGGTTCGTAGTTCGTGCGAAGCATCGGCAATGAATCTCTGCTGGGCCGCGTAGGCCTCCTCCAGGCTCGCCAACATCTCGTTGAAGGTTGTGCCAAGCTGGCCTAGCTCATCCCTTGAGCCAGTGTCTTCGAGTCGGCGCGAGAAGCCCTTCGAGAGCGCGATGGCTCTGGCCGTTCTAGTGATGTTGGCGATTGGTTTAAGCGCCCCTCCGGCAATTCCCCAGGCAGTAACTCCCGCAAGGAGAAGAGAGAGCATCCCAAGGCCCAGAAGCCCAAGACGCAGGCGGTCAAGCACATCATATGCCTGATTGTATGAGCGACCAACCTGGATGAAACCAATTGTCCTCCCGTCAATCGCTAGCGGCTCCACATATGCCCGCACCTGCTCGCCGCCAATATCGGTGGAATAGAAGACTCCGTGACCAGTTTTGGCATCCGCAAATGCCCGTTCATCTCGGGGCAGTTCTTTGTCCCCTAGATTGCTGGAGCGGGCCGCGACCACCCCGTCGGTCTGGACAACCTGCACGTAGATACCAGGGGATTCAAAAGCATCAATGGGAGGTAGTTCGACGTGCGAAAGGGTGGGTGGTGCCGTGGCATCCACGCGCACTGTGCTGGATATGTGCTGCGCACGACTCGCAATGTTTGCATCGCTCTCATCAACGATGTGCCGTGCCATCAAGACGTAAAGCAGCACGGCGAAGACGACAAGTGTAGCTGCGAGGACTGCAGTATACCACAAAGCTAGCCTGAGACGAATGGACACAGGCGCTCACTCCCGGTCTCTCAAAACGTAACCCGCTCCTCGCACCGTTTGAATTAGCCGTCGCTCACCGTTCTCCTCCAGCTTATTGCGGAGGTAGCGGACATAGACCTCGAGGATATTATAGTTGCCATAGAAGTCATAACCCCAGACCTTCTCGACGATGATGTCCCGCGTAAGCACTCGCTCCGGATTGCGCAAGAAAAGATTCAGGAGTTCGTACTCGGTCGTCGTCAGATCTATGGTTCGCTGGCCCCGCTGAGCCACCCGGGAGGCGGTGTCAAGCACCAGGTCCTGGTATCTGAGCACCTCTCTTCCAACAGGTTCGCGACGGCGTAGCAACGCTCGAACTCTCGCCAGCAAGACCTCGAAAACAAAGGGCTTGACGATGTAGTCATCGGCACCTGTGTCCAGGCCCAGCACCTGATCTGAGATCGCATCTCTAGCCGTCAGCATCAATATTGGGAGTTTCTCATCCGCGACGCGCAACCGGCGACAGACTTCCAGCCCATCCAGTCCTGGCATCATTATGTCCAAGATCACCAGGTCTGGGAAACGCTGGCGAGCCACATCCAGGCCTTCCTTGCCGTTGCCGGCAATGTCAACCACATACCCCTCGTAGCCCAGGCCACGTTTCAAGACACTGGTTATGCTGCTATCGTCATCTATGACGAGTATGCGCTCTCTCACTCTTGCGCCTCCGTAGACGCTCCACTGATTTCGCAAGAACTTGGCCTCTGGTCGGCAGTCTTGCCTCCATCAGCAATTCATTGCACGATCTTACTACTCTTGCGGCAAAGCCATCCTAACCCTTGCGGTGCCCCACTTTGTGTAACGAGCTACGCGCGTCGCAACGAGACCACAGATATTGCGTGGTTTCGCCGGTGTCAGCGCAAGATGTTGTGCCCGTGGGGCGATCGCGCGGGATACTTGACCATAATTAGCAGAAGTGGGGTACTGCAAGATCCTAACCCTTGTCAAAGGGAAAGGTCGAAGAACGCGCCCTGATCTCCTGCCCCTAAATGGATATCAACACAGTATCTACGCGCTCGGCTCCAATTCTACCACCAGACTCCACATAACCGCTAGCTCTGCTGTGATTAACGCAAATTAGCGTTACGAGCACGAGAAACAGCGAGTAGAATTGGTAGCACAATGGCCATATGGTATCTCCGACTGTTGCGAAAATGATGCCAGCACCGAAGGCAGCGCAAAGGATCGCCATTGCCACTTGGCAATATTCTCGGACAATCTGCCAGCCCTGAACGAGGCTTAGATTAGCATAGTAAGCTTAAATGGAACTGAGTGCCCTTTATCTGGTCTGCGCGGTTCCACCGCCATCTGCAAGAATGCCCCCGGTCTATCGGCGGCTTCCCCTCCTTCAGTTACTCGGGGGCTCAGTATAAGGTTGTTCTCAGCTCTTCCTCAGCTTGGATTAAGCATAGAGTTGTAACCTTAGTCCTCTAGGCAAGCTGAGGGAACTTTCCAGCACGACTGGAAAAGGCAGTAAGTTTCTGCTCGGTGTTCCCACGAGCGTACCCACATCTCGTGAAACGGCGCAGCGCCTTTCACCTACTAGCGCCAATTGTGAAACGCTGTGTCCCGAAGAAAGGTGGTTTCTAATGAACGCAGGTTATAGGTCCTCCAGGAAACCTTGGCAGGGCTGCGCCCCGTTGTGTTTGTGGTGCTTGCGGGCAAGCAGGATGCGACTACTGTTTATTGCCGTGATGGTGGTGGCGGGGGCGATTCTGCTATCGTGTGGCGGTTTAACCGGGAACGTGAATGGGCAAGCCAATACATCGCCCTCGAAATCGCCTGTTCCTTCTCCAGGAGCAACACCACCACGGGTGGCAGAGCCCAAGATTATTACTCCAGCCCCTACAGTAGTGGCCAGTGGGAAAGGGCCCCGGATAGCGTTCACCAACGAGGAGATCGACTTTGGGGACGTGCAATTCGAAGACGTGGTCCGCGCGACCTTCGATTTCAGGAACGTTGGGAACGAACCGCTGAAGATTCTGAAAACGCGAGTTGACGTTGTCGAGGGCTGCTGACCGCCCTCTGCTGTCGTAGGTTCTACGACAATCGCTCCTGGCGGTTCCAGCGCGGTGGGCGTGGCCTTTACGATGCACGAGGGGATGGGTGGACCACACCTGTTCAACATTGTTGTGGACAGCAACGATCCGGTTGAGCCGACCAAGATGGTGCGGGTCAGAGCGGTATTCCCGCCCTAGGAGAATCTAGCCCGTTATCCTTGACCAAAAAGTGATACCGAGGATAAGGCCTTACAGCAGTTGGGAGAGACCTGAGGATATGCTAGAATGGTCCGGAGGCTAAGAACGGAGGTCTGGCATGGCTCGGGTGAAATGGGAGTATAAAAGAGTTACTGTGTGGGGAGGCGAAGGAGCGGTGAACGACGATTACGTGTCGCGTCACCTGTCTTCCGAGTTTGGTGAGGCGGGTTGGGAACTGGTCTCCGCCTTCTACCAGCAGCAAGAAGGGTACGTGTACTATTTCAAACGACTCAAGGATTCGTCCGCGCAGGACTGAATAGCAGACCGGTGGCTAGACAATCCTTGGCTACGAGCGGTGCTTAGGTGCTGTCACGACCTCGTTGGAGTGGTCGTGCGCACATTCGGAATCAATCGCCACAATGACACCTTGGACTGATTGTCGACAATTTCTCAGAGCGGCTTCGTGGTAGGCACGACTACCACTCGGTTGATTACTTCCTTTACTCCC
>Ga0315298_1008581_pt1 | contig 12972 bp, 11 predicted proteins | sample WHS_1_MG_FD_203077 | JGI IMG/M metagenome (GOLD analysis project Ga0315298, IMG submission 203077) | Extremophilic microbial mat communities from Washburn Hot Springs, YNP, Wyoming, USA - WHS_1_MG | ecosystem: Environmental > Aquatic > Thermal springs > Hot (42-90C) | place: USA: Wyoming...
GAAACCGCACGAAAACTCTGGGAATTTGTTCCAGAGAAAGGTAATCTATGGAAACCAGATATTATTTCAAAAAAATCAATGACAATCTTGTCCCTGAAATTATATGGTTCAAAAAGAGTACTAAGTGATCTTGCTCGCTATAGTATCAATAATCGTCGTATTACTTATGGAATTAAAAGTGCAGTATGCCCCTATGTATGGGATAGAAGTAAATTTTCTATCTACCAGGATGTACTGAAAAAGATGTTTGAATCTGCAAGTAAACAAAATAAAATAAGTTTTCTTCCTTTTCCAAAGTACCATTATAAAAACCTTCTTTCAAAAGTGATCAGGGCAGAAAATCGCTTAAAAACAGTGAAAATTCAGAAATCACTTCTTTCGTGCAACTGGAATTTCAAAGATGGGTTTGATGAAAGATATGCACTTGTAAAAGCCACCAAATGGGCTATTGAATTTTTACTATTGTACGATGAGGTTCTGGTCAAGTTTTCAAGGGAAAAAAAGATAAAAAGCAGTGACATAAAAAAACTGATAAAAATTGGTTTATTAATAAACAAAGAAAGTTCTTCCGGACAAAAAACAAGTTTCTGGCCATCAAGTTCGCGACTTGGTGGTCTCTATGACTATTATGCTTTTGCTTTACTACTATACCATCATTTTTCCTGCAAATAATGAAATTTTCCATTGTCTTCCAATTCGTATAGATTCCAATACCCACCATTTCAAAATTCCATTTATTTTCCTTTGGATAAGGATATGATTTGAGATTACCGAAATTGGAAATAAAAACGAAAGATGATAGAATAACTTTTATCTAAAAACGGATCAAAATTATGAAAGAAAAACCCGATGTTATTTTTGTATTTGCTGACCAGATGCGGGCACAGGCAACAGGATATGCAGGAGACAACAATGCCATTACTCCAAATCTTGATAAACTTTCCAGTGAAAGCATTATATTTACAAATGCTATTGCAGGTTGTCCTGTGTGCAGTCCATACAGAGCAAGTTTAATAACAGGCCAATACCCTCACACCCATGGTATCTTTCTTAATGATTTATATCTTCAGCATAAAGCAGTTTCAATTGCTGATGCTTTCAATGAAAATGGCTACAATACGGGCTGGATTGGTAAATGGCATCTTGATGGTCATGGAAGAACAAAATTCACACCCCCTGAAAGAAGACAGGGATTTAAATTCTGGAAAGCAGTTGAATGCACACATGATTATAACCACTCTGTCTATTATGCTGATACTGACAGAAAACTGTACTGGGACGGATATGATGCAATCGCACAGGCACGCGAAGCAGCAAGATTTATAAAAGAATATGATGATAAAAAGCCCTTTGCTCTTTTTGTATCATGGGGACCTCCTCATGACCCATATGACACAGCCCCTGAAAATTTCAAAAAACTTTTTCATCCAGAAAAACTGATTTTGAGAAAAAATGTTCCTGAATCCATTGAAGGCCAGGCAAGACAATGGCTCAGTGGCTATTACGCACACATTGCTGCTCTTGATTATTCAATGGGGATTATTCTTGAGGCACTGAAAAATCATAAAAGACAGGAAAATACAATTGTAATTTTTACTTCTGACCATGGTGATATGCTTGGTTCTCAGGGACACTTTAACAAGCAAAGACCATGGGATGAATCAATTATGGTTCCATTTCTTTTAAGATATCCTGCAATGTTTGGCAAAAAAAGAAAAGTTTTTTCTGCACCCTTTAATGCACCTGACATTATGCCGACGCTTCTTTCTCTGTGCGGGATAGAGATACCTGAAACTGTTGAAGGAAAAGATTTCTCAAAAGCATTGCTCGGTCTCTCACCTTCACCTCAGAAGGCAGCAGTAATATCCTGTTATTGTCCATTCGGACAGTGGATAAGAAAAAATGGTGGAAAGGAATACAGGGGAATAAGAACAGAAAGATACACCTATGTCAGGGATTTATCAGGACCATGGCTTCTTTATGATAATAAAAATGATCCGTATCAATTGAAAAATTTATGTAATAATCCTGATTATTCTGAACTTCAGTCCAACCTTGATAAACTGCTTGATGAAATTTTAAAAGAGACAAATGATGAATTTTTACCAGGCGAAGAATATGTAAAAAAATGGGGTTATGATGTTGATGAAAATCTGACAGTACCATACTGGTTGCTTGACGATTGATTTTGATTACATAGGTCATCTGATACATTTCCCTGGTTGCAAATTATACCATTTTCAAATTTTTTCTTCGGTTTTCACTTTTTGCTAATTCCTCCTTAGTTTCTCCCTTTTGCAAAGTCCACCCCCATTTTCCCCTTTTTCAAATCTTCCTCCATCCTCCCCTTTTATAACCCACCCTTTCCAACTTCTCCCTTTTTTGAACCTCCCCTTGCATCCCCTCCTTTCAGGAGGGGAAGGAGGAAAGGTGGACCCCCTTCGTTCTCCCCCTTTGTAAAAGGGGGATTGAGGGGGATTTTAATCCTCAAAATCCACCCCAACCCTCCTTTAGAAAAGGAGGGAGAGCAACGAGGACACAAGGGGATTCAAAGTAGTTTCTCCCTTTTTCAAAGGGAGATGCAAGAGGGATTTTGAGGAAATGAAAAGCGAGTCAAAATTGAAATTCAAAAAGATTTATGTTTTAATTTGCGTAATCAAAAATTGAACATCATAACAATGAAGGAAACATGGAAATAAAAGAAATTGGTTCAAGAATTGAACCATTTTTTGACCAGTGGTTGATTTCAACCATGGATAATGTATCCCTGCAACTTCATCATCCTCTTCCAGAGGAAGTTGTTTTTGAGTTTAATAAAGAATGGGAAGGAAACACAAGCGGGTATGTTACTATTTTCAAGGATAAAGATGTTTTCAAGATGTATTACAGGGCTTCAAATTATGATTTCAAGGCAGGAAAGGAAAGCCATCCAGTGTTTGTCTGTTGTGCTGAAAGTTTAGATGGCATAAAATGGACAAGACCCAAATTGAATATCATTGAATTCAATGGGTCAAGAAAAAATAATATCTTCTGGCAGGGGATTGGAAGTCATAATTTCACTCCATTCATTGATACAAATCCTTCAGTCAAAAAGAATGAAAAATATAAAGCAGTTGGCTCTTATGATGGCACAGGATTAAAGGGATTGTTTGGTTTTGTGTCAGAAGATGGAATTACCTGGAAATTAATGAAAGATACACCAATCCTTCAGGAAGGCAAATATGTGATATTTGACTCACAAAATATCGTTTTTTATGACAATCTAAAAAATTCATACATTGCATATCACAGGGGATGGACTGGTGGTGATTATAAGGGTTACAGAGCCATTATGAGAAGTGAATCAAAAGATTTTGAGAACTGGTCAGAATCAGAATTTCTTGAGTACCAGGATAATGTTGAACAGGAGCATCTTTATACAAATGCCATAACACCATATTTTCGTGCTCCGCACATTTATATTGGATTTCCAAAAAGATTTGTCCCTGAAAGACAAAAAGTTCAGCATCAATACCCAGGGGTTTCAGATGGAATTTTTATGACAAGCAGGGATGGAAAAAAATGGAAAAGATGGACTGAAGCATTTATCAGACCAGGAATACAACCCGAGAGATGGATTAACAGAAATAATATGACTGCATGGGGGCTACTTGTGACAAAATCAAAATTGAATCCAGGAATTGATGAAATTTCCTTATATTCAAGCGAAGCATATTACACAGACAAAAACAGGTTAAGAAGATTTACAATCAGATTGGATGGCTTTGTTTCAATCAATGCAAAAAAACAGGGACAATTTGTCACTCATCCAATTATTTTTGATGGAAACAATCTGGTATTAAATTATTCCACATCAGCAGCAGGATTTATAAAAGTAGAAATACAGGATATTGATGGCAAACCGATTAAAAATTATTCCATCAATGATTGTGTTGAAATTTACGGTGATTCTATAGAAGAAAAAGTAAGATGGAGCAATGGAGACGATGTAAGCAAATTAAAGGGAAAGCCAGTTAGATTAAGATTTGTGATGAATGATGCTGATTTATACTCAATCAGGTTTAAAAATTAACCTGTGGCGGTTATTTTCTTTTCAGAGGCATTCAAAAATTGTTTTTCTGCTCTCTCCATAAGAACATCATGCCCACCATCAAAAACATACAGGAAGACCCTTGAAGATGGAGCAATTTTACTTATTTCATTAAAAAGAATGGTCGCATGGGTGAATGGTACAGATTTATCAAATTTCCCGTGATAGATATAAACCTCTTTGCATTTTGCTATTTTTTCAGCATGAAACAAAGGAGAACGTTTTTTATACTCATCAATACGCTGGGTTGTTGGTGGACCTCCACAGCATGCTTCAATGTGAGGGCTGTAATTTGGGTTTTGAGAATGCCATGCAATCAGATCAGTGATTCCACAGAAACTTGCAACACTGCACCATAAATCAGGTCTATACCCAGCAAGCATCAAAGCCATATGCCCGCCACCGCTTCCACCGAAAAGAAAAATTTTTTCTCTATCAACAGGGAACATTGAACATACCTTTTCCACTGCATCCACAACATCCTGCATTGCAAGATGGCTGGCACATGCCTGAGTAGCCCTTGGATTTGTTTTCAAATTTGGTCCTCGAAATTCAGGAAGAAGTAAATGCCACAAGTTTTTTTTAACCAGCGGATACAATGATTCAACAAGATTATACCTGTCATTGCTCCATGTGTGCAATCCAACAAGCAGTGGTGCAGGTTTATTCGAGAAACATTTCCAGACAAGGTTTGGCTCTTTTGAGCCATCAATACTTGATGTAACAAAAATTTCCTCAATACCAGATTTTAATATGTGATTTTTATCCATAAAAATATTTTCAACCCAAATTCATAAAATGTCAAAAATAGACCCTAAATTTTGGTTCTTTCGTATTTAGTGTGGAAGAATTTCAGTGAGTACTTTAAGATAAAAGAGAAAAGGATAGGTAGTGTCAAATAAGTTATGAAATCCCCCTGTGTCCCCCTTTGCCACCCTTCCACTCCCTCCTTTCCAATCCCCCTCAGTCCCCCTTTGTGAAAGGGGGAAAAAGGGGGATTTAGGAGAGGGAAAATAATTATCCAATTGGCAGAACCAATTGATATTTACGAAGTGGAAAATGGTATCATTGAAATGTTAATACTAAAAATTCATCAGCACTGCAACCTATTAAATCCAGGATTAAATACTTTATACCGAATTGATTTCATCCATATAGCATCGTTGACTGCGTCGTCGGCTTCCTCAACATACATCAGTATGCCTCGTTGCCTTCTCCTTGCCGCCTTGCTCTCTGGCGAACTTAATTCGGTATTCCTACAATTTTGACGGCAAATTAGTATTAAAAACCACATGAAATACGAAAGACCCGAAAATATTGCAAGTGGTTGTCACTGTTGTTTAAAGGGTTGTTTAAAAGATAGAATGTCGTATGCTGGAAAGATAAAATGTCGTCCTTGATTTAAAAGATAGAATGTCGTAATTCCATCGGTTATCATAATTTCAAAAATGTCCCAGTGGTAATTACAGAGAAGAAGTAGGAGAATAATTATCTTTGTCTCTCAGACAGATTCAAAGGATAATGCATCAGGGTATGGCATAATGACCAGTTTATTGACAAGTTACCCTGGTAAAATACGACATTTTATCTTTTAAATAACATTTTTATCTCCAAACTAATTTTTCAAATTGCTATTCTACCACAACCTTATTATACCCCCAGAAATTTGTCAAGAGATGTAAATACCCTTGATAAACAAATAGATTAAAAAATTTCTAAATGCACTTGATAAATTTTTGGGAGGGGCCATAACAAATGTGATATAATATAAAAAAGTTTGAAAAGTAGAAAATTGTATGATATATGCAACAAAGTTTGAAAAGTAAAAAATTATAAAAGATTGAAAACTATGAGAAAGAGGAAGATTTAAAAAACTTCTTATGTCGTAATTTTAGAAATTATAAAATGATAGCACCAAATTAACCAAAGGAGGTATAAAATGATTAAAAGATTGGTAGGGCTGGTAGGTTTGGGTTTAGTTTTTGTGTTTAGATATGCCTTTGCTGCATATCCTTTGATTACAGATGATACAGGGACTCAGGGGAAAGGGAACTGGCAAATTGAATTGAATGGAGAATATGAGTATGATAAAAATGAGATAAAATCATGGACAAAAGAGATAGATACAGTTATTTCTTATGGTTTTATAGATAAAGCAGATTTAGTTTTAACAGTCCCTTATTTATTTTTGAAAGAGAAACAAAATGGAATTTTAACTTTAGATGAAAATGGTATTTCTGATATTTCACTTGAATTAAAATATAGATTTTATGAAAAAGGTGGGCTTTCATTTGCTTTAAAGCCCGGAATTTCTTTTCCAACAGGTGATGAAAATAAAGGACTTGGGGCAGGAGAAACAACATATGGAATCCTTTTTATAACAACAAAGGAATTTAAAAAAGGTATAGTTCATTTCAATTTAGGATATACAAGAGATGAGAGTACTACAAGGAAAAATCTTTATCATCTATCAATCGGATGTGAGATACCTGCAAATAAGGGGTTGAGGTTTGTTGGTGATCTATCTGGGGATTCAAATCCAGATGAAGAAGATGATACACCTGTTTTGGTTGGTATAATGGGTCTTATTTATTCACCAAAAGAAAATCTTGATATTGCTTTTGGTATACAAGTCGGCTTGAATAATGTCTCACCAGGTTTTTCAATTTTATCAGGAATAGCAATTAGATTTTAAGAAATGTGATATATATGGCATGTTTTCTTGTTCCAATGGGAGAAGCTATAGGGGTTAGTACTTTGCAAAAAACAGTGGGGAAGGGAAAGTCGCTTGACAAAATAAAATTGATATATTAGTATTATCTAATAATTAAAGATATATCTAAAATTTGGAACAGATATGAATAACAGAAAATTAAGTTCAAATATGGAAGATTATCTTGAGGCTATCGCGTTGCTTAAGAAGAAAAATGGCATAGCCAGAGTAAGAGATATAAGCCATTTTCTTGGTGTAAAGAGTTCCAGCGTTAATGCAGCGTTAAATACCCTGGCAAAAAGTGGATTTGTTATCCATGAGAAATATGGCTATGTAGAACTTACCCAAGAAGGTAAAAAATTAGCTCACCATGTGCAAAGGCGCCATGATATGTTACTTAAGTTTTTAACGAAAATTTTAAAGGTTAATTCTAAAATCGCTGAATCTGACGCTTGTAAAATGGAACATTCAGTCAGTCCTCAAACTTTACAAAAGATAACAAAATTTATAGAGTTCGTGGAGACCTGCCCTGATAACGATAGGCCTGACTGGCTTAAAAGTTTTGATTATTACTTTAAAACTGGTAAGCGACGTAAGTGTAAGATAAGGCAAATCAAACAAAAAGTAAAGATTCAATAATTTTTTTTAATTAAAAATTTAGATTTGTCTAACATAGTTAAATCTACAAAATAAATGAAAGGGGGCTTGAAGTGAAAGAAAAGAGGTTACAAGAATTAAAACCAGGCGAGGTGGGTAGGGCTGTAAGAATTTTGGGTCCCGGTTCAATTCACCGTCGAATTTTAGATATGGGTATTGTTAAAGGGACTAAAATAGAAGTGGAACGGGTTGCTCCTTTAGGAGACCCTATTGAGGTCAAGATAAAAGGGTATCATCTTTCTCTTCGTAAGGAAGAAGCATCTAATATAATTGTGGAGGTTGACTAAATGGAAGAACCTTTTTTACCTTTATTTTTAGTGCCCCCTGGTGAAGAGGTAATTGTGGTTGCGATCCATGGTGGTAGAGGATTAAGGGCAAGACTTACAGAAATGGGGCTAAAAGAGGGTATGAAATTAAAAGTTTTACATTCTTACAGTCCCGGGCCATGTATTGTTCTTGTTGGTGAAACCAGATTAATTTTGTCCTATGGTATGGCTCAAAAAATTTTTGTTCAGCCCGTTAGAAAGGAAATATAAAAATGGCAAAGAAATTAACTATTGCTTTAGCAGGAAATCCAAATTCTGGAAAGACCACTGTTTTTAATACCTTGACAGGTATGCATCAGCATGTAGGAAATTATCCTGGCGTAACCGTGGAGAAGAAAGAGGGAGAGTTAAAATACAAAGATTACGAAATAACTGTGGTTGACCTTCCCGGAACATACAGTTTAACTGCACATTCAATAGATGAAGTTGTTGCCAGAAATTTTGTGATAGAAGAAAAGCCAGATGTAGTAATTGATATTATTGATTCTTCAAACTTAGAGAGGAACCTATATCTTGCGACCCAGTTTATGGAACTGGGCGTCCCTTTGGTTTTAGATTTTAATATGTCTGATATAGCATCTAAACAGGGATTGGAGATAGATAAAGTTAAACTCTCTGAACTTTTGGGTGCACCTATTGTTTTTACTGTGGCAACAAAAAAAGTTGGGATAAACGAATTACTTGATGAGGCAATCAATTTAGTAGAAAAGAAAACTACTATAAGAAGAAATACCCCGGTCTATGGCAAAGAGGTAGAAGAAGAGATAAAAAAAATAGAGGCCCTTCTGCTAAAGGATAAAGACCTGATACAGAAGTATCCTTCAAGATGGCTGGCTGTAAAACTTTTAGAAGGAGATAGCGAGGTTATCAAAAAAATAAAGGAAAGTGAATATTCCGACCAAATTATAAAGCAGGTAGAGAAAAGCACTGCTCACCTAACAAGTATTTTAGGAGATACTCCTGAGGCAATAATTGCGGATGGACGTTATGGATTTATCAGCGGTGCCTGTTCTGAGGCAGTTAAAAGGACTTATGAGGTGCGCCACACTATTTCTGATGAGATGGATAAGGTATTAATTAACAGAATATTAGGACTACCTATCTTTTTGGGGGTGATGTGGTTGATATTCAAGTTTACTTTTGCAGCAAGTGCGCCTCTTTGTGACTGGTTTGATAAAGGAATGGGCTGGTTAGGAGATACAATAGGAGGACTTTTGCCGGAAGGTAGTGCAATTCAGTCCTTAATAGTTAATGGAATAATTGGTGGGGTGGGTAGTGTTCTATCATTTGTTCCAATAATATTTTTGCTGTTTTTGGCGATGGCATTTTTAGAAGATTCCGGATATATGGCAAGGGCTGCTTTTATTATGGATAAGTTAATGCATAAAATTGGGCTCCATGGCCGCTCCTTTATTCCAATGCTATTAGGATTTGGTTGTAATGTTCCTGCAATTATGGCGACACGCACCATTGAGGATAGAAAAGACAGAATTGTAACCATTTTGGTTAATCCCTTTATGAGTTGTGGAGCGCGACTCCCTGTATATACTTTATTTATTGGTGCTTTTTTTCCAGAAAAGATAGCCGGCAGTGTGCTTTTTTCTCTTTATCTTTTGGGAATTGTGGTTGCAATTATTATGGCTAAAATCTTTAGAAGATTCCTGCTTAAAGGTCCTGCTTCCCCATTTGTTATGGAACTTCCACCTTATCGGGTTCCCACGATAAAAGGGCTTCTTATTCATATGTGGGAAAGGGGAGTAGTTTATTTAAAGAAGGCAGGAACAATCATCTTTGCTGGTTGCGTTTTGGTATGGTTTTTGAGTAATTTCCCCTGGAATCCGCAATATTCTAAGGATTATGATACCTTGATTGAACAGGCAAAAGATAATAAAGAAATGGTAACACAATTAGAGAATGAAAAAGCAGCTGAGAAATTAGAAAAAAGTTATGCTGGAAAATTAGGTAAAGCAATTGCCCCTGTGTTTAAGCCATTAGGTTTTGATGATTGGAAAGTATCTGTGGGTTTGGTGGGAGGTTTTATTGCAAAAGAGATTGTTGTTGGCACATTGGGTACTCTTCATTCTGTTGGCAATGCAGTTGGCAATACAGATGAAGAACCTAAAAGTCTGCGTCAGGCACTTCAAAATGAAACCCGTCCCGATGGAAGCAAAATATTTACCCCATTAGTTGCCTATGCCTTAATGGTTTTTGTGCTTCTTTATATTCCCTGTGTAGCAACAATTGCCGTAATAAAAAGGGAGACAAATTCCTGGGGATGGTCTATATTTGCTGCCTTTTATACTACTTTAGTTGCCTGGTTTGTAGCATTTATTGTTTATCAAGGTGGAAGGTTTTTAGGATTAGGGATATAAAATGGCACTTACAGGACAAAAAGAAAGTAGTAAAGTAAAAATATCAGAATCAATCAGAGGCAAAAAGGAGGCGATAGAAATGACTTCGATTTTTGCCTACGGGTTCCGATAAAATAACTGGAATAAAAAAGGAGGTTCTGGAGTATTCACTTGTAACCACATTTTGAAGCCAGAACATTTTATGAAATAATTGTAAAACAGTTGAGGGGAATATGGATGGGAGATTAAAAAACATGAGATTATTTATTTTCGGTTCAACGGGGGACTTAGTTAGACATAAAGTAATCGCAGGATTAGAAAAATCAAGAATAAAAAACTTAGAGGTATTTGCTATTGGAAGAAGAAATATTACAAGAGAAGAATATATTGGATTAGCGTGTACTGAAGATTGTTCAGAAAGTTTTAAGAAAAAAATAAATTATATTGCTTGTGAATTAGATGAAAGTTGTTTCTTGAATAATCTTACACCCCTGCTAAAAAAAGAAGATATAAAAAATTTTACACCCCTGCTAAAAAAAGAAGATATAAATTTTTTTTATATTGCTCTTCCCCCGCATCTTTTAAAATATTTAATACCTTATTTTTCATATTTTAAGAAAAAAGGATTTAAAATAAAAATATTAATGGAAAAACCATTCGGAGAAAACCTAAAAGACGCAATAAAACTTAAAAGAATAATAAAGAAAAATAATATGGAAGATGATGTTTTTATTTCAGATCATTATCTATTCAAAACAACAGTTAAGAATATTAAATACAAAGATTTCAAGGAAATAAAAATGGTTTCCTTAGAAAAAGTTGGATTAAAGGGTAGAACAGAATATTATGATAGAGTTGGAGCTTTAGGAGATATGGTTCAAAATCATTTTCTCAATATCATTTTTAAAATCATAAAAAATCCTGAAAAAGAGTTTAAAAATTTCAAAATAATAAAATATGAAAGAGGGCAATATGGAAATGGTAAAAATACAGGATATATTAAAGAGTTGGGGAGAAAATCAAATACAGAAACCTTCGTTCATTTAATAATAGAAACAAAAAAAAGAAAACACGAATTCATGACAGGAAAAGCTTTTGATGAAAAAATCTCTTTTATAGAAATTGATAAAAAAAGAATAAACTTAAACACTTCTGAAAATCCCTATTCTGGTATATTCAGAGATTTCTTTTCATTTAAAAAAGAAAATTTCCCAACTATGGAAAATTCTATTTTAGCATGGAAAATAATATCTAAAATAAAAAAAATAAAAAAACCAAAGCTAAATTACTATAAAGAAAATACTTCTTCTGAACTTGTTCTAAAAACACTTTCGCCATGGGGTAATATAAAAAACGGGCGTCCTGTAGATGGTAGAATAAATAAGGGAAAAACCAACTACAAGGAGTCCCGTGATGAAGACAATAGGTATTGATGTACATATTCTACCACATGTGATGTGGCTAATGGCTGTATCCCCTGCTTCGGGGAGTAAAAAACGAAAAATAAAAGACCATTAAAAGTTATACTTGAACTCTTCTCTATTTTCTTTTATGTGGCAATTTTTACAGTTGGCGGCGGTGTTGCAATGCTGCCTATTCTGGAAGTAATCCTGGTAAAGAAGAAAAAATACCTTGAAGAAAAGGAATTCATGGAATTTTTTTCCCCTTACTCAGATTTTACCTAACTCATTGATGTGTCATATGGCTATATTTGTGGGTTATAGAATTGCTAAGTTTTTAGGTGCATTAATTCCTGCTATAGCAATTACTATACCACCGCTTACAATTATTACCTTGATTGCTATTTTTTATGGAAAATTTATAGAATTTACACTTGTCAAGTCAAGTTCGCCATCAACTTTTTTATAAATAACTCTTAATCCCTTACAGCATCTATACTTTACCCATTTTTCTTTTTCATTTTATGTAGTGAACATAAAATTGCACTGTTGTTAAAAAGATAGAATGTCGTAATCCCATCGGCTATCATAATTTCAAAAATGTCCCAGTGGTAATTACAGAGAAGAACCAGGAGAATAATTATCTTTGTCTCTCAGACAGGTTCAGAGAATAATGAGTCAGGGTATAGCATAATGACCAGTTTATTGACAAGTTACCCTGGCAAAATACGACATTTTAACTTTCCAACTACAGTTCAATTGACATTTCTATTTTAACGTGTCATACTATAGAACGAATGGTAAAAAGAAAGTCCCATTCATACCAGAATTCTCCTATATAAGAATCACGATAAAATTTGTTCAGGTGCATTTTCCACCCACTTAAGGGAGGTAGCATGAGCCACAGAAAAATCATTGGGCTATTACTATTGTTTTTCAGTTTTGCATTTGCACAGGACTGGGCAAAAATACATCCGACAGGAGTTCGTCCATTAACACCAGAAGAAGAAGCCCGTATAAGACCGAAAATGTTTCACATCACACAGCCACAGAGAATTTTCAAAACACCACTTCCCTCTTCAGTAAAAAATACAACGTATCTTCCTGTTGTTACAAGTCAGGGACAACTTGGTAGTTGCGCTGCTTATGCCACATGTTATTATTTAAAGACACACCAGGAGGCAAAGGAAAATGGATGGATAAGACCTGATCCTCTTACTCACCCTGAAAGAATTGCCAGTCCTGCCTGGGGTTATAATCTGGCTACAAGAGTACCGGCTTATGGAGATGCAGTCAGTCACTTTGAAGTCGCTGATATTATCTGTGAATATGGAATTGCAAGCTGGCAGGATATGCCCTATGATGGCAATCCATCAACCTATCAATGGGATGCCTGGCCTTCTGAATCTGTCTGGAGACGTGCAATAAACTGGCG